>OGXE01001517.1_pt1 | contig 19742 bp, 19 predicted proteins | sample 1576181 | NCBI WGS metagenome assembly OGXE01 (sample SAMEA3541478, study PRJEB24748) | human gut metagenome | biome: human gut; feature: human-associated habitat; material: faeces | place: China | collected 2012 | reverse complement strand
CACTTTTCTCACAGCGGAAAGTTTCAGTATTTTCTTAAATCGATTTAAAAATTGGGACTCAATTTTATTTTTTTGCAGAATCACTTAGCTTATTTTACTTTAAAATAGTTTGTCTACATTCTAGGATGAACCATAGGTTCATCCTTTTTCGTATTAAACAATATGACGTTCAAAGGGATTATCTGAGATTCCTTGATCTAGAATCAGGCGACACCATTCTTTTGCTGAAAAGAGGCTGTGGTCCTTGTAATTTCCACAAGACTCAATGGTTGTGCCTGGGACATCCTCCCAAGTGCAGACTGATGCAATTTCTTCTAAAGATTCTTTAATCACTTTAGCAATTTCCGTACTCGAATGCTGTCCCCACATGATCATATGAAAACCGGTGCGACATCCAAATGGGGAACAATCAATCATACCATCGATGCGTTTGCGAATAAGCATTGCAAGAAGGTGCTCGATCGTGTGGAGACCTGCCGTTGGAATCGCATTTTCATTGGGTTGCACTAAACGAATATCGAAGTTAGAGATGATGTCTCCTTTGGGTCCAGTTTCTTCCCCAATCAAGCGTACATAGGGAGCCTTCACAGCTGTGTGGTCCAATTCAAAACTTTCAACAATTACTTCTTTTGTCATACTCAAATCCTTCTTTGTTTTTCTTGATTATAGCATAAAAAAGCAGATTCAACAAAGTGGAAATAAATGAATGTCTCACAGAGGTTCCATGAAAGAAAAGTCGATAAAAGAACAAGCGTTAAGCAAAAATATAAAAGGTTTTTCCTGTTTTTTTAGATTGTTAATTTTAGTAATTTATGGTAAAATGTAAAAGAATTTTTAATTCAACTAATTAAATAGATTTGGGGTAAAAGCATGAATTTTGTTATTACAGGTGTTTTTGCCGCGGTCATTGGTTTAGTCATTGGATATGTGGGAACTGCTCTTAAAATGAAAGCTTCAAAAGAAGCTGCGGAACTCACCCTTTTGAATGCTGAACAAGAAGCAACGAATTTACGTGGACAGGCTGAACGCGAAGCCGATTTAATTTTAAAAGAGGCGAAGCATGAGTCAAGTTCACTTAAAAAAGAAGCACTTTTGGAGGCAAAGGAAGAAGCCAGAAAATATCGTGAAGAGGTCGATGCTGAGTTTAAGTCAGAACGACAAGAATTGAAGCAATTAGAAAGCCGTTTGGCAGAACGTGCTAGCAATCTTGATCGCAAAGACGACATTTTAACAAGCAAAGAACAGTCTCTTGAACACAAAGAGCAAAGTCTTACAGATAGAACTAAACACATTGATGCGCGTGAACAACAGCTGGAAGAGCTTGAACACAAGAAAGTAGAAGAACTGGAACGTGTCGCTGCTCTAAGTCAAGGAGAAGCGCGTGACATTATTTTGAGTCAGACGGAAGAGCAACTTTCAAAAGAAATTGCCTCACGGATTCGTGATGCTGAATTGGAAGTGAAAGAACGTTCTGATAAAATCGCAAAAGACATTCTCGTGCAAGCTATGCAGCGAATGGCAGGTGATTTTGTTGCTGAGCAAACAAACTCAACCGTTCATTTGCCGGACGATAGTATGAAAGGTCGGATTATCGGTCGTGAAGGTCGCAATATTCGTACCTTTGAGAGTTTGACAGGTGTCGATGTGATTATTGATGATACGCCTGAAGTGGTGACCTTGTCAGGGTTTGATCCGATTCGTCGTGAAATCGCCCGCATGACAATGGAGAGCCTTCTCAAAGATGGTCGGATCCATCCAGCCCGTATCGAAGAGCTGGTTGAGAAGAATCGTCAGGAAATTGACAACCGGATTCGTGAATACGGTGAGGCGGCTGCCTATGAAATTGGTGCGCCAAACCTCCATCCAGATTTGATGAAAATCATGGGACGGTTGCAATTCCGTACTTCTTATGGTCAAAACGTTTTGCGTCACTCCATTGAAGTTGCCAAACTTTCTGGTATTATTGCTAGCGAGTTGGGTGAAAATGCTACCTTGGCACGACGTGCAGGATTCTTACATGATATCGGTAAAGCGATTGATCGTGAAGTGGAAGGAAGTCACGTCGAGATTGGAACTGAATTGGCACGGAAGTACAAGGAACACCCAGTGGTGGTCAATACCATTGCCAGTCACCATGGAGACGTGGAACCAGAAAGTGTCATCGCAGTCATTGTCGCTGCAGCAGATGCCTTGAGTGCAGCTCGACCTGGAGCACGAAGTGAGTCACTTGAAAGCTACATCAAACGCTTGCAAGATCTTGAAGAGATTGCAAATAGTTTTGAAGGAGTTAAAACAAGTTTCGCCCTTCAAGCGGGTCGTGAAATCCGTATTATGGTTAGCCCTGAGGAAATCAAGGATGATAAAGTGACGATCTTGGCTCATGATATTCGTGAGAAGATCGAGTCCAATCTTGAATATCCTGGAAACATTAAGGTTACCGTTATTCGAGAATTGCGTGCAGTCGATTACGCAAAATAAACAAAAGCTTGAGATCTAGCATCTCAAGCTTTTTTGAATGAAAAAATCAGTTGAAAATTAGGTCGATTTTTGTTACACTAGATAGAAAGACATTGAAGGAGAAATCATGGCGGATCGTGGCTTATTAATCGTATTTTCTGGCCCTTCGGGGGTTGGAAAAGGAACGGTCAGACGAGAAATTTTTGAAAACTCGGACAATCAGTTTCAGTATTCTGTATCGATGACGACGCGTGCACAACGTCCAGGTGAAGTGGATGGTGTCGACTATTTTTTCCGTACACGTGAAGAATTTGAAGATTTGATCCGTCAAGGGCAAATGTTGGAGTACGCTGAGTACGTTGGAAATTACTATGGGACTCCTTTAACCTATGTGAATGAAACCTTGGACAAGGGAATCGATGTATTCCTTGAAATTGAAGTTCAGGGTGCCCTTCAAGTAAAGAAGAAAGTTCCAGATGCAGTTTTTATTTTCTTAACTCCGCCTGATTTGGATGAATTGCAAGATCGATTAGTGGGTCGCGGGACAGATAGTGCAGAAGTTATTGCGCAACGGATTGAAAAAGCAAAAGAAGAAATCGCCATGATGCGTGAATATGACTACGCCATTGTGAACGACGAGGTTCCTCTTGCTGCTGAGCGTGTCAAACGTGTGATCGAAGCAGAGCATTTCCGTGTAGACCGTGTCATTGGCCATTATCTGGATATGTTACCAAAAACACAAACTATTGTGAAGAGATAAATAATTAGAAATTAGGTATAGGAATATGATGTTAAAACCTTCTATTGATACATTGCTTGACAAAGTACCATCAAAATATTCATTGGTCATTCTTGAGGCAAAACGGGCCCACGAATTGGAAAGTGGTGCAGTACCAACTCAAGAATTCCAATCAGTTAAATCAACATTACAAGCGCTTGAAGAAATCGAGTCTGGAAACGTAGTTGTTCACCCGGATCCAGAAGCAAAACGTGAAGCGCTTCGTCGTCGGATTGAAGCAGAGCGGATTCGAAAAGAAGAAGAAGAGCGCAAAATTAAGGAACAAATTGCCAAAGAAAAAGAAGATGGTGAAAAAATTTAAGGTTGGGGCTTCTCAATCTTATTTTTTGCTATTTAAAGGGTTCCGTGATAAAGTAAAGCTCATATGATAGAGGCTGGAGGTGAAAAAGTGATAGCAAAAGTCATCGTAGATGTCCCATTGATGCAGACAGATAAACCCTATTCTTATCAGATTCCATCAGAATTTGAGGATATGGTGGAGGCAGGTATGCGAGTTCATGTCCCCTTTGGTAAAGGGAATCGCCTCATTCAAGGGATTGTGGTAGATGTTTTAGAAGAGGCAGACACAAGCGAGGAATTAAAAGCGATTGTGGAGGTCTTGGATTACACTCCGGTCTTAAATCAAGAGCAGTTCTGGTTGGCAGATCAATTACGAAAAAGTGTTTTTTCTTATAAGATTACGATTTTAAAAACCATGCTTCCTTCTCTCCTCAATTCGAGTTATGATAAGATTTTGTATCCTCAACCTTCTTTAGATCCCACTCTCAAAGTGAAACTTTTTGGTGAAAAAAATGAAGTTTCTTTTTCTTCTCTAGATGCGGCCGATCAAGCCCAAGTGATGCGGTTGGTCAGAAAAGGAGATTTGGTACTTGAATACAAGGCCAAGGATAAGAAACAAATTAAAACAGAAAAATGGTATCGCGTTAACCAGGAAGGATTAAAAGAACTTCAACTATCAGCGAGAGCTAAAAAAAGGCTAGCATTGAAAGAGCGCCTGTTACTAGAGCAAGGGGAGCAACCCTTAGCAGGATTGTATCAGGAATTTTCACGAGAAGTAGTGGCTTATTTTATTGATCAGGGTGTTTTAGAAATAACAGAACGAGAAGTGAATCGGGCGGCTGCATATTATGAAGGCAAAGAACAGACCCAGGCTCTGCTTTTAAATTCAGAGCAAGCAAAAGCTGTCGAAACAGTAGTTTCTCAAATTGGGAAAACATCAAAGCCTTTTTTATTAGAGGGTGTGACTGGAAGTGGGAAAACAGAAGTTTATCTGCAGATTATTCAGGAAGTTCTAAATAAGGGAAAAACAGCTATCATGTTGGTCCCTGAAATCTCCCTGACACCACAGATGGCAGACCGTTTTATCTCGCGTTTTGGTCAGGAAGTAGCCATTCTACACTCGGGCTTATCAAATGGTGAGAAGTATGATCAATGGCGGAAAGTTGAACGTGGGGAGGCTAAGGTAGTCGTTGGAGCGCGCTCAGCAATCTTTGCTCCTTTAAAAAACATCGGAGCCATCATCATTGATGAGGAGCACGAGGCATCCTATAAACAAGATAGTAATCCGCGCTACCACGCAAGGGAAGTCGCGGTCCTAAGGGCTCAGTACAATCAAGCAGTTTTGCTTCTTGGATCTGCTACACCAAGTTTAGAATCGCGAGCTCGTGCAACAAAAGGGGTTTATGAATTAATTCGTCTAACCCAGCGGGCCAATCCGGCAGCCAAAATTCCAGAAGTTAAAGTCGTTGATTTCCGTGATTATATTGGCCAAAATGAAGCTGGTAATTTCACTCCGGTTCTAGTGGAAGCTATTGCTGATCGCTTGCAGAAAAAAGAGCAGGTTGTCTTGATGTTGAACCGCCGTGGTTATTCCAGTTTTGTCATGTGTCGCGAGTGTGGAACTGTAGATACTTGTCCCAATTGTGACATCTCTTTGACCCTCCACATGGATACTAAAACCATGAACTGTCATTATTGTGGCTATAGTAAAGCGATTCCTCGACACTGTCCAAATTGCCAAAGTCCTTCCATTCGTTATTACGGGACAGGAACACAAAAAGCTTATGATGAATTACAAGAGATCTTTCCTGAAGCTAAAATTCTGCGCATGGATGTGGATACCACTCGAAAAAAGGGGAGCCACGCAGCGATATTAGATGCTTTCGGGAATGGAGAAGTGGATATTTTGTTAGGGACGCAAATGATTGCGAAGGGATTGGATTTTCCAAATGTGACGTTAGTGGGTGTCTTGAATGCGGATACTTCTTTAAATTTACCGGATTATCGATCCTCTGAGAGAACCTTTCAACTCTTGACTCAGGTGGCAGGAAGGGCCGGACGAGCAGAGAAAGAAGGAGAGGTTATCATTCAAAGCTACAACCCCAATCATTATGCGATTCGATTTGCCAAAAACCAAGATTATGAAGGTTTTTTTGCCTATGAAATGCAGATTCGCCGGCAGTTAGGCTATACGCCTTATTACTTCACAGTTGGACTAACCCTATCTCATAAGAGTGAGGAAATGGTGATGGAGAAGTCACATCAGGTCATGGAAATTCTCCGATCTGGCTTATCTGATCAGGTCCAAATCTTAGGACCAACACCTAAACCAATTGCACGCACACATAATTTGTATCATTATCAAATCATTGTGAAATATCGTTTCGAAGAAGGCATGACTCAGGTCTTGAATCAAATCTTAGAATTTACACAAGAAAGAGGCAACCAAGATCTACGTGTCAGTATTGATAATGAACCTCAAAGTTTTATGTAAGGAAGAAAGAAATGACAAAATTAATTTTTATGGGAACGCCTGATTTTTCAGCGACGGTTTTAAAGGGATTGTTAGCAGATTCGCGCTATGAAATTTTGGCAGTTGTGACTCAACCAGACCGCAAAGTAGGTCGCAAAAAAGAGATTCGAATGACCCCGGTGAAGCAGGTAGCTTTAGAACATCAACTACCAGTTCTTCAGCCGGAGAAATTATCGGGTAGTCCAGAAATGGAAACTCTCTTATCACTAGATGCAGATGGAATTGTGACCGCTGCTTTTGGACAATTTTTACCGACAAAATTGTTGGAGAACTTTCAGTTTGCGGTGAATGTCCACGCGTCTTTATTACCTAAATATAGAGGTGGAGCTCCCATTCACTATGCCCTGATCAATGGTGACGAAGAAGCTGGGGTTACAATTATGGAAATGGTCAAGGAAATGGATGCCGGAGACATGATTGCAGCTCGTTCTCTCCCAATTTTAGATGAGGACAATGTGGGAACTTTGTTTGAAAAATTGGCAGTCCTTGGACGTGACTTACTCCTAGATACTTTGCCAGCTTACCTGGCAGGGGAGATCAAGCCATGTCCACAAGATCCAAGTTTGGTCACATTTTCACCGAATATTTTACCGGAAGAAGAGGTTTTGGACTGGACCAAAACCAATCGCCAAGTCTTTAACCAGATTCGGGGAATGAATCCTTGGCCTGTCGCTCATACCTTGTTAAATGATCAACGCTTTAAAGTTTATGAAGCAGAGCTATGCGAGGGCAATGGAAATCCAGGAGAAGTGATTGGTTTGAGCAAAAAAGAGTTGATAGTAGCTGCAGGTGAAGGCGCGCTATCCCTCAAAGTTGTGCAGCCTGCAGGAAAACCCAAAATGTCCATTACAGACTTTTTGAATGGTGCGGGCCGTCAATTGAAAGTAGGAGATTACTTTGGAAGGTAAACAAATGAATGCGCGTGAACAGATACTTGGAGTTTTAGAAGAGGTTTTTGAACATGGAGCCTATTCTAATCTTGCCTTAAATCAAGCACTAGAACATTCTCAACTTTCAGATAAAGATAGAAGTTTTGTTACGGAAGTTGTATATGGTACCGTAGCGCGGAAGATAACACTCGAGTGGTATCTCGCCCACGTGATTGAGGACCGGACGAAATTAGATCCTTGGCTCTATTATCTTTTGCTGATGAGTTTGTATCAGCTGGTCTACTTGGATCGCATTCCTGACCATGCCATCGTCAATGAAGCTGTCCGGATAGCAAAACATCGTAAAGAAGGCAGTGAGAAGTTTGTCAATGCTATTCTTAGAAAGCTCCTTCGCGAGGGACTACCAGCTATTGATACGATTAAGCGAAAGAACAAACGTTATTCGGTAGAGTATTCCCTACCTGTATGGTTGGTCAAAGCATTGATCGAAGAATACGGTGAGGAACGTGCTTGCGCTATTTTTAAGAGTCTTTATCAGCGTAATAAATCCAGTATTCGTGTGATTGATCTGGACGAAAAAGAAGAGTTGGCTCAGCTGTTCGAAGCAACCTCCTCTCTACTTGCTTCGTCCGCTCTCGTGAAAGAGCAGGGACATTTTGCGGCGCATTCCTTGTTTAAAGAAGGGCGCATTACTATTCAAGACGAGTCCAGTCAATTGGTGGCACCGGCTTTGGATTTGCAAGGAGATGAGTGGGTTTTAGATGCCTGTGCGGCGCCAGGTGGAAAGACGACTCACCTGGCTTCTTATCTCACAACTGGGAAAGTCACAGCCTTGGATCTCTATGACCATAAGCTCAAATTGATTCAAGAAAATGCTAATCGGCTCCATGTTGCGGACAAAATTTTGACAAAGAAGTTAGATGCGACAAAAGTCTTTGAAACATTTGGACCAGATGCTTTCGATAAAATTTTGGTGGATGCGCCTTGTTCAGGGATTGGTTTGATACGGAGAAAGCCTGATATCAAGTACAATAAAGAGAGTGCAGATTTTGTATCTTTACAAGCTATTCAATTGGCAATCCTGGATAGTGTTTGTCAAAGTGTGCGTAAAGGTGGTATAATAGTGTACAGTACGTGTACAATTATGGGCAAAGAGAATTTTGAAGTGGTGGACCAATTTTTGAAAAACCATCCAAATTTCGAACAAGTCCCATTGGATCACGAAAGAAAAGATATTCTTAAAAATGATTGTATCCTTATTACACCCGAATTATATGGAAGCGACGGCTTCTTTATCAGTCGTTTTAAGAGGATCTCATAATATCAGGAGGAAACTGACAGTATGGATATTACGATCTTAACCGATGTAGGTCAAAGACGGACAAATAACCAAGACTATGCAAATCAATATAAAAACAAGGCAGGAAAATCTATGGTTTTACTTGCTGATGGTATGGGAGGACACCGTGCCGGAAATATTGCTAGTGAAATGGCAGTCACAGACCTAGGTGCGGCTTGGGTTTCTTCTGAGATCGAGACGGTTAATCAAGTACGGGAATGGTTTGCAGAACATTTAGAAGCTGTGAACCGTCGGATTCATTTGGCTGGGCAAGATGATGAGCACAAAGGAATGGGAACGACACTGGAAGCCTTGGCTTTTGTAGAAGGACAAGTGATTTATGCCCATGTTGGAGATTCGCGGATTGGCCTCATTCGTCAGGGCGAATACCAGCAGTTGACCAGTGACCATTCTCTTGTAAATGCTCTTTTGCGAGCAGGTCAAATCACAGAGGAAGAAGCAGCCCATCATCCTCAACGTAACATCATCACTCAGTCCATTGGCCAAAAAGATGAGTTGGAGCCGGATTATGGTTTGGTGACGGTTGAAGCAGATGATTATATTTTGATCAATAGTGACGGTTTAACTAATATGATTGGCCCGGATGAAATCAGAGATATTGTCTTGAGTGATGTTTCACTGGAAGAAAAATCTCAAACCTTGATTCGTTTTGCCAATAATGCTGGAGGCTTGGATAATATCACTGTTGTACTGCTCCACTTTACTGAGGAGGACGCAGCATGATTCAAATCGGCAAAATTTTTGCCGGGCGATATAAAATCATCCAACAAATTGGACGCGGCGGGATGGCAGATGTTTATCTTGCGCGTGATTTGATTTTAGATGGGGAAGAAGTTGCAGTCAAGGTACTGCGTACGAATTACCAGACGGATCCCATTGCGGTTGCGCGTTTTCAGCGTGAAGCAAAGGCGATGGCAGAGCTGGACCATCCAAATATCGTTCGGATTACAGACATTGGCGAAGAAGAAGGACAACAATACCTTGCAATGGAATATGTTGCAGGTTTAGACTTGAAACGCTATATCAAAGAAAATGCTCCTTTATCAAATGAAGAAGCTGTTCGTTTGATGGGGCAGATCCTTCTAGCTATGCGTCTTGCCCATACGCGTGGCATTATCCATAGAGATTTAAAACCACAGAATGTCCTCTTGACACCAGATGGAACAGCAAAAGTTTCAGACTTTGGGATTGCAGTGGCCTTCGCAGAGACTAGCTTGACCCAGACCAACTCGATGTTGGGGTCGGTTCATTATTTGTCCCCTGAGCAGGCGCGTGGATCAAAAGCTACGGTGCAAAGTGACATCTACGCGATGGGGATTATTTTCTATGAGATGTTGACAGGACACATTCCTTATGATGGAGATAGTGCAGTCACAATTGCTTTGCAGCATTTTCAAAAGCCACTTCCATCTATTCGTGAAGAAAATAAGAATGTTCCACAAGCTTTAGAAAATGTGGTGATCAAGGCGACAGCTAAAAAACTGACGGATCGCTATAAATCAGTGGCAGAGATGTATGTAGATCTTTCAAGTTGCTTGTCCTATGAGAGAAGAAATGAGAAAAAACTGGTTTTTGAAGACCAAGCGAAAGCTGATACAAAGACTCTTCCGAAAGTAAGTCCAACTCCAAAGACGGCTCCTGTTCCAATCTCTGAGGTACGCAGTGAAATCAGTTCAGTAGATCCTAATCGACCATTATCTGATCAGCAGACCATGGCGCCAAGTAAAAAGCCAAGAAGACGTTTGCGGGCGCGCTACAAGGTCTTGTTTGTTGCCATTGCCCTAGTACTTGCAGCCTTTACTTTCTTGTTATATATGAGCCCAGCCAATAAAACAGTTCCAGATGTTTCCGGCAAAACCATTGCCGAAGCCAGAGCGGTTATTGAGGGACAAGACCTTCAAGTCGGTGAAGAGAAAGAAGAGTACAGTGATTCGGTTGCAGAAGGCTATGTCATTCGAACCAATCCAAATGCAGGGGCCCAAAAGAAAGAACAAAGTCGCATTGACTTGATTGTTTCAAAAGGACCGAGCAGCTTTGAAATGCCAAACTATGTAGGAGAAACACGGGCAGCAGCAGAAGAAGATCTGAAAAATACTTATAAAGTATCAAGCAAAATGATCACGATTGAAGAAGTTGAGACCTTAGATTATGCTGCAGGGACAGTTCTTGAACAAACCCCAGCTCCAGGAGAGCAATATTCTCTGAATTCAAAAACAAAGATTGTTTTGAAAGTAGCGAAAGAAACGACTTCAATTGAAATGCCAAACTATGTTGGATCAACTTATGATTTTGCTAGAAGTAATTTGATTGAGATCTATGGTATTAAAGAAGCCAATATCGAATTAAGAAAAACAGAACATCTCCCTGATGGAGTATCTGTTTCTGCAGGTCAAATTGTCAGTCAAACTCCAGAAGTTTCGAGTACGGTGGATATTAACCGAACACGAATTGTTTTGACTGTATATGAGCCTAAAGTGACAGCTTCTTCAAGTACGAAAGCCTCATCAAGTTCTGATACATCTAGTTCATCCTCTGGTGAACGATCAGATACAGAAAGTTCAAGCAGTAGTGCAACTAGTGGAGATTAATAAATCAGTCTAAGACTCAGATGGATTTCTGGGTCTTTTTGATTGTCTGCTATTATCCAACCACAGACGGAAGTCAAATGAGGAAAAATTTGATAAAATAGGAAAAGATGAGGTAGACTATGTGGAAAATACAAATTTTTATTTTCGTTGAAGCCGTTTTGTTAACATTAGCAGCGATCACCATTTTATCAATCGATTTTTCCAGATTTGTTGTCTTGATGGTTCTCTTTTTGCTCCTTTTGTATTACTATTTTGGCAAACAAAAAGCGAATTTTCTATTAATCGCGCTGAGTGTGCTCTTGTTTTTTATCGTGATGCTGAATCCTTTTGTGATTGCAGCCATTTTATTTGCGGTGGTTTATGGTTTATTGATTGCCTACCCTTATATGTATAAGGAAAATGAAGCCGTTGTGTTTGATGTTGAAGAGGATACGAAAATTCGTCAGGAAAAAACTCGATGGATTGGTGATTTACAACATTTTTCAAAGCAAAGTCGAGGGTATCGAGATCTGAATGTGATCCGAGTTTTTGGGAATGACACCCTCCATTTAGAGGAGGTAGCCATTTGCAATTGGGATAATGTAGTGATCATTCGGAAAGGGTTTGGAAATACAAAAATTATCTTACCAATTGATTTAGAGTTGCATTTACAAATTAACACTCTGTATGGAGATCTGAAGTTTTTGGATCTTCCTGTTCGTAAAATGAGGAATGAAACCATAGACATTGAAACGGGACATTATCGGAGATCGCACCGTTCTATAAAAATTGTGTTAGTTGGTATTGTTGGGGATGTTGAGGTGATTCGCGCATGAAGAAATTAGACTATCTCCTATTGTATTTCTATTCCCTAATGGTGGTTGCGGTCATTTGTCATACCATTTTCCATTTTGTTGGTTTTCAGTGGGGCAAACTTCTCTCAGATCTTTCCTTGCTTCAGGCATTCCTATTTTTGATTTTTAGTCTGACGCTTGCATTGACGGCTTTGGTTATCTTAATTATTAAAATCACGCAATTTGTAACGGTTCATGCAGTACAACAAAAGGTAGAAGCGATCCTGACTGCTTCACAGCGAAAAGAAATTGCCCCCAAAGAATTGAATCAACAGTTAGATTTATTGGACAGCAAATTGCTTCGACTAGAAGAAAATTTACAAAAAAGTGAAAATCGTGTGATGCGAAATGAGGAAGAAATTGTGGAAATCGAGCGTAAGAGAATTGCGCGTGATCTACATGACACGGTTAGTCAAGAGTTGTTTGCAGCCAATATGATTTTATCTGGAGTGGCAGCACAGGCCCTTGAGTTAGAGAAAAGTCAGATCCAGCAGCAACTAAATGGTGTGTCAGATATTCTAGGGACAGCCCAAAATGATTTACGCGTCTTGCTCTTACATCTTCGTCCTACAGAATTGGAAGGAAAAAGTTTGGTAGAAGGTATGGAGATGATTTTTAGAGAATTGAAGGAAAAGAGTAACCTAACAGTTGTCTTCCATCATAATGACGTGAGCATTCCAAAAGATATGGAAGAACATCTATTTCGAATCGTCCAAGAAATTGTCAGCAATACCTTGAAACACGCTAGAGCTCAACAAATGGATGTCTTTTTGCATCAGGAAGGAAAACAACTTCATTTACGGATGGTGGATGATGGAATCGGCTTTGAGCAGGAAAAATTGGAACGATTGAGTTATGGGTTGAAAAATATTCAAGAACGTGTAGAAGACATGGCGGGGACCATTAAAATAAGAACGAGTCCTCAAAAGGGAGTGGCTGTAGATATTCGTGTTCCCCTCCTTGTAAAAGATAAAAATGAAAAGGAAACTGTATGAAAGTATTATTAGTAGATGATCATGAAATGGTCCGATTGGGATTGAAAAGCTTTTTGTCCATGCAAACCGATATTGAGAAAGTCTTAGAGGCGAAAAATGGGCAAGAAGGGGTGGAGTTGGCGCTGAAAGAAAGACCAGACGTCATCATCATGGATATTGTGATGCCAGAGCTAAATGGAATCGATGCGACTCTAGCCATCCTAAAAGAGTGGCCGGAAGCTAAAATTGTCATTTTGACGTCTTATTTAGATAACGAAAAGATTTACCCTGTCTTAGATGCCGGTGCAAAAGGATATATTTTAAAGACCTCGTCAGCAACTGAGATCTTACAGGCTGTCAGAAAGGTTGCAAAGGGAGAATTTGCAATTGAGACAGAAGTTAGTCAAAAAGTTGAGTCACGAAAGAACCATGCTGAATTGCATGATGATTTGACAGCTAGAGAACGAGATATTCTGGCTTTATTGACGAAAGGATATGAAAATCAACGAATAGCAGATGAACTCTTCATTTCTTTAAAAACAGTGAAGACCCATGTCTCCAACATCTTATCCAAATTAGAAGTCAGTGATCGGACGCAAGCAGTCGTCTATGCCTTCCGACACCATCTGGTGAATCAAGAAGATTTTTAAAGGGAAACATGCTATAATAGAGCATGATCATAAGGGGGAGACAAGTGGACGCAAAATTACGTTATAAAGCCAAAAAAGTTAAAATCGTCTTTTTTGATATTGATGATACATTACGTGCAAAAGAAACTGGATTGATCCCAGAATCTGTCAAAGAAGTCTTTCATCAGTTGAAAGAAAAAGGAATCCGAACAGGGATTGCAACCGGCAGAGGGATTTTTGGGGTTGTTCCTGAAATCATGGACTTAAAGCCGGATTTTCTGGTAACCTTAAACGGTGCCTATATAGAAGATACAAAAGGAACTGTGATCTACCAATCACCAATCAATGAAGCAATCGTTTCTTCTTTTGTAGATTGGGCCAAAAAATCCGAGATTGATTATGGGTTAGTGGCTAGTCATCAAGCTGCCCTGTCTAATCGGACACCCTTGATCAGTGATGCTATTGACATCATTTATCCCAACTTACCTGTAGATCCAGATCTGCATCTGAAAGAACCTATTTTCCAAATGTGGACCTTTGATGAACAGGATAGTGAGCTAGAGTTGCCCCCTTCTTTGCAAGAGGATTTGCGCCTAGTTTCGTGGCATCCCCATTCGTCAGATGTTGTTCGCTTTGAAGCTTCAAAAGCTTCAGGAGTTTCTCATCTTGTAAATCATTTGGGCTTGAAGCCAGAGAATGTTTTAGTATTTGGGGATGGATTAAATGATCTAGAACTGTTTGATTATGCTGGAATTAGTATCGCAATGGGAAAATCTGCTCCAGAGTTACAAGAAAAAGCTGATTATATCACTAAGAATTTAGAAGAAGATGGCATATTCTATGCCTTAGAGGAGTTAAATATGGTTGAAAAAGAATTGACATTACCACAGTTAGAACTTGCTACGGTTGACGGTCCTGTCGCTGTGATCAAAACCAATCACGGTGAGATGAACATTCAATTGTTCCCGGATCAAGCACCAAAAACAGTTGCAAACTTTGTAGCTCTTGCTAAGTCCGGCTATTATGATGGTGTCATTTTCCATCGGATTATTAAAGATTTTATGATCCAAGGGGGAGATCCAACAGGTACAGGTATGGGTGGCGAATCCATCTATGGGGAGAGCTTCGAAGACGAATTTTCAAAAGAATTGTACAATATTCGCGGAGCCCTTTCGATGGCAAATGCTGGACCAAACACAAATGGCAGCCAATTCTTTATTGTACAAAATCAACATCTCCCATATTCGAAAAAGGAATTGGTCCGCGGTGGCTGGCCTGAAGAAATTGCTGAAATCTATACGACAGAAGGAGGAACTCCTCACCTAGATCAACGCCATACCGTATTTGGACAATTGATGGATGAAGCTTCTTTTGCTGTGTTGGATGAGATCGCGGCTGTTGAGACAGGGATGATGGATAAGCCGGTAGAAGATGTCGTGATTGAAACCGTCGAAATTGAGGACTAATATGAAAATTGGAGATAAGTTAGAAGGGACCATTACAGGCATTCAACCTTATGGTGCCTTTGTCGAACTAGAGTCGGGTGTCACGGGCTTGATTCATATCTCAGAGATTAGAAGTGGTTATGTAAGTAATATTCATGATATTCTTTCAATTGGAGAAAAAGTCTTTGTCCAAGTCATCGATGTTGATGAATATTCTAAGAAAGCTAGCCTCTCTCTGAGAACACTAGAAGAAACACCACAACGAAGCATTCGACACCATCGTTTTTCAAATGACCGCCATAAGAGTGGTTTTGCGCCCTTAGCTCAACAGATGCCGACCTGGGTCAAAGAAGGAAAGGTATTCTTTAGCAAACAAGAAAAAAAATAAAAACTTCGATAGGTTGATGAAACCTACCGAAGTTTTTTTAATATAGAGAATTATTCAAATTCGTAAAGGGTAGTAGAAAGGTAACGTTCTCCATTATCTGGTGCAAGAGCAAGAACTTTTTTACCGCTTCCCAATTCTTTTGCGACTTCAATAGCAGCATAGATAGCAGCTGCGCTTGAGATACCGACTAAGAATCCTTCAGCACCACCAATAGCGCGTGCAAGTTCGAAAGCTTCTTCTGAAGATACGCGACGAACACCATCATATGCATTAGTGTCTAAAGTATTTGGGATAAAACCAGCTGAAATCCCTTGAATTTTATGTGGTCCAGGTTTTTCGCCAGAAAGGACTGCAGATTCATTGGCCTCAACGGCATAGACTTTGACAGCAGGATTATTCTTTTTCAAAGTATGAGAAATACCAGAAACAGTACCACCAGTACCAACACCTGCGACAAAAGCATCTAAACCATCTTTTCCAAAGGCATCAACGATTTCTTGTCCTGTTGTTCTTTCATGTACCTCTGGGTTAGCAGGGTTTTCAAATTGAAGAGGAAGGAAGCCATTTCTTTCTGCAGCGATTGCTTCAGCTTTAGCGATAGCGCCTTTCATTCCTTCACTTCCAGGAGTCAAAACGAGTTCAGCTCCATAGGCTTGGATGATTTTACGACGTTCCACACTCATGGTTTCAGGCATGACAATCACAACTTTGTAGCCTTTAGCTGCGCCAACCCATGACAAGCCAATCCCTGTGTTCCCACTAGTTGCTTCGACAATGGTATCACCTGGTTTGATCAAGCCATCCGCTTCAGCTTTTTCAATCATGCTCAAAGCAATCCGGTCTTTGACAGATGATCCAGGATTGAAGGCTTCGAGTTTGACATAGACATCTGCAGCTCCTTCAGGAACAAGACGGTTCAATTTGACAATCGGAGTGTTCCCAATCAATTCTGTAATATTTTCATAAATAGCCATAATATACCTCAGTTCTAGGTTTTCTTGATACTAACAAGTATAGTCCCTTGCGGGAAGAATGTAAAATATAGAAATTTTATGGGTGTGATAAAAAAAAACTATCGTTGCCGATAGCTTCTTTGATTATTTTTCTACAGAAAGTAGGGGTACTTCAACCTCACGAATTCCGTGATCCTCAATAATGACTTTGCCATTGTAAAATTCGACTAAAGCTGCTGTGATAGAGTTTGTGTTTTCTTTATCCACAAAAATCGTTGTCATTACCTGATCTGTAAACATCGGATCTTGTTCTGCCAATTGATGGTCTTTTAAGAAATTAGCAAATTCTTGGTATTGGGAATAAGAAAGTGTGATCCCAAGAACCACTTGCTCTTTGATTTCTACCAGTCCAATTTCTCGAACTGCTTGTGCCACACTTCCAGCATAAGCACGAATCAGACCGCCAGCACCTAATTTAATACCTCCGAAATAGCGAGTCACCACGACACAACTATTAGTGATGCGATGATTCTCCAAAACTCCTAACATCGGTACCCCAGCTGTTCCACTAGGCTCTCCATCGTCACTGGTCCGTTTGATATCACTTTGTTCTCCAATGATGAAAGCAGAGCAGTTATGCGTAGCCTTATAGTGTTCCTTTTTGATGGCGTTGATAAAATCTCTAGCTTCCTCTTCAGAGGAGACTCGCTTGACATGACAAATGAATTTTGATTTTTTGATTTCTTCTTGAACAGTACCGTTCTCTTTAAATGTAACATATTCCATACTCTTATTTTACAAAAAAAGAATGATTTTCTCCAACTTTTGCGAATTAATAAGTATGAAGATAGAAGATTCTTATGGAAGACTCTTAACGGAGAGTCAAATGACAAATGATCTAAAAGAAATTGCTCAAGAACTTCCAGCTATAGAAAAAGAGAATGGAAGGTACCATTGCTTTCGATGTGGCTGTTTGATTGATCAGAAACTTTGGAAGTTAAGTGAAGAGGTACTGTATTGTAGAGCCTGTATCCAATTGGGGAGGATCCGGAGTGATCAAAAACTTTATGCTATTAGACAGCAAGACTTTGAAGGACAAGAAGTGCTAAACTGGAAAGGAACCTTGACTTCCTATCAACAAGAGGTATCTGAAGGGCTTATCCAAGCAGTTAAGGCAGGAAGACATGCCTTGGTACATGCTGTGACAGGAGCTGGAAAAACGGAAATGATGTATCAAGTTGTAGCAACAGCGATCAGGGCAGGAAAAGCAGTCTGTATTGCTACCCCAAGAATCGATGTCTGTATAGAATTGTACGGAAGAATGAAGGAAGATTTTTCCTGCCCCATCTCTTTGCTTCATGGAGAATCGGAGCCCTATTTTAGAACGCCCTTAGTGATCGCTACAACCCATCAATTGCTGAAGTTTTATCAGGCCTTTGATCTCCTTATCATAGATGAAGTAGATGCGTTTCCCTATGTGGACAATCCAATCTTATATAAAGCAGCTCAGAATGCGATAAAAAAAGAGGGGAACACTCTATATTTAACAGCAACCTCTACAGATGAGTTAGATAAAAAGGTCAAGAAAAAAGAAATCATTCGTTATAGTCTTCCAAGAAGATTTCATGGGAACCCACTAGTGGTCCCTGAAATAAAATGGGTGCCGAAAATTAGAGAAAAAATAGAAAAAGGAAGAATCCCTTACCAACTATTGCAACTGATCAAGGAACAAAGACAGACTCACTACCCATTGTTAATCTTTGTATCTGAAATAGAATTAGGACAACAATTTACTGAGAACTTAAAAAAATACTTTCCCAAAGAAACAGTAGGTTTTGTATCCTCACAGACAACAGACCGTCTACGAATGGTAGAAGAGTTTAGAAACAAAGCCATAACCATGCTAGTCTCGACAACAATTTTAGAAAGAGGAGTGACCTTTCCGCTTGTAGATGTCTTTGTTTTAGAAAGTAATCACAAATTATTTACTAAAAGTGCTCTCGTACAAATTTCAGGAAGAGTCGGTCGAAGTAAAGAAAGACCAACAGGTAAACTACTTTTTCTATCAGATGGCATAACACGAGAAATGAAGAAAGCGATCAAAGAAATAAAGGAAATGAATCAGGAGGCTGGATTTTGAAAGAATGTTTGCTTTGTACTAAAGAGTTGAAAACTGGTGAACATTTCACAGACCTTATTTTTATGAATCAACAAGAAGAATGGATTTGTAAAGAATGCAAAGAAGACTTCGAACAAATTGGCGAAATCCATTGTCCTAGATGTTATAAAGATAAAGAGGAGAAAGTATGTAAAGATTGCGAATACTGGATACAAAAGGGGAATATAGTAGAACATGAAGCATTATATAGATATAGTGCAGCAATGAAGGACTATTTCAAGCGATATAAATTTGAAGGAGATCGTTTATTAGGAATGGTATTTGCATGTGACATCAAAAAAGCCTTGAAAAAGTATAAAAGCTATACGATAATACCGACTCCAATCAGCCATGAAAAAAAGCAGGAAAGAGGATTCAATCAAGTATCGACTATATTAGATTTTGCAGAAATAAAGTACAGCAGTCTCTTCCAAAAAGAAGACAGCTTAGCCCAATCAAAAAAAACAAGAGAAGAAAGATTAAAAACCTCTCAACACTTTCAATTAAAAGAAGAAGTTTCAAAAAGGCAGAAATATCTTATCTTTGATGATATCTACACAACGGGCAAAACAATCGAATTAATGAAGCGCCTACTAATTGAAAAAGGTGTGAAAGAAATAAAGACATTTTCAATCGCAAGGTAAAAAAAGATTTGCAAAAACTTTATGAAAGCGTTATAATATACATATAAATAAAAACATAATGTTTAGAAAGTAGGTACTAATATGATTAAATATAGTATCCGTGGTGAAAACCTAGAAGTAACAGAAGCCATTCGCGACTATGTCGTTTCTAAACTCGAAAAGATTGAAAAATATTTTCAGGCAGATCAAGAGCTAGACGCTCGAGTAAACTTAAAAGTTTACCGTGAAAAGACCGCAAAAGTAGAAGTAACCATTCCGCTTGGATCTATCACACTGCGCGCAGAAGATGTCTCTCAAGATATGTACGGTTCAATTGATCTAGTTGTAGATAAAATTGAACGTCAAATTCGTAAGAATAAAACAAAAATCGAAAAGAAAAATCGTATTAAATCTGGTGCAGGTAAATTGTTTACCGATGCAGTTGTAGAAGAAGCAGCAACCACAGAAAAAGTTGTTCGCTCAAAAACAATTGATCTAGAACCAATGGATTTAGATGAAGCGATCCTTCAAATGGATCTATTAGCACACGATTTCTTCATTTATCGTGATGCAGAGGATAACACAACAAATGTGATCTACCGTAGAGAAGATGGAGACATCGGTCTATTGGAAGTAAAAGAATAGAGATCAAAAAGAGATTGAAAACATCAATTAAATTATAGAGGAATCAGGAGCATTCATGCTCCTGATTTTTTATATAAGTAAAAAAACTTTCAAAAAAACAAAAAAAGTTTTAAAAAAGTATTGACAGTAAGGAAAGGTCATGATATACTAATATAGTTGTCGCGCGAGAGCGACAAAGACCTTTGAAA
>OGXE01001514.1_pt1 | contig 19759 bp, 18 predicted proteins | sample 1576181 | NCBI WGS metagenome assembly OGXE01 (sample SAMEA3541478, study PRJEB24748) | human gut metagenome | biome: human gut; feature: human-associated habitat; material: faeces | place: China | collected 2012 | reverse complement strand
ATGGATGAGCAGATTACACTGGATCAGGTGGAAATGGTCGAGGTGAATGAAACGAAGGAAAAACAGGCGAAATCCTCTATCGGTGATGTAACAGAGGCGGAAAAAGAGCTGATTTTGAAGGAGGAAACGCTTGCAGGCAAGATTGCGGCGGCGGAATCCATTCTGAAAAAGAGAGAGGAAGCAAGATCGGCTGCGGAGAAGGCGCATTTGCCTGAGGAGGAAAATCTGGGGGATGCCATGGAAAGTGCCGTGGAACGCGCGATTGCGGAAGCAAAAATCAGCGAACCGATTTTTCAGGAACCCGTTTTCGTGGAAAAACAGGAAGAAACAGACGAAGAAGAATAAAAATAAAAATAAAAGCAAAAACAGACGAAAGGGAGGAGATTTTCCTCCTTTTTCCTTATCAGATACAGGAAAATTTCTGTGGATAAGTTGAAATCTTATCCACATTTTGTGGATAACTTGTGAAAAAGAAAAGTTGTCCAGAGGGTTTTCCACAATATCAACAGGTTATCCACAGGTTGTGGGTAATGTATTATGTAAACAAAGGAGGAGAAAATGGGCTATAAAATGGTATTTTCCGATATGGATGGCACATTATTATGGAAAGGTGTACGGGTTTCTGTGGAAAACTCTGCTGCAATCCGAAAGGCTGTGGATAAAGGCGTGGAGTTTGTCATCTGCACAGGCAGAGGTGTTTTTGGCGTGGAAAAGCATTTGCAGGAATTGCATCTTCTGGGCAAAAAGGGCTATGTTATCTGCCAGAATGGTGCGGCGGTGTATGATTTAAGGGATATGCATCTGGTGCTGAAAAGAAGCTTTTCACCGTCTGTGGTGCAGCCAATCGCAGAGCGGGCGAGAGCACTTGGCTTGGAGCTGTTTTACTATGATGATCGCAATTTTATGATTGAAAAATTGACAGACGAGGTGAAATCCTATTGTTGGATGATGCAAGCAAATCCGCGCATTTTGCAGGAGCCGACCGATTATGCGGGCGAGTTTACAAAATGCTTAATCAGCGGAGAGCGGAAAAATCTTTCGGCGCTGAAGCGCTATGTGGAGAAAACGGCAGGAGATATCTTTGATTTGTTTTATTCCTCGGAAACCTATCTGGAGCTGGTGAAAAAGGGCGTAAGCAAGGGCAACGCGCTGGCTGCGACTGCGCAGGAGGCAAATGTGCCGCTTGCCGAAACGATTGCCATTGGTGACAGTGATAATGATCTTTCCATGATTTTGCAGGCAGGGCTTGGCGTTGCAATGAAAAACGGCGAGGCGCATGTGAAGGCTGCCGCGGATTACATAACGGAGCGAAGCTGTGAGGAAAACGGCGTGGCAGAGGTCATTGAGAAATTTATTCTGAAATAAAAAGGGTGCGGGAATTTTCATGATGGAAAGCATAAAAAAAGGACAATCATACTTGATTGTCCTTTTTGACTAGGGAAAAGAATGGTGCCAGGGGAGACACCATTCTATGGGGTTGTGCGCACAAACCCCGGGGCATATTGTGGTACAGGAAAAGGGGTTTTCTTGTACCCGTATAGTATACCACAATGGACGCTATTTTGCATATAGAAAAAAATATAAATTTTTTAGCATTTTCTATATATTTTAGCAAAAAGACGGGATTTATGGAAAAATTGTACAAAAAAAAGAAAAAAATTTAGGCTTGCAATTTTAAAATAATATGATATAATATACACCAAAAAGTCAAACAAGACAAAATAGCGCAGGCGAAAGCCGAAAGGAAAGCTAAGTTCTTGTAAAACTCCCACAGAGAGCCGGTGGTTGGTGCGAATCGGCGGAGAAAAGAGAATGTTCCACTTTCCAAGCTGCCGATGAAAGTCGGAAGGGTAAGCCCTTTATAGCTGTTCAAGAGGTTCGGAGGATGCTCCGAGCAATCTGGGTGGCAACGCGGGAAATATACTCTCGTCCCTGTTTTATTACCGGGATCGGGAGTTTTTTTGTTATGAAAGCATAAGCGATTGCAACAGAAAAGCATATCTGTAAGCGGTGATGAAAAAATAGCTGCTTGCAGATATTTTTTATTGCTGTTTATAGAGAAGAATTGCTTACAATTCTTTTTTCTGATTGAAAAACCTTTCATAAGATATACGAAAAACTTCCATCCGAAAAAATACTATTTTTAGGAGGTCATGAAATGTTAGACATTAAATTTGTAAGAGAAAACCCTGATATCGTAAAGGAAAACATCCGCAAAAAATTTCAGGATGCAAAGCTGCCTCTGGTAGATGAGGTTCTGGTGCTGGATAAGGAAAACAGAACCATCAAGCAGGAGGTTGAAGCACTCAGAGCGCAGAGAAATAAGCTTTCCAAGCAGATTGGTGCGCTGATGGCAAAGGGCGAAAAGGAAGAAGCTGAAAAGGTAAAAGCACAGATTGGCGCAGACGCAGAACGCGTAGAAACCCTTTCCGCAAGAGAAAAAGAGGTTGAGGAACGCATCAAGGTTATCATGATGACCATTCCCAACATCATTGATCCAACCGTTCCCATTGGTAAGGATGACAGCGAAAACGTAGAGGTAGAAAGATTCGGCGAACCCGTTGTTCCCGATTTTGAGATTCCTTATCACACAGATATTATGGAAACCTTCGACGGTATCGATCTGGATAGCGCAAGAAAGGTTGCAGGCAATGGCTTCTATTACCTGATGGGCGATATTGCGCGTCTGCATTCCGCAGTTCTGGCTTACGCAAGAGATTTCATGATTGGCAGAGGCTTCAAATATTGTATTCCTCCCTTCATGATTCGTTCCAACGTTGTAACAGGTGTTATGAGCTTTGCGGAAATGGATGCAATGATGTATAAAATCGAAGGCGAAGACCTGTATCTGATTGGTACATCCGAACATTCCATGATTGGTAAATTCATCGATACGCTGAATAAAGCAGAAGACCTGCCGCAGACCCTGACAAGCTATAGCCCTTGCTTCCGTAAGGAAAAAGGCGCACACGGCATTGAAGAAAGAGGCGTTTACCGTATCCATCAGTTCGAGAAACAGGAAATGATTGTTGTATGTAATCCTGAGGAAGCGCCCATGTGGTATGATAAGCTGTGGCAGAACACCGTAGATCTGTTCCGTTCCATGGATATCCCCGTAAGAACACTGGAATGCTGCTCCGGCGACCTTGCTGACCTGAAGGTAAAATCCGTTGACGTTGAAGCTTGGTCTCCCAGACAGAAAAAATACTTTGAAGTCGGCAGCTGCTCCAATCTGGGCGATGCACAGGCAAGAAGACTGGGTATCCGCGTACAGGATGCAGAAGGCAAGAAATACTTCGCTTACACATTGAACAACACTGTTGCAGCACCCCCTCGTATGCTGATTGCTTTCCTTGAAAACAACCTGCAGGCAGATGGTACTGTAAATATCCCTGAGGTTCTGTGGCCTTATATGGGCGGCACAAAGAAGCTGATTCCCAACAAAAAGAAATAATGGAAGAAAAAAAGAGGATGTTTTTTAACATCCTCTTTTTGATACATAGAATTTTTTAGAAGCGGAAATCCCGATTTCCCTTTTCAATCTCAACCAGATTTTTCCGTACAATCTCCTGAATTTTTTCCTTCGGGATGGATTTGATTTCCTTTAAAATCAGCTTTTCCCCGATTTCCTTTGTTTCCGGTGCGGCATAGTCAATCAGATATTCCTTGAGCGTCATCAGTGCATTTGGCAGGCAGCAATTCTGGATCTGTCCGCTTTTGCAAAGGCTCATGAAGCGGTCGCCCGTCCTGCCCTCGCGGTAGCAGGCGGTGCAGAAGCTGGGGATATAGCCCAAATCCATCAGCCATTTCACGATTTCATCCAGTGTGCGGTTATCGCTGACATCAAACTGCGCGGAATTATCCTCCTCTGCTTCTTTTTCATAATAGCCGCCGACACTCGTGCTGGAGCCGCCGCTGATTTGGGATACCCCAAGACTCAGTACACGTTCTCTGCTTTCCTGACTTTCTCTGGTGGAAACAATCATGCCCGTATAGGGAACGGCAACACGGATGCAGGCAACGATTTTTGCAAAGGTATCATCATCAATGCCGTTATCGAAGGCGGAGGGGTCAATATCGTCGGCATGGCGGATTCTGGGTACGCTGATGGTATGCGGGCCTACGCCGAATACGCTTTCCAGATGCTCTGCGTGCATCAAAAGCCCTGCAAATTCATAGCGATACAGCTCCAAGCCGAACAGAACGCCAATCCCGACATCATCAATGCCGCCCTCCATGGCTCTGTCCATCGCTTCGGTGTGGTAGGCATAATCATGCTTAGGGCCTGCGGGATGCAGGTGCTCATAGCTTTCCTTGTTGTAGGTTTCCTGAAAGAGGATATATGTCCCGATGCCGGCATCCTTCAGCTTACGGTAATTTTCCACCGTTGTTGCCGCAATATTGACATTCACGCGGCGAATCGCGCCGTTTTTATGCTTGATGCTGTAAATCGTTTGAATGCTTTCCAGTACATATTCGATGGGGTTATTGACGGGGTCCTCGCCTGTTTCCAGTGCCAGACGCTTATGCCCCATATCCTGCAAAGCTGTTACCTCTCTGACGATTTCCTCCTGTGTCAGCTTTTTTCTGCGGATGTGCTTATTTTTCGCATGGTAAGGACAGTATACACAGCCGTTGACGCAGTAATTGGAGAGATACAGCGGCGCAAACATTACAATGCGGTTGCCGTAAAAATCCTGTTTAATCTGCTTTGCCAGCGCGTAAATTTCTTCGTTTTTTTCGGGAATATCGCAGTCCAGAAGCACCATTGCCTCTCTGTGAGAAAGTCCCTTTCTGAGCCTTGCCTTTTCGATAATGCTGTCAATTAAGGGGATGTTGTGCTTATTTTCCTCTGCATAGGCAAGGGTTTCCAGAATTTCCTCGTGGTTGATGAATTCCTCTGCCTTTTGGGAGTGGGGGTTGTAGGGATACATTGCTTTATCTTCCTTTCTTTTTATCTCTTTTTTTGCGGACAATAAAAAACGCCCCGTAAAAATATGGAGAAAGGGCGCAGAAATTCCGTAAAACGTATGTATGACCCACCCTTTCACGCAGAAGCCTTTCTTTGTGTCAGCAGCTGTTTGATTTTTATTTTGTCTCCTTGCAGAAAGCGCGTGGCTTGCTGTGCGGAAGAATTTACCACATCATACCATATCTGCGCGCGGCGGACAACGCTAAATTAGAAGGTTTTGTCAAAAAAACCGCTGAAGACGATGGGTTTTTGCAAAACATGATATTGTATTTGATAAAAATCCTCCTTTTCTGTCTGTTTTTGACAAGAAATACTTGAAATAGACAGATTTCTTTCATATAATTTTAATATACACGAACTGTGATATATATGGGCAGGGGAAGCGGACAAATCGCAATCCTGTGGATAATAAGGCAGTCAGCAGTCCGCTGACTGCCTTATTATTTATAAATGGGCATAAAAAAGAGGAGAGGGTGTTATGCAGAAACAGAAAATCAGGGGCATGGTTTTGGCGGCTGTGGTCTGCTGTGTCAGCCTGTCCGGCTGCGGCGCGGCGGAAAAAACGGCACAGCAGACAGATTTGCCGGATATTATCATCGGCAGTGATAATTATCCGCCTTATAATTATGAGAATGTGGACGGCAAACCAACGGGGATAGATGTGGATTTAGCGACAGAAGCCTTTCGCCGCATGGGATATCAGGCGGTGTTTACCTATATCGACTGGGAGAAAAAGAAGGAGCTGGTTGACAGCGGAAAAATCGACTGCATCTGGGGCAGCTTTTCTATTGATGGGCGCGAGGAGGAATACCGTTGGAGCGCGCCTTATATGATGAGCCGTCAGGTGGTGGCAGTCAATCGGGACAGCGAGATTAAAACACTGGCGGATTTGGAGGGCAAGCGCATTGCGGTGCAGTCCACTACAAAGCCGGAGGCGCTTTTTCTTTCGCATACGGATGCAAGACTTCCTGTCCTGCGCGAGGTGTTTTCCATGCAGAATCGGGAATTGATTTATCCCTGTCTGAGCAAGGGCTATGCGGATGCGATTGCCGCGCATGAAACGGCAATTTTGCAGTGCATGTCCGATTATAAGCTGGATTATCGGATTCTGGAGGAGCCGCTGCTGACGGTCGGCTTGGGCGTGGCGTTTTCCAAGCAGGATGATCGCGGTCTGGAACAGAAGCTTTCCGAAACCTTTGAAGAAATGCGTGCGGATGGCACGATGGAGGAAATCATCGGGAGATATCTGGAAGAAAACGATATGGGGGTGATTGCGGATGTGGAATGAAGCCTCTGCAAAGCCCTGCACGCGTATCCTTTTTTTACAGCTTTTACTGGGTGTTTTGCTTTTGGGCGGCGTATTTTTGCTTGCCGTAAATGAGGATATCGCTGCTACACAGCGCACCATGGTGAATACGGTCAATTATGTGAAGGAGCAGTGTAACCGCTATAGCCGCATTGGGCTTGCGGATGAATCCAAGAGCCTGATGCGGATTGTGGAAAGCGCAAACCAGACGGCGCACCGATTGGAGGAAACCACAAGGCCTGTCAGTGCGGATTTTCTGCATACCTGTGTGAAGGACTGCTACGTTTCGGGGATTCTGCTTCTGGATGAAGCAGGAAGTATTACTGCCGCAAGCGAAGCAGCGGATATGGCAGCTTTCGTGCATGAAAATCTGGATTCCGAAGCCCTGCTGAATACGGCGCGGTATCCAGAAAAACGCTATGCCGTGCGGCTTTTCTGCCCTGAGGGGTGTTATCTGGATCTGGCGGCGGTACAAAGATTGGATGCACCCGGCATTGTTGTTGCCTATTATCATACACCTCTGGATTATATCAATTCCTTCAGTCTTTCGATTTCCTCGCTTCTTTCGGGCTATGACCCTGCGGAAAACGGGACGATTGTGGTCAGCAGTGGGAATGAAATCATTGCTTCAAACGAGGAAAGCTTCATTGGTGGAAATACGGATACATCCGCGGTGCTTGAAGAAATCAGAGCCGCCTCCGTAAGCGACAGGCTTGTTTCTGCGAGGGAGAACGGCGTGCGCTATTTTGGGCTGATGGAGCATGGGCGGAATGTGTATGTTTATGCTTACCTGCCGCAACGCGCTGTTTTCCGCACCACGCCTGAAAATATGCTTTTCGCCATGGTGATTTATTTTGTTATTCTTGCGGCTATTCGTATGGTGCGCTGGAAAACGGCACAAAGCTATCGAGAAAAGCAGCTTGCCATCCAAAAGGAATATACAGAGCAGCTGCAGCTGAAAAATGAACAGCTTTATGCAGCGGTGGAGCAGGCAGATCGTGCCAATGCCGCAAAGACAAGCTTTCTTTCGCGCATGAGCCACGATATCCGCACGCCCTTAAACGGCATTATCGGTCTGCTGGAAATTGATGAAGCGCATGCGGAGGATCATGCCCTCATCCGTTCTAATCAGAAGAAAATGAAGGTTGCCGCCAAGCATCTGCTTTCTCTCATCAATGATATTTTGCAGATGAGCAAGCTGGAAAGCGGCGAGGTTATCCTTTCCCATGAAATCATTGATTTAAATCAACTGACGAGGGATATTCTGACCATTATGGAACAGCGTGCCGCGGAAGCAGGCATCACGCTGCGATATGAAGGAGGCTTCGCGTGCATGGAAATCAGCAGAGTTTATGGCAGTCCCCTCCATCTGCGGCAGATTTTCCTGAATATTTATGGCAACTGCATCAAATATAATAAAAGCTGCGGCAGGGTGGAAACGGCTGTCAGCTGTCTTGGCATTGCGGACGGAAGGGTTACCTATCGTTGGGTCATCCGTGATACGGGTATCGGCATGAGCAAGGAATTTTTGCAGCATATCTTCACGCCCTTCTCGCAGGAGCGCAGCGACAGCACCCGTCAGGGAACGGGGCTTGGCATGGCGATTGTGAAAAGCCTGATTGATGAAATGCAGGGAACGATTACGATTGAAAGCGAGGAGGGCGTAGGCTCTGTTTTCACCATCACGCTGCCCTTTGAAATTGCAGCAGCGCAGCCGCAGACAGAACAGCCTGCCCCTGCCAAGGCGGCGGATATCAGCGGTCTGCACCTGCTTCTGGTGGAGGATAATGCACTGAATGCGGAGATTGCCGCGGCACTTCTTGCTGATCGCGGTGTCAGCGTGGAGCTTGCGAGGGATGGCAGTGAGGCGGTGCGGATGTTCCGTGAAGCGCCTGCCGGCACCTACGCAGGCATAATTATGGATATTATGATGCCTGTGATGGATGGGCTGACCGCAACCAGAGCCATTCGCGCACTGGAACGTGCGGATGCAAAAACCATCCCCATCATTGCCATGACCGCCAATGCCTTTGAGGAGGATGCCCGAAAATGCCTCGATGCAGGGATGAATGTGCATTTGGCAAAGCCGCTCTGCATGGAGGAGTTGGTTGCCACTTTAGCGCAGCTATGCGCTTAAGTCGAAATTTTCACTGCGGAGGGGTTCGGGAACCCTGTTTTCAACTGATGTGTGCCGGCACACGTCAAAGCAGCACTTTTTTGATAGAAAGTATCTATTCTTTCATAGACACCTTCGATATGTCAAAAAAGTGCTGCTTTTTTTGTCTATTTTTATCCCGCTTTTAGCTGCTTTTTATACCCTGCAATGCGTAATCACGAACTGCTTAAATCTCTGTACCACAGGGGGAAGATATTTGTCCTTGAGGGTTGCCATATAGAAATTTCGCTCCCAATAGGGGTAGGAAATCTGGATGATTTTGACATTCAGCCGCAGCAGCTCCTCCATGTAAGGCACAACGGCAATGCCGAACCCCTGCGCTACCAGCCCTGCGATTACCTGATCCTCCTGAATCTCATAGGCAATATTCGGGCGTTTTTCGATTTTTTCAAACAGACGGTCAATGACGATGCGCAGACCCGATTTTTCCGCAAAATAAACATGCGGATAGGGCAGGGTTTCCGTCAGATCAACGGTGTAACGGTTCGCCAGAGGGTGATTTCTCGGCACGATGAGGACTAAATCCTGCTTGGAAACAGGGATAAATTCAATGGTTTTCTCGTTTTCCAGCTGTGTGCAGAAAACCATGTCGTATTTTTCATCCTTCAGACCCTGCAAAAGCGGCTGTGTCACGTCTGTGTAGAACTTGAACTGGATGTGCTTGTCCCTCTGCTCCTGTAAAAAGCCGTTTGCCAGCTCCGGAATGAGCGAAAGCCCCAATGTACGCAGAAAGCCAAGCTCAATGCAGCCCTCCCCACGGGAGATATGCGCCATGGTTTCAATGCCGTTATCCAGAATTTCCAAGGATTTTTCCACATAGGAAAGGAACTGCATACCCTCCTTTGTCAGCGTGGAGGAGCGGTTTTTGCGCTCAAAAAGCACCACCCCAAGCTCCGCCTCCAGCTGTGCGATGGCATGGCTCAGACTTGGCTGTGCAATACACAGACGCTCCGCTGCCTTGCCGAAGTGCTTCGTTTCCGCCAGCGTGACAAAATAGCGCAGCTGATACAGATTCATAGAGATCCCCCCATTTTTCAAATAATTTTAGAATCAGCAAATAATATGCCATCTGATTTTTCTATTTTCAGTATACCATACGCTATAGACAAAATCTATCAAAACATATAAAATAATCAATTTGTGCTTTTTTAATTTCTGCGATACACTGAGCCTGTAAGACAAAGCGCGCAAAAAAAGAATTCAAAACACGAAAGAAAAGGAGAATCCTCTCATGGAGATTTCAGGAAAAACAAGGCTTTTCGGGTTAATCGGTTCTCCCGTAGAACATTCAAAATCCCCTGCCATGTATAATTATTGCTTTGATAAGTGGAAATTGGATTATAAGTATCTTGCGTTTGATGTAGACAAAAATCAGACAGCGGATGCCATCCAAGCCTTCCGTACCTTTCAAATGAAGGGGGCAAACATCACGATGCCCTGTAAGCAGGAGGTACTCAAGTATCTGGATGAAATTTCCCCGGCGGCGCGTCTGGTCGGCGCATGCAACACCATTGTGAACCACGACGGTGTTCTGACAGGCTACATCACAGACGGCGAGGGCTACATTGAAAACCTGCGCCACGAGGGCGTAGAGGTCAAGGGAAAGAAAATCACCCTTCTGGGGGCAGGCGGTGTTTCCTCCGCCATTCAGGCACAGGCGCTGCTGGACGGCGCAAGAGAGATTGCCGTTTTCAATAAGAAGGATGCCTTCTGGGAGAAGGCGATTGCGAAGGCGGCGGAATATCAGAAGGCCTTTCCTTCTCAGAAGATTACGGTATACGATATGGACGATGCCGAAAGGCTGGCAGCGGAAATCCGCACAAGCGATATCCTTTCCAATGCCACAAGGGTTGGGATGCACCCCTTGGAGAATATCAGCATCATCACAGACCACTCCCTGTTCCGCAAGGAGCTGGTAGTCACCGATGTGGTCTATGAGCCCGAAAAAACAAAGCTTTTACAGGATGCCGAAGCGGCAGGCTGCAAAACAGTCGGCGGTCTGGGGATGCTCATCTATCAGGGCGCGGCGGCAGCAAAGCTGTATACCGGCTTGGATATGCCTGTAGAAGAGGTCAAGGAAAAATTTTTCCAAAAATAAAATGCTTCAAAAATAAAGAGAGTTAGAAATTTGAGAAAAGAGGAAAGAAATGAATCAGAAAAAGTATTATCCTACGGCGGTGGCGTTATACATCACCTACTTCATTCTTGGTATTGCCGTAACGATTATGGGTCAGTATAAGCAAAGCTTTGCAGCCATGTGGGGTGCAAATCAGCTGGCAGACGGCAGCTTCGATGTCAGCAAGGTTATGGCAATCATTGCGGCTGTCGGTCTGGGGCGGTTAATTGCCTTTCCGTTTGCAGGGCCCTTTTCCGATAAATACGGCAGACGACTGAGCGCATTGGTTGGCGTTGTGTTCTTTGCCATCTTCTTTATCGGCATTACCTTTACACACAGCACGGTTTTGGCATATATCCTGATGATTTGCAGCGGCATGGCAAACTCCTTTTTGGATACAAGCATTACGCCCTCCTGCATGGAAATCTTCAAGGAAAACGGTGCGATTGCAAACCTGTTTACAAAATTCGCAATTTCTATGGCACAGTTCCTGCTGCCATTTTTAATCACCTTCGTTGCAGCAAGAGATATGTCCTTCCGCACACTGTATTTTCTGGCGGCAGGCATCATCATCGTAGATGGTATCTTCCTTGCCATTCTGCCCTTCCCTCCCAAGGAGGAGGCACCTAAGGCGGCAGACGGCACAGTGGAAAAGAGAAAAATGAAGCTGACACCCTCCGCAATTTTGCTGGTCTGCATCGGCTTCACCGCATCCACAACCTTCATGCTGTTCATGAACTGCAATCAGGAGTTGGGCAAGCTTTATGGCATGGCAAATCCCTCCATGATTCAGTCCTTCTATTCCGCGGGCATCATCTGCGCAGTCCTTCTGACAGCGGCACTGATGAAAAAGGGTTTGAAGCCCATCCGCGTTCTGGTTATCTATCCTTGTGTTGCTTTCTGCGCACTGCTGCTGATGTATTTCGTTCAGATTCCGCAGATTTGCATGGTGGGCGGCTTCTTAATCGGCTATTTTGCGGCAGGCGGCGTTTTGCAGCTGGCAACCTCTACGGCAAATGAAATGTTCCCGAGAGACAAGGGCAAAATCACAGCGGTTGTTATGATTGCATCCTCCATTGCAAACTATGCGGTGTTGAATGTGGCGAGCCTGCTTTCCAAGGTGGGCGGCGTAGAGGGCCCCAGATATATCCTGCTGTTCAATGCAGCAGTAACGGCAATCGGGATTGTGTTTGCCATTATTCTGAACCTGCGCTTTGAAAAGGACGCACAGTAATCACCTTTTACAAAAGATAAAAATTACAGAAAAACCTTGCAGCAGAAAAGAGGAACCAAATGGAAAAAGAGCTTACCTGCCTGAGAAGCATTATTGCGGATTGCGATGAGCGCATCACCGCCGCACTGAAAACCAGAATGGAATGTATCGAAGGCATCATTACATACAAAAGAGAAAACGGTCTGCCCGTTTTGCAGCCGGAGCAGGAGAAAAAGCAGCTGGAACGGGTTGCCGCTGAGGTAGCAGGTACCATATTTGAGGAGGAAATCCTGCATATCTTCGAGGGCATTATCGAAAACAGCAAGCGGATTCAGGCAAAAACACTATTTGATAAAAACATCCTTTTGATTGGCTTTATGGGTGCGGGCAAAAGCACTGTTTCTGCCAAGCTGAGTGAGCTTCTTGCCATGGAAATCATGGAAATGGATGCCCATATTCAGGAAAAAGAGGGCATGAGCATCAAGGAAATATTCGCAGTCAACGGGGAGGAATATTTCCGCAACTGCGAAAGCAATACCCTCATCGAATTACGCGAGAAAAAGCACATGGTTGTCTCCTGCGGCGGCGGCGTACCCCTCAGAGAGAAAAACGTGGAGCTGATGAAAAACAGCGGCTATGTGGTCTGGCTGACGGCAACGCCCGAAGCCATCTACGAAAGAGTAAAGGACAGCACGGAGCGCCCTCTGCTGAACGGCAATATGAATGTGCCCTTTATTCAAAACCTTATGGAAAGCCGCAGAGAAAAATACGAAAGAGCGGCGGATATCGTCATTGATACCACCGGTAAGGAAATCGAGGAAATCTGTGAGGAACTGCTGCAAAAGCTTTCCGCACTGAGAAAATAAAGAAGGATAAGAGAAAAAAAGAGAACTACAAAGGAGGAACTATCTCATGTCTAAAAAATATCCCATCACAGTCAGCTCCTGGACACTGGGCGATCAGTGTACCTTTGAGGAAAGAGTAAAAGCAGCCAAGGAGGCAGGCTTTGAAGGTATCGGTCTGCGTGCGGAAACCTATGTGGATGCACTGAATGAAGGCTTGTTTGATGCAGATATTCTGGCAATTCTGGAAAAATACGATATGAAGGTTACAGAAGTGGAATATATCGTGCAGTGGGCGGAGGATCACCGTTCCTATGAACAGAAATATAAGGAACAGATGTGCTTCCACATGTGCGAGCTGTTCGGCGTGAACCACATTAACTGTGGTCTGATGGAAAACTATTCTGTTGCACATACTGCACAGAAGCTGAAGGAGCTGTGCCACAGAGCAGGCGAATACACCATCGGCGTAGAGCCTATGCCTTACAGCGGCCTGCCCGATGTGAAAAAGGCATGGGCAGTGGTAAAGGAAAGCGGCTGCGAAAATGCAAAGCTGATTCTGGACAGCTGGCATTGGCTGAGAGCAAATCAGCCGGTAGATCTCTCTGTTCTGGAAGGGATTCCCGCAGAAAAAATCGTTTCCGTACAGATTAACGACGTTTATGAAAGACCCTATGCGGCATCCATTCTGAGAGATGAATCCATGCATGACAGACTGGCACCCGGCACAGGCTGCGGCAATACAGCAGCATTCTGCCGTATGCTGAAGGAAAAGGGCGTTGAACCCAAGGCAATGGGCGTTGAGGTTATCAGCGATGCGATTCTGGCAAAGGGTGTAGCGGCAGCGGCAAAATTTAACTTTGACAATACCGTAAAGGTGCTGCAGGAGGGCTGGCCTGAGGCAATGCCCGAAAAATAAAAGGAGGAACTATACATGGTTGTACTGATTGCAAAAAACACCGTAAAGGAAGGCTTACAGCAGGAGTTTCTTAAGCTTGCGAAGGAAATGACTGTAAAAACAAGACAGGAAAAGGGCTGCATCAGCTATGATCTGGCAAGTGACCAAAGCGATGCACAGGTGTTCTACTTTATCGAAAAATATCAGGATGAAAAGGCGGTGGAATTTCATCGGGCAACCGAGTATTTCCGGACCTTAGTGCCACAGATTGGTGCGCTGCGTGTGAAGCCCTCCGAGGTCAGCACCTGCACCGTTGTGGAATAACAATAAATAAAAGAAAAACGGAAATGAAGCACAAAGGAAAAACAAAAAGAGAGTAAGAAACGGAGGAGAAAACATGAAATTTGAAGCTATGTTCCAGCCCATTCAGATTGGTCCCATGACAGTGGCAAACCGCTTTGTTATGTCTCCCATGGGCAATAACTTCGCAAACACAGACGGCACCATGAGCGAACGCTCCGCATCCTATTACGGCGCAAGAGCAAAGGGCGGCTTTGGTCTGATTACATTCGAGGCAACCGTTGTTTATAAAGAAGCAAAGGGCGGCCCCAGAAAGCCCTGTCTCTATGACGACAGCACAGTCAGCAGCTTTCAGGCAGCCATCGCGGCTTGTCACCAGGCAGGCGCGAAGGTTTCCATCCAGCTGCAGCACGCAGGCCCCGAAGGCAATACAAAAATCACAGGCTACCCTCTGAAGGCAGCAAGTGCTATCCCTGCCTCCTGCGGCAGAGAAACACCCGAAGCCATTACAAAGGAAGAGCTCTATCGCTTGATTGAATGCTATGGTGATGCAGCAGTCAGAGCAAAAAAAGCAGGCGCAGATGCCGTAGAAATCCATTGCGCACATGGCTATCTGGTTAGCACATTTATCTCCGCAAGAACCAATAAGCGTGTGGATGAATTCGGCGGCTCCTTTGAAAACCGTATGCGTCTGCCCAAGCTGATTATCGAAAATATCCGTAAGAAAGCAGGCGATTCTCTGGCAATCCTCTGCCGTATCAACGCAACAGATGACGTTGAGGGCGGTCAGACTGCACAGGATGCCGCAGCAGTTGCCTCCTATCTGGAAAAGGAATGTGGCGTAGATGGTCTGCACCTTTCCAGAGCCGTACATCTGCATGATGAATGTATGTGGGCGCCCAGCCTGATTCATGGCGGCTTCAGCGCAGATTATGTCACAGAAATCAAGCGCGCGGTTTCCGTTCCCATTATTACAGTCGGTCGTTATACAGAGCCCCAGTATGCAGAGCTGATGATTGCAGAGGGCAGAGCAGACCTGGTTGCCTTCGGCAGACAGAGCATCGCAGACCCCGAAATGCCCAATAAGGCAAAGGCAGGCAGATTGGATTTGATGAACCCCTGTATCGGTTGTTTGCAGGGCTGTGTTCCCAATATGTTCAAGGGCGAACCCATCACCTGTCTGGTAAACCCTCTGGCAGGCAGAGAAGCAGACTTCAAGCCTGCACAGACAAAGAAAAATGTTATGGTTATCGGCGGAGGCCCCGGCGGTCTGTACGCAGCATTTACCGCAGCGCAGAGAGGCCATGCCGTAACACTGTATGAAAAAGGCGACATTCTCGGCGGCAATATGCGTCTGGCTGCATACCCTCCCGGGAAGGGCGATATCACAAATATGGTAAGAAGCTATATCGCAAAATGCGAAGAATATGGCGTAAAAATGGTTATGCACACGGAAGTGACTCCTGCTATGGTTGCAGAAGCAAAGCCCGATGCAGTTATCGTTGCAACAGGCTCCAATCCTCTGGTGCTGCCTATCCCCGGCATCAATGATACAGGTGTCATCCATGCAGGCGACCTTCTGGATGGCAAGGCATCCGTAGGCAAAAAGGTTCTGGTTGTCGGCGGCGGCATGGTTGGCTGTGAGGTTGCAGACTTCCTGGGCGAGCTGGGTCACGAGGTATCCGTAATCGAACTGAGAGATCAGCTTGGTCCCGATGTCATTCCCGAACACCGCAAATTCCTCATGAAGGATTTTGAAGCTTATAAAGTACAGGGTGTAACAGGTGCAAAGGTAGCGCAGTTCTTCACAGACGGCGTATCCTACACACTGGCAGACGGCACCGAGGGCAGATTGGAAGGCTTCGACAATGTGGTTCTGGCAATGGGCTATCGCAATAACGATACCATCAGCGAGGAAATCAAAAAAATCGTTGCGGAGACCTATGTCATCGGTGACGCAGTGAAGGCAAGAAAGGCACTGGATGCAACCGCAGAAGGGCTGAATGCCGCACTGGAAATCTAACAAAAGAAAAAAAGTAAGGAGGAAAAATACAATGGAAAAAAGAATCACAGGCAGAACAGGCATGTTTTGTTTGATTGGTACCCCCGTAGGGCATAGCGGCTCTCCCGCCATGTATAACTACAGCTTCGCACAGACCGGTCTGGACTATGCTTATCTGGCATACGATGTGCCGCTGGAAAAAACAGAGGAGGCAGTCAATGCACTGAAGGTGCTGGGCTGTAAGGGCTTCAACGTAACCATGCCCTGCAAAACAAGAGTTGCAGAGCTAGTGGACGAGCTTTCCGATGCGGCAAAGCTGATTGGTGCCTGCAATACCGTTGTGGTAAAGGATGGCAAGCTCTACGGCAATAACACAGACGGTATGGGCTTTGTCAGAAACCTGAAGGAAAACGGCGTTGATGTCAAGGGCAAAAAAATCACAGTGATGGGTGCCGGCGGTGCCGCAACCGCAATTCAGGTGCAGTGTGCATTGGATGGCGCAAAGAAAATTTCCATCTTCAACAGAAAAGATGAATTTTACGCAAACGGCGAAAAAACGGTGAAGAAAATTCAGCAGATGGTTCCCGATTGCGAGGTCAGCATCCATCCTCTGGAGGAAACAGATGCACTGTATGCCGCAATCAAGGATAGCGATATTCTGGTAAATGCAACAAAGGTTGGCATGAAGCCTCTGGATGACCAGTCTCTGGTTGAGGATGTATCCGTATTCCACCCCGATTTGGTGGTTGCAGATGCGGTTTATAATCCCAAGGAAACAAAATTCGTGCAGTCCGCAAAGGCGGCAGGCTGTAAGGTCGCTGTCGGCGGCACAGGTATGCTGATGTGGCAGGGCGCTGCGGCATTCAACCTCTTTACAGGTAAGGATATGCCCACCAAGGAAGTGTACGAACTGTTCTTCAAATAAAAAAGAACGGAATTTGCGGAGGGGTTCGGGGAAGTTTTATTCCCCGAATGGAATCCGCAGAGGGGGCTTTGCCCACTCGAGGAAAACTGCAAGTTTCTAAACATTTATGCTGACGGAACTTGTCAGTTTATGCCTCTGTTTCAACAAGTCGAAATCCTGATTTCGACTTAAGGTGTCGACTCAGTCGACACCGCAATGAAATACCTTCTCCATTCAAATTTAAAGATTTAAAATAAGAAACAAAAACCTCAAAAACATAATGCTTGTGTATAAACAATAAAGAAACGAAAACTATTCTAAATTCCCTAACTCATATAGAAAGCGGCTATCTCCTCGGATAGCCGCTTTTCATATCTTTCCTACTGCCTGCATATACATAACCAAGCGATAATCAGAGGAGTGCTTGGCTTGAAAACGTATATTGAGGAAAGGGCGGTTGAGGTTGCGAAATTTATGATACACACCAATGCAACAGTGAGAGAAACGGCGAAAAAATTTGGTATTTCAAAATCTACCGTGCATAAAGACATCACCGACCGTGTGGAGCGCATTGACCCAGAGCTGGCAAAATCCGTCCGTGCGGTTCTGGAGGTCAATAAAGCGGAGCGGCATATCCGCGGCGGCTTAGCCACGAGAGAGAAGTACCTGCACAATAAAACGAAATAAAAAATAAGGCTATCTCAGATTTTTCTGATATAGCCTTATTTTTTCACAGCAGTGTCACCCGTTTCCCTTCTATTGCAATCAGCTCCTCCTCCTTCATCTTTTTGATTTCGCGCATCATGGCGCTGCGGTCGATGCAGAGATAATTCGCAAGCTTGAGCAGAGAAAAGGGCAGTGAAAAGCTCAATTCCCCCGTCTTTGTGCTCTGGATGCGGAAATAGCTCATCAGCTTGCCGCGAATGGAGCGATGGCTGAGGATATCCACCTTTTCCGTCAGCATGACAACCTTATTCCCCATCAGCTGCAGCATATTTTCCGCCACCTGCGTATGGTGCGGACAGGCATTCCGGCACCGCTTGGAAATATGGTGCTTTTCGATAAACAGCACCGTGCAGTCCTTTTCGCAGATGGTCAGAAACGCATCCTCCTGATTGGCAAAGGCAAACGCTGCCCCGAATACGCCCGTATCCTCCAGATATTCCAGTAAGTCCAACGAGCCGTCTATGCTGATGCGGTTGACAGAAACTGTCCCCGAAAGCAACAGGCAGATATAATTTTTTCCCCCCTCGTGCGTGGGAATGATGTCCTTTTCCCGAAAGCTGCGCTTCGTCATTTCAAAGCAGGGAATCATTTTTTCCAGTTCTTCTGTCGAAACGTGCGTAAAGAGTTCATTTTTCAATAAATTTTCCATATTTTTTCTCTCCTTGTTGCAAATGCAACACTTCTTTTTCTAAAACAATGATATCATATAAATAAACAAAAGAAAAGCAGAAAATAAAAAAAGAGAAGATAGACGGAGAGAAAACGCGTATTTGAAAGGAGAGCGGCAGCATGAAAACCTTACAGCTGAAACAGGATTTTTATTGGGCAGGGATTTTGGATAAGAACCTGCGCGTATTTGACATCATTATGTATACGGAATTCGGCACCACCTATAATTCCTACATCCTCAAGGCGGGAGATGAAACGATTCTTTTTGAAACCGCGAAGGAAAAATTCTTCGGGGATTACAAAGCGGCATTGTCCGAGCAGCTGGATATCGCGCAGATTGATTATATTGTCGTAGACCATACCGAGCCGGATCATGCCGGTTCCATCGCTCATATCATTGCAGAAAACCCTCAGGCGAAAATCATCGCAACCCCTACGGCAATCAGCTTTCTGAAAAATATCGTGAATGAGGATTTCTACAGCATCCCCGTCAAAAACGGAGATGAGCTGAAAATCGGCAATAAAACCCTGCAGTTCTTCCTTCTGCCGAATCTGCATTGGCCCGATACCATGTATACCTATATCAAGGAGGATAAAACCCTTGTTACCTGTGATTCCTTTGGCTCTCATTATGCCCATGAGGGGATTCTCAGAAGCACCGTAACCGATACGGAGGGCTACCTCAGAGCAACAAAATATTATTTTGACAACATCCTCGGCCCCTTCAAGCAGCCCTATATGACAAATGCGCTGGAGCTGGTGCATTCCCTGGATATCGACATGATTTGTCCCGGGCATGGCCCCGTTCTGGATAGCCATATTCCGGAGCTTCTGGCAATCTATGCCGAATGGTGCAAAATCCCCACGAATGAAAAAACAACCGTTGTCATCCCCTATGTCAGTGCGTATGGCTATACAGAGCAGCTGGCGGAAAAGATTACCGAGGGTATCCTTGAGGCGGGCGACATCGCGGTCAAACGCTACGATTTAGTTACGGCAGACGCGGCAGAGGTTGCGGCAGAAATTGGCGCAGCGGATGGGATCCTTTAGGAAGAATTATCCCATAAAACATATCAGGAAGTAGCTTATGCAGTTATGAAGCAGTTCCTGACTGATTTCACAGAGGAAGAGCTGAAAACCTGTATCGAGCGCGCTTACGACAGTAAGTTTGATACGGAAGAGATTGCGCCGCTTGTCAAAGCAGACGGAGCATATTATCTGGAGCTGTTCCACGGAAGCACGATTGCCTTCAAGGATATGGCGCTCTCGATCCTGCCGCATCTGATGACCGTATCGGCGAAGAAGAACCATGCGGAGAACACGATCGTGATCCTGACCGCAACCTCCGGCGATACCGGAAAAGCAGCGATGGCTGGTTTTGCAGACGTTGAGGGAACCAGAATTATCGTATTTTACCCGAAGGACGGCGTCAGCCGTGTGCAGGAGCTGCAGATGCTGACCCAGAAGGGCGCGAACACAAGCGTTGTCGGTATTTCCGGAAACTTTGATGATGCACAGAGCGGCGTCAAGAAAATCTTCGGTGACAAAGAATTTGCCAAAGAATTAGCAGGCAGAGGCTAAAAGACGCCAACACCTTCTTGCTTAAATCCTTATTGTTCATAAATTTCATCCTTC
>OGXE01001507.1_pt1 | contig 19790 bp, 6 predicted proteins | sample 1576181 | NCBI WGS metagenome assembly OGXE01 (sample SAMEA3541478, study PRJEB24748) | human gut metagenome | biome: human gut; feature: human-associated habitat; material: faeces | place: China | collected 2012 | reverse complement strand
ACGATGCTATGAAAGCAACTGTAACAGTGGAAGTTACTAAGGAAGGCAAAGTTCTTACAACTGTCGTTAACCACGCTTCAACAGGCGGATTTGCTTCAAGTGCTAACGATAAAGAGTTCAACAACAAAGTTCGTCCACCAGAAACACCAGAATTTAATCCAGAGAAATACATTCTTAATGAAACTAAGTTCGATTTGAAGGGAGTATCTCTTCTTGATGATGACAAAGAGTTGAAAGATAAGGTTGCAGAAACTAATGCAAATCCTTATGTTGATGATGCTTCTAATAATGAAAAAGCTAACATCAATACTAAGACCGTATATCCTGGACAAAAAGTTGTTTACCAAGTATGGTTGGATACTACTAAATTCACTGAAAAGAATAATATCCAAACTGTTGGTGTATCAGATGACTATGAAGACGATAAAGTTGATATCAATGTAGCTGATATTAAAGCATATGATGGCATCACAGGTGATGATGTAACAGCTAAGTTCGATATCAAGGTTGAAAACGGTGTGATTACAGCCAACCTCAAAGATGGCTTCACTAAGTCACTTGGCGATGCAGAAAACACTCAAGTTATCGACACAACTAAATTCGCCTTTGGACGTTACTACAAGTTCGACATCCCAACAACAGTTAAAGCTGATGTACCTGGTGGTGTAGATATTGAAAATACTGCGGCTCAAGTAGTTAACTACTACAACCCAACAACTAAGAAAGTTGAAAAACCAAGCAAACCAACTGAAAAACGTGTTAACAACGTACCAGTTGAAGTGGAATTCAACTTCACTAAACGTTTGGAAGGTCGTGAGCTTAAAGCTAACGAATTCAGCTTCGTCCTTAAAGATTCAGAAGGTAAAACTCTTGAAACTGTGAAGAACGATGCTTCTGGTAACGTTAAGTTCAAAGCTCTTGAATTCAAGAAAGGCCAAGAAGGCGTTCATAACTACACAGTAAGACTTATAACAATAAAACGTCCATACCACACAGCCGTTTCAATATAGCCATCTTCAGCGCCGGTAAAGCGTAAGATATGTTCTAAATTAAAGAGACATATCGCTAATAGAGGTACGTAAATTAGAAAATTCAATAGAATGGACTGTTTAAGTACGGCATTCATGCCATCTACTTCACCTTCACCGTGACGGCGAGCTATAATAGCCGTTACCGCAATCGATAAAGCACGACAGAATATGAGCATCACCATCTCTGGCTGTCCCATAATCCCTACCGAAGCCAGAGCAGATGCCCCAAGAGCACCAACCATTGCTAAGTCAATGGCTGTCATAAATTGTAACATTAAGCCTTGTAATGTAGCTGGCCAAGCTATTTTCAAGTAATTACCATATAGCTGCTTTGTAGTCCCTACAGGGCCTAATCGTTCTGCAGCAGGCAACATAGAATCTATGGAAAGCCATCGTTGTATGCGGTCTAACATAGTATCTCCTATTCATGCAAGATCGTACAAGGTAGAGCTAACATCTAACTCCTAATATCTTCTGTATTATATCACAATAATATATGAAAAGTCATTCATATATTATGATTATATTTAATAATCTATATCAAAATTGCAAAAAAGAACCTCTTATAGTATCCGAATATACCCTACTAGGTATATCAGTATATAAGAGGTTCTTTTATTTCTGATCAGACTTTATATTAGCCTAGATTTTGATACGAACTATCAATTACTAGCCTTTAGATGCTAACAATTGGCTAACTGCTGCACGCAAGTCCTCTAAACCTTGTTTAGTTTCAGCTAACTCTTGACGTTGACGTTCATTTTCTGCTTCCAACGTATTGAGACGAGCTGCTTGATCTGCGATAACAGTCTTTTGTTCGCTATTTTCTTTCTTGAGACTAGATACTTCATCTTGCATTACATACACAGAGCTAATAGGGCCTGCTTTGTAACGATCAGGAATATTTTTCTTTTCTGGGCTAGAGCCAAATTTGTGAGTTACCCCAGCATTTACCATATTACGGTTTGCACCGAGAGATACGCCAACATTGAACATTGTATCTTCGTTTGTATAGTGTGCAAGACCTAAGGCCGCTGCTGTTTCACCACGATAATTGCCTACGCCAGCCATCACTTGAGTTGGTTCCAATGGATCGTATTGGATTGGTTTCAACGCTGCCATTGCTGCTGCATGAGCACCTACGCGTTGTACCTCTCCCGCTACTTGACCAATAGCATCGCCAATTCTTGCATTAGATGCTTTCAACTGACTCACATTTACTGCATCAGTATCATCTGTACCAGGTGCAATGCCTTTAAGTTGGTTATTACCATTATTGAGACCATCCTTAGTCAAGGAAATAGGGCCTGCATTAGGATTATTAGGGTTTGCACTACCAGGTGTAATTGTTATGCCATTACCATCTGTTACAGTCGTGTTACCTGCTGCATCTTTAAATGTAGCAGACTTCATATCCTTGAGTTCTGGATTTACTGCATAACTAATCGTTTTACCTGCTTGGCTAACCATCATATTATTGCCTGCTTTGAAAGTAACTGTTTCATCAGTTTTTACTTTTTCAGCAGTTGCCGTTGGTGTGCTATTAATACCAGAGCCTTCTGTACCAACAGTTGCATTCCAGCCAGCATTTTCAACAGCAGATTTTACTTGATCTTCAGTAGCTGCACGACCAGACGCAATATTATTTGGATTCCAAGTTTTATTAGTCAAACCTGTAACAACACCATCTTTGCCATTTACAGCAACAGGATTATTACCACCAGTAGTAATGATGCCATCTTTACCATCGATACCTACAGTACCAATTGTAGCCTTACCATCCTTACCATCAAGAGCAATCTTATCACCAGCTTTTACAGAACCATTTTTGCCATCGATAGCAACTGCATTGGCACCATCACCAGCTTTAATCGTACCAGTTGTACCATCTACAGTTACTGCCTTAGTTGGATCTGTACCCAATGTAACGGTATCATTTAATTTATTGTCATAAATGATATGTCCATCAGCGGCAGTAGTCTTAGTCAATACAATATTGCCTGTAGTACTACCAGCACTTTCACCACCATTAGCAGTCAATTCTGTTTTAGACGCCTTAGACTTAGCCTCTAATTGACGTACATTGACAGCATCTGTGTCATCTGTACCATCTGCAATGTTAGAAATCTTATTGCCACCATTATTGAGACCATCTTTAGTTAAGGATACAGGATTTTTACCAGCTGCAGTAATAGTTACACCATCTTTAGTAAGAGCTGTATTATTACCATTGCCATCATCAATAACTGTACTATCTGCTGTGGAAGTATTTGTTTTTGTACCATCCGTAATCTTAGTGCCATCTGCAGTTGTTGCTGTAGACTTAGTACCATCTGCTACCGTATTACCAGCTGCAGTAGATGTATTGGTTTTAGTACCCGCAGTTTGTGTAATGGAATCACCATTGATAACCGTTGTGTTATTACCAGTACCATTGAAGCTTGCAGAGTTCATGTTCACAAGGTCTTTATTCAAAGAATATGTGAAGTCACGACCATTTTGGTTGATTGTGATATTTTCACCAGCAATCATAGTAACCTTTGCGTCTTTACCTACTTTGGCATCTGATTTAGTACCAGTTTGTTTACCAGATGTAGCAGCATCTTTATCTGCTGTAATTTGCCATGTTTGGTTAGCTGCAGCATCAGCTACTACTTTCAATTGATCCTCGGTAGCAGCACGGCCAGATACAGCATTACCATCCCAAGTCGTATTAGCGAGACCTGTTACATGGTTATTTGTACCATCTACTGTAACGCCACCAATATTAGCAGCTTTACCTGTAATAGTACCAGTAGTGCCATCTAACGTTACCGCCTTATTACCACCTGTTGTAATTGTATTATTTACACCATCAATAGCTGCACTACCAATAGTAGCCTTACCGGCTGTACCATCAATAACAATGGCATTAGCGCCAGTACCAAATGTCAATGTATCATTAAGTTTTACATTGTAAATTGTATGACCATCTGCAGCCGTTGTAGACGTTAATTTTACATTGCCAGTTGTTGCGTTAGCTGCTTCATCATCATTAGCAGTAATTTCTGTTTTAGATGCTTTTTTAGCTGCATTAATAGCATCTGCTACATTCTTAGCTGTTGCCACACCATCAGTAGCAGGGCCTGTAACAGTGCCATCTGTACCAGCTGTAATAGCCGCTGTTTTTACATCATATTTAACAACGCCTGCATCATCGATAGTAGCAGTTGTTAACGTACCATCTTTAAAGTTCAATCCATCAGCCAAGGATACTTGTTTAGCTGTACCATCATTTGCTTTATAAGACAATTTAGTCTTCGTAGCAACTTTAGCGCCATCAATAGTTACCTTGTAGTCCTTAGTTGTGCCATCTGCACTTGGTGTTCCTGTAACAGTCAACGGATTATCTGCATCAGTTGTATCAGTACTTACTGTAACTGCACTTACCGCAGATTTCTTAACCTCTGCTTCAGATACTTTTACAGTTAAGTTTTTACCATTTGCATCAGTTGTTACGTATTTACCGTCGCCTTTGATGCCCAATGTATCATCTTTAAGATTTACTACACCGGCAGATGTATTCGTATCGCCAGCAAATTTCAAGTTAATAGCATCAGTGCTTGCTTTAGCAGCCTTGTTGATAGCATCTGCTACATTTTTAGCTGTTGCTAAGCCATCATCACCTGTTACAGATGCGGCACCTGTAGTGGCATTGCTATCGATAGTAGCACGTTTTGTAGACACCTCTACAGTATCACCATTCATCTTCGTAGAAATGAAATCACCAGTAGCACCTTTTACATTAAATGCTACATCACCATCTTTTAAAGATTGGCTAGAGGTTGTGCCACTATCTGCACCAAGGGACACTTTACGGCTCACAGCCGCTGCAGCATCATTGATCTTGGTCTTAGTATCATCGTTAATATCAAACGTTACCTTGCCATCATTATCTACAGTAGCTTTAGTCATAGTGCCGTCAACAAAGTCTAAGCCTTTAGACAATTTAACAGACTTAGCATCTGTATCTGCCGCACTATTAGCACGGTATGTTAAAGTTTGGCTTGCTACAGTATCTTTCAACTGTTTTACATTTACCGCATCAGTATCATCTGTACCTTCAGCAACCTCTTTAATTTTGTTACCACCAGCATTGATTTCATCAATGGTAAATTGGACTGTTTTACCTGCTGCAGATTGGAGTACAATACCTTGTGCAGTTTGATAGGAAGTATTTTTATTCTCATCAGTGAAAGTAAGATCACGAGATGTAAGTGCACTATTATTAGGACCTGCTTGAACTGATACAGTATCTAAACCAACATACGTTTGGGCCTCATTAGCACCAGTTGCACCATTCGTAAATCGCAATCGATCACTATCAATAGAAGATCCAGCACCTACATTATCTTTAAACTCAGCTCTATAGGCTTTGATGATACCAGTACTACCATCTAGGGAAATTGTTTCTCCTCTTGGATTAGTAAGAGATATGGAACTCAGATCTGTAAGATTTTTATTTAACGTAGTAGCAATATTTTTACCAGTTTGTGTAACTGTAATATTGTTATCACCAGTAAAGTCTACAGTATCACCACCGGCTACAGTAGTCGGTGTCTCACCATTAGCAGATAGTTTCCATGCTGCACCATCTTTAGCTTGGCTAGCCGCTTTGTTAATAGCATCAGCCACGTTCTTAGCAGTTGCTAAGCCATCATCACCGGTAACAGAGGCAGTACCTGCAGCATCACTGTTGATAGTGGAACGTTTTGTAGAAACTTCTACAGTGTCGCCATTCATCTTCGTAGAAATGAAATCACCAGTAGCACCTTTTATATTGAATGTTACATCACCGTCTTTTAAGGATTGGCTAGATGCTGTACCACTATCTGCACCAAGAGAAATATTACGAGCTACTGCATCAGAAGAATTGTCCACTTTAGTTTTAGTATCTGTATCTAAACCAACAGTAACAGTTTGACCATTTACAGTTGCAGTTACACCATTAGCACCAGCCACATTAAGTTTTTGGTTTTTTAGATCAATAGTACCGTTATTAGTACCATCTGTAATATTTAAGTTTTGAGACAAGTTAGCAACAGCTTGCTTAACATCACCAATATTTGCTGCATTAGTATCAGTTGTACCCCCACTGGCAACATTAGTAATTGTCTTGTTACCACCGTTGATACCATCAGTTTTATCAATGGAGATACCACCTACAGTTACTTTATCTGTTGTGATACCAGTACCTGTAATTGCAGTCGTACCATTTGTTAAGCCAGATGTATTCATTACTGTGTTACCAGCAGTAATGGAATCTACTGTAAGATCTTTCTTCGTAGCTACAGTAATTTTCTTTTTATCTGTACCGTCTTGAGTGATTAAAATATTATCACCATTGATAAGATCTACTGTGTCCCCACCTTGTACAGTTGTTTTATCAGTTGTGCTGGAATTTGTTGTAAGATTCCATGCCGCACCAGCTTTAGCTGCATCAGCTGCTTTATTGATAGCATCGGCTACATTTTTAGATGTTGCTAAGCCATCATCACCTGTTACAGATGCTGCACCTGTATTGGCATCGCTAGTAATAGCTGCACGTTTAGTGGAAATTTCAACAGTGTTGCCATTCATCTTCGTAGATACTAAGTCACCTGTCGCAGCTTTTACATTGAATGCCACATCACCATCTTTTAAGGATTGGCTAGATGCTGTGCCGCTATCTGCACCAAGAGAGATGTTACGAGCTACTGCTGTGGACGCATTATCTACTTTAGTTTTTATAGCTGCATCAAGACCTACTGTAACAGTTTGGCCATTTACAGTTGTAGTTACACCATTCGTACCGGAAACAGTAAGTTTTTGATTCTTAAGATTTACAGTACCGTCTGTAGCACCATCAGAAACAGTAAGATTTTGAGACAAACCATCTACAGCTTTATTGATAGAATCCGCTACATTTTTAGCAGTCGCTAAACCATCTGTAGGGCTATTTACTTTAGCTTTACCATCAGCGTCATTAGTAATAGTTTCTGTGGCAGTAGAAATAGTTACAGTACCATTTGTACCTACCGTAGTTTTTGTAAAAGTACCATCTGTAAAGTTTAATCCATTCGCCAAGGATACTTTATTTGCATTGGCACCATTTGCTTTGTATGTCAATTGTGTTTGATTAGCTAATTTTGTAGTATCGATACCAATAGCATAGTCCTTAGTATTTGTACCTGCTGTTGGTGTAATTGTAATGGGATTATCTGCCGTATTAGCCTTGCTAACAGTTACTGCTCCTACAGCTAAGTCTTTTACTTTTGCTGCATCAACAGCTACTTGTACACCTGTAGCAGAGGCCTTAGTAGTAACTAGATCGCCATCACCAGCCACTTTAAAGGTTGCATCACCGTCTTTAAGATACTTAAGACCTGTAGATCCTGTATCACCTGTTAAACCAATACCTTTAGTCGTAGCATTTACCGTATTCTTGTCTAGACCAACAACAAGACTACCATTATTCGTACCCAATAAATCAGTTCTAATACCATTAGCACCAATTACTTTTAGTGGACTTTCACTAAGTTTAACAGTACCAGTTTTAGAATTTGTATCTAATTTTAATGTCACGTCAGATACAGCATTCTTAACATCTGTAATGTTAGCTGCATTAGTACCGACATTACCACCGCTAGAAACATTCGTAATTTGTTGACCACCTGCACTAATACCCTCTGTACCAAACTTAACAGTTTTCGTAGCAGTTTTTGCAGTTAAACCATCACGAGTTATGGTCACATTATTACCACCAGTAGTCGGACCAATTTGAAGCGTTGTATTACTCAATACATTATCGCCGGCTTTAAATGAATCGCCAGTAAAGTTTCTACCTTTTACAGCACCATTTGAACCATCTAGAGTAATTTGATTGCCACCAGAAGAAACCGTAACGGAATTATTAGCTTTCACAGTATCTACAGTAATCGCCTTATTCAAAGAAGTGGTGATTTTCTTACCACTACGAGTTACTGTAATATTGTTGTCCCCACCAAAGATTACCGTATCTGATTTATTGATTACTTCAGGAGCTGTAGAAGTATTGTCAGCAGCTAATTTCCAATGATATGCATTGGCAGAAATGGCTTTATTGATAGCCTCTGCTACATTCTTAGAATCAGCCATGCCTGCAGCATTTGCAGAAGCTTGACCATTTGTGACATCAATATTTTGTGTTTTACCGGAAATTGTAAGGTTTTGACCGTTAGCAGATGTTGTAATATATGTATTATCGCCCTTAATACCTAATGTACTATTTGCAATATTCACATTGCCAGTATTTACATTACCAGAGAACGCAAGGTTAACACTCTTTAATTGGGCTACGTTAACTGCATCTGTATCTCTTGTACCCGCTGCAAGACCTGTAAGTTGACGTGTTACAGTAGTACCATTACCAATAGAAACGGCACCAGTTGTACTAGTAAGTACATTGCCAGTTAAACCAGAATAAATATCTGTACGGTTTGTATTAGGATTATAACCTTTATTAGTAACACCACCTATTACATTAGCAACTGAATCTCGACCTAAAGCAACACCACCATCAACGGTAACGCTAGAATCAGGACCAATAGCAACAGATTTAACTGCACTTGCATTAGCTCTAGTACCAATAGCAATAGAATGTTGAGATGTGGAATTAACGCTACTACCTATAGCAATTGATTCTAGACCATTAGCTGTTGTTGCGGAACCAATTGCAAGAGCTCTATTACCTGTAGCTTTCGTTGGAGTAGATCCATAAGAACCAATGGCAATAGTTCCATCACTATTTGCTGAAGCACTACCACCTAACGCTACAGAATTATCACCATCTGCAGTTACATTCATACCGACCGCAACACTATTAAATTTATTAGATGCAGCAGCTTGACCAACTGCTACACCGCCTAAATCGGCCTTTGTTCTATTAGTACCAACAGCAACACCATTTGCACCTTTTGAAGAAGCATAAGCACCGATAGCTATACCATTTTCCCCTGTGACTGAGCTTTGTCCACCAATAGCAACACCATACTCTTTAGTCGCATCGGCTAACATACCGATACTAACACCAGCAGTTCCGCCAGCCTTTGCCCTAGATCCCAATGCCGTAGAGGATGCACCAGCTGCTTTAGTACCATGACCAAACGCAGTAGAATCATTACTAGAAGCTATCGCATCAGCACCCAAAGCCGAGGCATAGCCACCTGTTGCCTGAGCACCATGACCAACTGCTACAGCAGCATCCTCGGACGCAATAGAATCAGCACCTAACGCTGTAGCACTTCCCGATGTAGCTTGTGCTAATAAACCCAATGCAACAGTAGATTGACCTATTGCATGAGCACCTGCACCAACTGCTGTAGCAGGTAATGCAGGATTTGCTTCTGCTGCATTTGCTACACTATAATAACCGATTGCAATGGATTGATTACTACCAGAATTCGCCTCATTACCAATAGCTAGGCCATTAGTTTTACCACTAGTTACAGTGCCATCTGCAATAGCTGCAGATGGTTTATCTCCTGGTGCCGCAGCAACATCAATTACGCCTGCAGTTTGAATAGCTAAAGCAGCTAAGATACTAGCTACTACGATTTTCTTTTTCCCTGTTTTATTTTTTGCCATTTCAGATACTACAACGTAGCACTGTTTAGACTTAGACCAAATGACTTTAAATATCTTATTCATACATTTTCCTTCTTTAAATTACTAACCCTCAACTATATGAATTATATGTTCCACACTTCTCTCAGTCTGGAAATAATGAAAGCTACATAGCTTTACATTTATAAAAATCTATCTTTAATTTTACCATAATTTATCTAATTTTCTCAATTTAAAAGTGTATTTATTGGATATTTACTATTATCTCAATTATGCATAGAGTATTCTCAAACACGCAGTATTATCATGATTCATTTATAATTCACCTTAATAAATTGCATATTATATGAATTTTTATGCCTCCAATTGAGAATGCAAAGAATGTTAGATTTCATTACAAAATTAATCATCGTCTAAAAATATTCATAAAACATTCCTTATATACAGTTTTATCGACAATTTTATTAATTATTAAATTAGAATTTTCGGACTATTTTATTTTTCAGATATAGCTTTAATAAACTATTTTTGTTTTTATACTAAAAAGAGCCTCCTCTTTCGAGGAAGGCTCTTTTCATTTTTACATATCCATTCAGATTGTATACATAGTTTTAACTATATGTACAATATGATTATGCTTTATTTGTCAACAATTGGTTAACTGCTGCTTTCAATGCATCAATTTCAGATTGTTGTTGTTCAAGCTTGGATTTGTACTCTTCATTTTGGGAACGCAAGTGGCTTACTTCATCTTGCATTACGTAGATAGAGCTGATAGGACCAGCTTTATAACGTTCTGGAATCGCATCTTTTCTATCACGGCTACCACCGAATTTGTGAGTTACACCAGCATTAATCATGTTATGGCTAGAACCAAGTGTAACACCAATATTGAACATAGTATCTTCAGTTTTGTAATGAGCAAGACCGATTGCACCAGCTGTTTCACCACGGTAGTTACCAATACCAGCCATGATTTGTGTTGGTTCCAATGGATCGTATTGGATTGGTTTCAACGCTGCCATAGCTGCCGCATGAGCACCAACACGTTGTGTTTCAACGCCTACGCGATTAATCGCTTCTTGTAAGCCTGCTTGTGCGCCTTTCAATTGGCTAACGTTTACTGCATCTGTATCAGCTGTACCAGGTGCTACGCCATGAATTTGGTTACCACCATTGTTCAAGCCATCTACAGTAAGAGATACAGGGCTAGCTGCAGAGTTTGCAGGATTAATAGTCATGCCTGCACCATTAACTGTTGTAGCGTTACCAGCTGCATCTTTTACAGTTGTACCAGCAGGAGTGATCTTAGTGGATGGACCATTTTCATCACCTACAGTTACACTGTTAAGACCTTTCACGTCTTTAGCTAGGCTATATGTGAAAGTAGTACCATCTTGTTTAACTTCAAGATTATCACCAGCTTGGAATTTAACAGTATCGCCACCTTGTACTTTTTCAACAGTACCGCCAGCTGCAGTTACATTCCATGCAGATAGATCTTTAACTTGTTGCTTACCAGCAGGTGTTAAGTTGCTCAAGTCTTGATTTGCTGCATTATCGATTTTTGCTTTTGTTGCATCATCGATTTTAACAGTTACATCTTCACCATTAGCTACAGTTGTTAATCCGTTTTCGCCTTTGATGTTAAATTTCACATCGCCTGTGCTCAAGGATTTTTCATCAGTAGAACCAGTATTACCACCTAAGGAAATCTTACGACCGATAGCTGTTGTATTTTTATCGATTTGAGTTTTATTTGCTACAATGTCACCAGCATTTTTAGTGATATTAGCTTTATTTGCTGCTACTTGGTCATCAACTTGTTTCAATTGATCTTCAGTTGCCGCACGACCAGATACAGGTTGTGTTTGACCTGGAACCCAAGTTTTATTAGTTAAACCAGTTACTTCTGGAGTTTCCACACCATCTGTAGCTTTCACTTTAGGTGCTGTAATTGTTTGATTTGCAGTTACAGTATCAAATGTTACATCTTTCTTTGTGGCAATAGTGAAGTCTTTACCATTTTGAGTAATGGAGATGTTATCACCATCGATGAATTTAACTGTGTTACCACCTTCAACTTTTTCAGCAGTACCGTTATTAGCAACTACATTCCATGCAGATAAATCTTTAACTTGTTGTTTACCAGCATCTGTTAAGTTGCTCAAATCAGTGTTTGCTGCATTGTTGATTTTGTTTGCAGTAGCATCATCTAATTTAACAGTTACATCATCGCCATTAGCTTCAGTAACAATACCATTTTGACCTTTAATATTGAATTTCACATCACCTGTGCTCAAAGATTTTTCAGCTGTATCACCATTATCACTACCTAAGGAAATCTTACGAGCGATTGCTGTTGTATTTTTGTCAATATTATCCTTATTTGTTTTAATATCGCCAGCATTTTTAGTGATGTTAGCTTTATTTGCTGCTACTTGATCATCAACTGCTTTCAATTGATCTTCAGTAGCTGCACGACCACTTACAGGTGCTGTTTGGCCTGGAACCCAAGTTGTGTTTGTTAAACCACTCACTTCTGGAGCTGTAATTTTTTGGTTTGCTGTTACATTATCAAATGTTACATCTTTCTTTGTGGCAACAGTGAACTCTTTACCATTTTGTGTAATGGTAACATTATCACCATCGATGAATTTAACTGTATCGCCACCTTGAACCTTTTCAGCAGTACCATTGTTAGCTACTACATTCCAAGCTGCTAAATCTTTAACTTGTTGTTCACCAGCTGGAGTCAAGTTACTCAAGTCTTTATTTGCTGCGTTGTCGATTTTGTCTTTTGTAGCATCATCCAATTTAACAGTTACATCTTCGCCAGTAGCTGCAGTTGTAATACCATTTGCACCTTTAATATTAAATTTCACATCACCTGTGCTCAAGGATTTTTCAGTTGTATCACCATCATCACTACCTAAGGAAATCTTACGAGCGATAGCTGCCGTGTTATTGGCAATATTAGCTTTGTTTGTTGCAATATCGCCAGCATTTTTGTTGATAGCAGTTTTATTATCTGCAATGTTTTGCTTATTAGTTGCAATATCACCAGCATTTTTGTCGATAGCAGTTTTGTTATCTGCAATCTTTTGCTTATTGTCTGCAATATCACTAGTATTTTGAGTAATATTGTCTTTATTCGCTTTAACTTGATCATCAACTGCCTTCAATTGGTCTTCAGTTGCTGCACGACCAGATACTGGTTGTGTTTGACCTGGAACCCAAGTTTTATTAGTTAAACCAGTTACTTGAGGTGTTTCCACACCAGTTGTAGCTTTAACTTTTGGAGCTGTAATAGTATCGTTAGCCGTTACCGTATTGAATGTTACATCTGGCTTAGTAGCGAATGTGAAATCTTTACCAGATTGAGTAATGAGAATGTTATCACCATTAATGTATTTAACAGTGTCGCCACCTTTAACATCTTCAGCAGTACCATTATTAGCAACTACTTTCCAAGCAGCTAAATCTTTAACTTTTTGCTCACCTGTTGGATTCAAATTACTCAAATCTTTATCAGCAGCGTTATCGATTTTATCTTTAGTAGCTGTATCAAGCTTAACAGTTACAGTATCATCCTTAGCTTCAGTCGTAAGACCATTTTCACCTTTAACATTGAATTTCACATTGCCTGTGCTCAAGGATTTTTCATCTGTAGAGCCAGAGTTACCACCCAAAGAGATTTTACGAGCAATCGCTGTTGTATTATCAGCAATATTTTGTTTATTAGTAGCTACTTGATTATCAACTGCTTTCAATTGATCTTCTGTAGCCGCACGACCAGGTACAGGTGTTGTTTGACCTGGAGTCCAGTCTCTATTAGTTAAGCCTGTTACTTGAGGTGTCACTACCCCTGTTGTAGCGTTCACAGTTGGAGCTGTAATTGCTTGCGTAGCTGTAATATTATCAAATGTTACATCTTTTTTAGTGGAAATTGTGAAATCTTTACCCGCTTGTGTAATTTCGATATTATCACCATTGATGAATTTAACTGTGTCGCCGCCTTTAACATCTTCAGCAGTACCACTGTTAGCAACTACTTTCCAAGCAGCTAAATCTTTAACCTTTTGCTCACCTGCTGGATTCAAATTGCTCAAATCTTTGTCAGCAGCATTATCGATTTTATTTTTAGTAGCTGTATCAAGTTTAACAGTTACATCATTACCAGCAGCTGTTGTAGCAATACCATCTTCGCCTTTAATTTTGAAGCTTACAGCTCCATCATTTAAGGATTTCGCTGTTGTAGAACCAGTATTACCTTCTAAGGAAATTTTGTTAGCAAGTGCAGCTTTGTTAGCTTCTGCTTTATCATCTGTTTTCTTCAATTGAGATACATTGACAGCATCTTTATCATCTACGCCATCAGCTACGTTAGTAACTTTCATGTCGCCTGCATTGATACCTTTATCGCCATCAATTTTTACAGTTGGATTGCCTGCAGCATTGTTGAAAGATGCACTGTTCAAGCCAGTAAGATCTTTCTTCAAGGATACAGAGATATTTTTATCATTTCTAGCAACTGTAATATTATCATCACCAGAGAAATCTACTTTATTACCTTTTTCAACTGTTACTGGTGTTGTTTCACCATTAGCAGAAAGATCCCAAGTATATTTGTTTTGATCGATAGCATTATTAATTGCTTCTGCTACATTCTTAGCATCTGCCATGCCAGCTGTACCTGCAGCTTTACCATTTGTTACAGTAATATCTTGTTTTTTACCAGCAATTGTAATTTTCTTACCATTAGCTGTAGTTTCAATGTATGTGTTATCGCCATTTACAGCTAATTTGCTATTTGCTAAATTCACATCGCCACTACCAGTGTCGCCTGTGAAAGCAAGGTTAACGCTCTTCAATTGTGCTACGTTAACAGCATCTGTATCAGCTGTACCAGCAGCAACATAGTTAATTTGACGAGTTTGACCTGTTGTACCAACAGCAACGCCACCCAATGTAGATGTTAACGTTGCACCAGTTAAGTTAGCATAAGTATCAGTACGACCAGTATTAGCATTATAACCTGCTACACCTGCCGCAGTACTAGCAACAGACTTAGAACCTATTGCAACACCATCAGCAGTTGTAGCACTAGCACCATCACCAATAGCAATCGATTTAACTGCACTTGCGTTAGATCTAGTACCGATAGCAATACCATCATTCTCTGATACTGAGCTTTTTCTACCAATAGCAATACTGTTATCTGCAGTGGAAGAGCTTTCTCCGCCAATAGCAATACTATAATCTTTAGTTGCATTGGCTAACATACCGATACCAACACCTGCAGTTCCAGCGGCCTTTGCCCTAGATCCCAATGCAGTAGAGGATGCACCAGATGCAGCAGTACCATGACCAATTGCAGTAGATTCAATATTGGAAGCTATCGCATCAGCCCCCAAAGCACTGGCATTGCCATCTGTTGCCTTAGCACCATGACCAACTGCCACAGTATCATCCTCGGACGCAATGGAGTTAGCACCTACCGCTGTAGCATTTGCCGATGTAGCTTGTGCTGATAACCCCAATGCAACTGTAGATCGACCTGTTGTATTAGCACCATCACCAATAGCTAGAGAGCTTGTTGCAGCCTTATCTGTAGATGCATTTGGACCAATAGCAATGGAGTTATTTGCTGTTGCGCCTGTATTATCCGCATTTGGAGTATCAGTAGATTTAATAGATACATATTTATAAGCAATTTGATCCACGATAGCAGCTAACTGAGAACCGTTGATTGCATCTGTAGAAGTAGCACTTACTTCACCTGGAGCCACGTTTTTCAACTGACGTTCATATCCTGCAGCACCGAAGGATACAATATCACCTTCTAAAGTTTTATCGCCACCAGCCCATGTTGCTGTAATGCCATTTGGCAACGTATAGCTAGATTGTTTTGTACCTGCCTTATCTGTAGTAGAACCACCACCTAATGCAACAGAGTTATCACGATTTGCTTTAGCACCTGTACCAATAGCGATGGCATTTGTTACAGAATCATTAGATGCAGTACTTGTATTAACACCTGTCAAAGCACCTGCAATACGATTTTTAGAGTCAGCGCCAGTACCAATCGCAATACCAGCATTACCAGATTGACCCTTAGTCCCCACTGTGATACCGATATGGTCTGCTGTAGCATTATTATAATCACGCCATTTAATTTCATAACCTGTTAAAGCTTTTACCGCATCAGAAACAGTACCAACAGTAGCTTTACCTGTATTAATATCGGTATAAACAGCTCTTGTACTTGTCATTCTATCAGCATCGTCACCGCCAATAACAATAGATGAGTGACCAAAGGCTTTAGTATTACCACCAATAGCAATAGCTTGGTCTCCTATAACGGTAGCCCCTTGCCCCGGTAATGCACCACCACCAATGGCAATACCTTGTGAAAAATTAGTACCAGCTTCGTTTACTGTCGCACTAGTACCAATAGCGATGGCAGTACCACCATTTGCAATTGAATTTTTACCTACAGCAACACTTGGTGTATTACTATATAGACCTTTTGAAGAAGCATTTTGACCAATAGCAATCCCACCAGCAGCAGTCTCTGCTTTTGCAGCAGTACCAATTACAACAGCATCACTAGTAGTAGCTTTTACATTTGTACCTAAAGCAACTGCATTTACACCTGTAACACTAGCATTGTTACCCAAACCGACTGCATTGGCACCTGTAACAGTAGCACTATCACCAAAAGCTACAGATGCACCACCAGTAGATGTAGGCACCTCGTTTACAGCCAATGCTACATTAGCATTAGTCATAGCTAATGCTGCAAAGATACCAGCTACTACAATTTTCTTTTTACCGCTATTGTTTTTAGCAAATTCAGATACTACTACGTAGCAATTTTTGGATTTGTTCCAAACCACTTTAAAAATCTTGTTCATTGTTTTCTCCTTTAAACTACTATAAAGCTCTCAAACTTCTATATAACAAATAATCTTAATTTCAAGTTTTTCGATATAGTGAGTATACCAAATTTTTCGATATGCTTGCAACCCCTTTTTCACTAATATTTCATTTTTGGAATACCTATTGCAAATACAGCAATAATGGGAGCTCTTTAACCCCCTTATAAAATAAAACCTAATAATTGGGGTGATTTTATACCATAATTTAGAAGAGAAGATGAATTTAAACTCACATTTTAACTTTTCCCATATAAATATAATCGATAAATTATAAAAATAATTGTCAAAACGCCTTATATAGCTACACTCTAATAACCCCACCTGTTTTACAGTACTATATTTCATTAAATTTTTATAAATTAATATTTCAGTCAAATTGAGATACATTGGCAGACAAAAACAAAATAACGTCTAAAGAAATAATTTCTTTAGACGTTATTTTTCTTATTACAGTATTCACATTTCAGTTTTCAATTTAAATACATAGGCACTTTGTTCATGAGCCAATGTAATACGCTTATGTAAACGTTCCATATACGCTCGGTATATCTCTTGCGCTTCGTCAATAGATACGATATTAAAGTTAATCCCATCCCCTACCGGCAATTGGCTAAGCCGAGGTAGGTCCGCGGTAATGATAGTGCCTATTTTTGTATAGCCCCCTGTTGTTTGGCGATCTGCCATAAGGACAATGGGATGTCCATTCGATGGCACTTGGATAGAGCCAAATACGGCACCATCAGAAATTATATCTGCACTGTCTACGTGTTCAATTTCAGGACCATCTAAGCGGAAGCCCATACGGTCACATTCTACAGTCAGTGTATAGATGTTGTCACTAAAGGTCTTGATTCCCTTCTCGGTGAAATGTTTTGCCTGATCACCTAATACAACGCGTAATGGTTCATGACATTCACGGCCCCCACGGTTATATAAGGCGGTATTGAATAGAGTATGCCCTTCGCCACGGTAATCGCAGACATGCACGTCATCTCTGGCGAACGCTTTGATGCCAAGTTCATCACCCTTTTGTAATGGTCGCCCCTCAAGGCCCCCAATTTTAGCCTTTGTATGGGTCGATACACTGCCGTTGATGCTTGGCACGTCGATACCTCCAGAGAAAGAAATGTACATACGCACGCCACATTGACTAAAGCCACCGGAAATGACATCCCCATCATGGCATACAAACGGAATATAGCGAGGTACGCGCACATTATTGATGGTTGGTTCCATGTCTGCCCCTGTGAAAGCAACGATACATGTGCCTTTCACAGTGAGTGTAGGCGGTAATAAGGTACATTCTAAGGCTCCTGCTGTTTCCACGTTACCTACGAGAGCTTGCCCTAAGAGGTAGCTTTCACTATCCATAGGACCTGCTACAGGCATACCGTACTGTTGGAAACCAACACGACCTTCATCTTGAATTGTCGTATACATGCCAGGTGAAGTTACGTAGATCGATAATTTCTTAAATTCATTAATAGCCACGCAACTCACCTACCTCTACTTCATACATGGACGGCACATAGTCCGAACCTAATGCTTTAATACGATTATATTCTGCTTCATCAATTGGTACATAGCGTACATAGTCACCAGCACTCAATAGTGCTGCCTGTTCCTTAGACATATCATACATGGTTACAGGTGTACGACCAATGATCTGCCATCCCCCTGGAGAGTCAGATGGATACGTCCCTGTCTGCTCCCCTGCAATACCTACAGAACCTGCCGGTATCAATGTTCTTGGCGAGGACAAACGAGGCGTTGCAATGCGTGGGTCCATACCACCTAAGTAGGTAAAACCAGGTATGAAACCAAGCATATATACCAAGTAATCCGTACCACTATGAATAGCTACAACCTCATCTTCGCTTAAGTTATTATGAGAGGCCACAAAGCCAAGGTCTGGACCAAACTCACCGCCGTATACGGTAGGAATTTCTACAACAGTAACAAGCTCGTTATCATTATCTGCTACGGTCTGATCCAGTGTAGGCTCAATAATATTACACAACTCCGAATAAGAATATAGCATAGCGTCATATTGTAAAAGCAGTGCACAATAGGTAGGAACTAATTCAATGATTCCCTCTAAATGCAGCTCTTGAATTCGCTCTATCGTTTGACGTATATGTCGATTAATCTTTGGATCGATGACTTGACCAAAATCAATAGAGATAGCGCAATCCCCTACAGGTGAAATTGTAGGTTTCATAGGTACCTCCTTCCTAAAACCAGAAAGAACCATTACCTTCAACCGAAAATAATGGTACTTTCACAACTATCAAATTAACCAAGTAATTTAGCAATGCCTTGTAAGGATGTAACGCCGATATAGGCTGTTACAAGTACTACAATCCAACCTGTATAGTATAACAGTTTGTTATGTTTGTAGTCCCCTACGATTTCAGATTTATGAGTAGCAAAGAGCATCACTGCCAATGTGATTGGCAAGATCAAGCCATTTACAGAACCAGCCAAAATCAACAAGGATGCTGGTTTACCAATGAAGATCAAGATACATGTAGAAACGAAGATAAATGTCATAATAGTCAATTTCTCATTGCGTTCTACTACTTTGAATAATGTTTTTAAGAAGGACACGGATGTGTACGCTGCACCTACTACAGATGTTAAGGCTGCACAGAAGAACACGATACCGAACAATTTATGACCAATTTCACCAGCACCAAGAAGGAATGCAGAGCCAGCTGGATCTTTAGGATCTAACGCAAAGCCCATGGATACAACACCAAGAACGGCTAAGAATAACAAGATACGAACCACTGCATCTACGGACATACCCATGAAGGCTGCACGACGTACATCTTTCAAATGTTCTTGACCAGTAATGCCCGCGTCAATGAGGCGGTGACCGCCAGAGAATGTAATGTAACCACCTACGGTACCACCGATAAGGGTAATAGTTGCAAGCCATGGATAATGCGTCGGTGCCACCGCATGAGTAGCCGCTTCAGCCACTGGCGGATTTGTAGAGAATGCTACATAGCCAATCAATACTAGCATAACAGTACCAAGAATTTTAGCTGTGTTGTCTAGTACACCCCCCATTTTTGGAGAGGCGAACAATAGAATACCAAGGATACCACTAATAGCCGCTGCAGTCGTTGTATCAATACCAAACACTATGTTTAGACCCATGGACGCGCCCCCAATGTTGCCGATA
>OGXE01001487.1_pt1 | contig 20018 bp, 28 predicted proteins | sample 1576181 | NCBI WGS metagenome assembly OGXE01 (sample SAMEA3541478, study PRJEB24748) | human gut metagenome | biome: human gut; feature: human-associated habitat; material: faeces | place: China | collected 2012 | reverse complement strand
ATTCCAAACCGTTCATATATTTCTTCTACTTCTTCATCAAATTCAATAATTTCAAGTTTACCCATAGCATATAGCCAAAGATTAGCATAAGCAGCACTATGTTTTTTACTTAGTTTAATCCAAATAGGAAGAAGTTTCTTTTTAAACTTATGTTCAGTCTTAATCTTTTCTTCTTCTTCATAATGTTTTTGCTTTTCTTCTTCCATAACTTTAGCAGTATATTCTTTATACTCTTCTCTAGTCATAGTTTTTCTAGCTTCTTTAAAGTCTTTATAATGACTAATAAGTTTGGAACGATACCAATTCTTTTGAATAGTGCCAATATGAGGAATAGCAACACATTTATCTTTTCGTATATTAATACTAGCTTCTTTTTCAAGACTTTCAATAATAGATTTACAAAGTATTCTATCATCACCTTGAAATCCAATATCATCTAATATATTATTTATATCTTTATAGATAAGAATATAATCATCATCAAAATCTTCATGAGAACTAGTATTAGCAATATTAAAACTAGTATTAGTCTTAAAATCCATAATTGAAAGTTTAAGAACTCTTCTTAGATTACTACTATAAACAAGAACACAAGTACCTATAATTTTAAATTATACATAAGTAGTTCTAAGAAGAGTTCGATTATTTAGACGAAATGGCTAATTAGCTTTTTCAGCAGAATGATAAACAAAGAATTAATAGCTTTATGTTTATCAGTAATAGCAGCTCTTAAATCATTAATAGCTATAACTTTAAATTCAACAAACCAAACTTTCTGTCCTTTTTTATATCCTTGATTTTGTCCAAAAGTACCAACAGTAATAGAACTAGTTAGTTCAGTATCATTAGTAATATACTTATTAACAAATTGAGGACTAAGAACATTATTTTTAAGATAAAGATGATAACCACGTTCAAGAGTAGAACGGTCAATAATAATCTTATCCATTTGATTCATACCAATAAGCTTAGCATCTTTTTTACTAATCTTAGCAATAATTGGCATAACCTCAACTGTACTTACTTTATTATTAATAACACCAAACAAACTTTCATTTTGGCAAAGAGCAACAACACAATAATGTTTAGCAATAACTACATTAGTAAGAATAGCGTCAAGTGCTTCACTTGTTATTTCGCTAATGTCAGTAGGTATTTGAATACCAAAATCTTTAAATTTACTTTCAACTTTAATCATAACACTAAATTATTTAGTTTTAATAATACTATCAATACCAATATTTCCAAGTTTAAGTTTACTAGGAACTTTAACTTCTTTTTTACTCCTTTCTCCACTATGAAATTCTCTAGTGTATTTAGGTTTAGTTTCACTTTTATCTTTACCCATAACTTAATTGTTTTTAGCAAATGTAAGAGTTTGAATGAATCTACCAAGAGAAAAACTATTTTTAACATTTACATCATAGAGGATTATATGATTATAAATATGCAAGTCATACTCCCCGTGGAGGATGAAGATGAGTTAGACTTAATCATATTAGTATTAATGATATTAATAGAGATGATGATGCTGATTAACTTGATGTGATTGATACTGATTATATCCATCCTCCACGGGGAGTCTAGCGGAGAGCGAAGCTCGGAGCGGGTCACAGTGAATCTAATAATACTGATTATATTAATATTATATATAATATATATATATATATCTATATAGATACTATTGCTAACTTATAATTATTTGATTATCAATAAGTTACAAATACCAATTTATACCATACATGGAATAGATTTCGCTATTTATTTGCTAAATTTATACCATACATGGAATAGATTTCGATATTTCCTAGAGTAATATATTTTTATGTTAAACTTAATACTATTATTGTTATGACTTTTAAAGAAGATTTTAAACCTACTAAAGTTTATAATAAACTTGTTAATGATGTTTGTTATAATGCTGATTGTTTAGAAGAATTTGAAAAACAAAGACTTGTTGTTGCTAATCCTTTTAGTTATAATAAAAGTACCAGAACTGGTATTATTGCTGAATTTGATAATGGATATACTATTAGTAAAGAAGTTGGTATTAAACGTAATTTTGTTACTATTGGTATGAGAGTTTGGGATATAATAAGAAAAAATAGATATGCTGTTATTATTTCTTTTATTGGTTATATTGCTGAAAATATTAAATTTAATAGTAATGTTATTTATATTTCTCATGATTTAATTAAAGGTTATGGTTTAGTTAAACCTAATTATAGAGATTATTATAACGCTATTGCTTATCTTGAAGATGAAAATATTATTAAAAGAACTAATATTAGAAATATTTATGTTGTTAATCCTATTTACATATTTAGAGGTGATGTTAACAAACTTATTAATATTATTAGTGAAGCTAAATTAATAAAAACTTTTGATGATAAAGATAGACTTATAGTTGATAAATTTGTTTTATTTAAAAATGATACTGATAAAGGTATTGTAATTGCGAATAAAGATTTGTATGCAACTGAAGTTATAGATATTGGTGAGGACTGAATTAAATGCGATGATAAAAATGATGATAATTATAAAGATGAGGGCGAAGATAATGGAAATAATGAAGATAAAGGTAATAAAGGTAACGATAATGAAAATGAAATGAAAAGTTATAATGAGAGTGATAGTGAAAATGATAGTAATGGTAATAATTAGAGTGAAAATAGTGTATATTGGTGTTTTAATGAGGCTAGTGAGTATAATGGGTGGGTCATTAAATTGGACTTGACTACCCCCGTCAAGTTCTAAGAGAAAGTAATAATAATTAAAAAGAAGAAAATTAAAGTGATGAATATGGCGAAAATGATGTTGAAGATAATAGTGAAGAAGGTAATAAAAGCGATAGTGATGATGCGAGTGAGAATAAGAATGAATAAGATGATGAAAGTGATAGTGATAGTGATAGTGATAGTGATGATGGTAATTAAGTTTATTAGTGTTTTGATGAGGCTAGTGAGTAGAACCCCCGGTCATGTTAAACTTGATTGACTACCCCCGTCTAAAGTTGATAGAGTTAATGATAATCCTGCTCATTATCAACATTAAATATATTGAGATTATTCATCTCATTACATTACTAACTATTAACACTAATCATTATGAGAACAAACAAACCATTATTGTTAGTTGCAATCATACTGATGATGCCAGCTATCATACTAGCATTGAAAGTAGAGCCAACTAGTGATGAACAAATTACTGCTGTTGTATTTGGAATACTATCGGCTATTGTTAGTTATCTTAGTAGAGATTAATCTCTACTAGATGATGCTGCTCATTATCAACATTAAATACTTTGCAGTTGAAACGAAAACAACTGTCAGTAATGCTACTGATTAGCGTAATTAAATACTTAATAGTCATGCCAGACGTTAAAGATTTTGCACAAGCTGCACAAGGTGGTGCTGCTGCTCCCGAGAATGTTAATGTAGTTGATACAACTGCTAGTGTTAACCAACCTGTTCAACCTACTGTTGATACAGATAACCAAAGTTCTACGCAAGTAGAAACCATTGATGATGTTGTTAAACGCATCTGTACTGATGGTCATAGTTATGTAATGACTACTGTCATTACTAATATTGATTGTCAAGAACGTACAGGTCGTAATGGCAAGTCTTATCTCAATGCGTTTGTTACTATTGCTAGTCCTGTTAAAGGTGCTCAAAGTATGCCTGATGGTACACATCGAATGGGTATGCTTGGTGCTATTCAGATGCCATTCAATCAGATACTGCTTGTAATGCGCAAAGACAAGTTCTACGGTAGATTTGTCAACTATGTTGGCGAGGCTGCTGAAGCTGGCTTTGCTAGTATGTATCTGACTGGTGTTGCTGCCAAAGTTCTTTGCCAGTTTGTACCTGCTGGTGTACAAGACCGTAATCCATTTACTCGTAAAGACAATCTTTACAATGTTGTGGATTATGACCGATATGTATATCATATTGTAGGTATCGAACAACCTGCTGACCCTGTTCTTGTTGGTGCATATAATGTACTTATCAAGCAGATTATGGACGATGCTCGTGCTGCCATTGCTGCCAAGCGTGAGGCTAAAGCTAAAGCAGCTAGTTTTGTTGCTACTGCAATGAATGATGACGACATGCCATTCTAATGAACATAGTGCTACTGACCTTCGGGTTGGTAGCACTGATGTTATCAATAATAGTTTTGTTGATGCTATCGCTAGTGTTCGACATGGAAATGCTCATTATCGACATTAAATAGATTGCAGTAAACGAACTTAACAGTCTGATAAGACTTGTCAATCAAGACCTAGCTGTAAGTTCTGATAAGTCTTGTCCTAATATTAAACATCATGAAAGTACATCGTATTATTACTACTATTGAAGTTGAGAATGATAATTCTATTACTTCTATTGAACTTACTAAACTTTATCCTGCTAATGCTGATATTCCTCTCGCTATTACCAATTTAACTACTAATGGTAACGGTGATGATATAACAAAAGTATATGATAGTGTTAATAAGAGCAGACTTGGTATTGCTGGTAAATTAAAAAGTATCGCTCGTATTATTAATAATAGTCTTGATAGCTATGATTATAATGTGGTTGCTGATGATAATTCTACTAATGAAACTAATGATGATTTACTCCTATAACATTTTGTTATACTGATATTGGTCATGGAGATTTACTCTTATAACAAAAAGTTATAGAGATGAAATTAGAGGTGACGAGAGGTATTGAATGTGAAGAAAGAGGATATGGAGATGAAAGTGGACATTGTAGAGTTTGTGGAGAATGAGATGGTGGAGTTGAATGTGGTTCAAATAGGGTCAAATTGAGGTTGAATGTGGAATTGAGGGTGGTTATGGGAGTGGTGAATGTGGAGATGAGGGTGGAGATGGTCATGCTAAAGGGACTAGTCCTGCTGGTATTCCTTTCAATACCAAACTTCCTTCTCCACATCCTATTCCTAATCAATCTAAACCTATTGTTCCAACTCCTTCTCTTTCTCTCCTATAACTTCTCGTTATACTATCATAATCTCTAGTTCCAGCATTATAACCTTTAGTTATATCTTCATAACCATTAGTTATAACCTCTAGTTATATCATCGTTGTTAGTATTAGCTTCAACTCCCTTTCCCATCTCATTATAATCTCTAGTTATATCACTATCAGTTTCAGTCATAGCATCATCATTATTATCTCATTGACGTTCGTCATGACGATTAGTCATATAATCGTTATTAAGACTAGCTCTAACAGTATTATCAAGTCTAATAAGACTTCTAGTCATAATGACTAATAGCATTAGTTCTAGTTAATAATAGCACTATTAATATTATCAGTATTATAATGACTATTAATACTAGTCATGCTAATATTGCTGGTGGTATTACTAATGATATTCTTAATATTCTTGATATTACTGATTCTCTTTATACTAATGATACTCTTGATACTATTGATATTTATTATACTCGTGGTAAGTTAATTCCTATTGCTATAACTATTTTAGTTATTTTAATATAGCTATTGATTATTAGTTAGAATTATAGTATAAATAAATTATAATATATTTGGAGTATTATATTTAATTGTTATATTTGTCGTGTTGTTCAGTAGAGTAATATTGCTACTGATAATAATATTAATCTTAAACTTATAAGTGTTATGGTAAATTTTGATAATGTTACTAGTAATGTTCAATCTAAGCCTAGAAAGAAAACTATGGCTGAAAGTTTAGAAGAAGCTAAACAAGAGGGTAAACTTGTTGTTCCTGAAGAAGATATACAAGTTAATGCTGTTGTTAGTAGTGAAACTGTTCAACCTAAGAATAAAGCTAGGAAGAAGAAACAAAGTAAAGTTCGTAAACAGGAAGAACAAACTAATGTTGTTAGTCAAGCTAATGAAGATAATGATTTTAAAGATGCTAAGACTGATAAACGTGGTGTTCCTGTTGGAATTAATGTTCCTCAACATATTCTTGATGTAGTTTGTATTGTTAAATTCAATGCTGCATTTAGACGCCATACTTCTCTTAATATTCTTCATACTCTTGAAGATGATGGAAGAATATATAATTCTAAAGGTGCTTATGTTGACTTCTTATGGAATAAGTTTAGAGTTACTGCTGATGGTGGTCTTCGTAGAGAATATAGATATACAGATGATTTATTTATTGATGCTTTAGTTAAAGCTCATGCTGATGTTGCTAGTGATAGTCAGCGAGTTATTGGTATTATGATTGATACTGAAACTGAACTTCATAAAAAGAATAAAGATTCTGAAGCTAGTTAAGTTTATAGTGTAGACTCCCCGTAGAGGATGGATAGTGCTGTTGAGCTTGTTAAAGCTAATTCTCATTTGCCTGCCATTTTTATCATTTTGTTTATTGGGTTTGTTATAGTTAATAATGTTGATGATAATCATTCTCTACTCGGAATTTATTTTATATATAAAGATATGGAAAGAACTGATATTTATTTTGTTGAAGATGATACATATTTCAATAATAATGTTGAAGGTGTTGAAATTCATGCAGAATGTCTAAGTCAAGATTTTGACGATATTGCTTGGGAACCAATAGTTGATGATAGTCCTATTGTTGACCCTGAAAATGATGTTTTTGGTTATTATGATTAAATAAATAAAATTATAGAAAATATTAATATTAAAGTTATTCTTGATGAAGTTTTTGGTACATCTTGTAATACTATTGCTTGTGATACCTGTAAATATAAAGAAGATTGTACTCTTATTAATAAATTCATTAATGATATTAAAGATAAAGATTTATCTCCAGACCAATATGTTAGAGGTTTAGCTTTATTTGTATATGTTCTTAAAGAACAAAAATATATTAATGATTTTGGTAAAACTCAAGAAGATATTATTAAACTTGTTACTCAAGATGGATTTGAACTTGATTGGCTTATTAATCGTTGGGATAGTATAATTGAAGATAAAGATATTCTTAAACCTATTATTGCTGTTTTTCCTAAATATGCTAAAGATATGATTATTAAAATTGTTGAAGCTAATACTAAAATTAATCATTTTATAGCTCAACATATTATTGATACTTCTAATGCAGAATATAAGGAAATTATTAAAATGGCTAATCAATCTGTTGATAATAATAAACAGGAGAATAAGTTTAAGAATGTTAGTGATGATGAAATTTATGCTGAACTTAAACGTAGAAAAGCAAATAAATCTACTAAATAATACCACATAAGTTTTTGACTTTATTTCTAATACTACTGTCTGTGAAGATAGTAGTATTATTTCACTTGCTGATGATGGAGGAATTGAACTCCGAAACTATGATATTGCTATTATCCGTTTTAATTTCTAATTGTAACTTTTGTAATAGTACGGTCTGTGAAGATAGTGCTATTAATATTTATCATAGTCCAAGTGTTATATGTCATATTTGATTTGGTGTTAATTATTCTATTATTATTGATTGTGAAATTAGTAATAATATTCGTGTCAAACATTTCGTTTATATGATTTCGTATTTGTAGTTTTGCCTAGTATTGTCTGTGAAGATAGTGCTAGGCTTTTTAGTATGTATATTATTAACTTTAAATATATAATTAAAATGGATAATTTTGATTCTCTTATTTTTGATGGTCTATTAGATAGATACATTGAAGAACAAGCTAAGTTTGAAAAAGGACAGGTAGTATATATGGAATATACTTATCAATATCATAATCAAACTAAACTTGGTGTTTGTGTTGGTATTGTGACTGAAGTTGGAGTTACTAAGGTTGAACGTACAATAGGTAATAATAAATATATTGATTATCCTATTGTATATACTATTACTCATGCTAAAGGCGTAAGTTATAATGTTAGTGAATGTAAACTTGGTTCTGTTGCTGAACATATTCTTAAAGAACGTCTTAAACGTAATGGTAAGAATAATGAACAGAATAATGAGCCTGCTGCAAATGACTAGCTATTTACGTTCATGGCACATTCGTAGATATGATTCTTTTGCTCTCTGTTGAATTTTCATATATAATCTGATTAATCTATCACGATTAATATTGAGTTCAATACAAGGCAAAAGAACTAGCTAATAAATGTTAAACTAAAAATTTAATACAGTTTTATTATGAATTATGTTGCTTATAAGAATATTGATGGTACTATTACATCTGGATTTAAAGTTAAACTTTATGATATAGTTACTTTGAATACTGGCTATTGGAAAGATAAACTTGCTATTGTTCTATATATTAATGAAGATAAAAAACAAATTAAAGTTCGTATTATTGAATGTGGTATGAATTTAACTCTTAAAGTTAAAGATGTTCAATTTGTTAATCATAATAATAGAACTGCTGCTCGTTCTTATATTGATTTATGTAATAAACTATCTAAAACCTTTCGTGATAAATATACTGATAAACATTATATAAAAGATAATTGGTTTACTGATAAGTTTATTATTAATGATATAACTGCTGATACTATTGCTAAAGGTATTGGTCAATATATTACTAATATTGATAGCGATAGATATTCTGTTAGTGCTATTATGTGGCTTAGTGATATTAAAGATTATATAGATGCTTTACTTAAATATGGTGATTTTGATTTTGTTGCTAAAGCATTTAAAATCTATAATATTACTGATACTAGATTTGAACTCATTCGTAAACTTTATCATTATTTCTATGATTGAAAATGTTTCTCATTTTATACTTGGTATGATATTTGGTTTATCTGTATATCTTTTTATAAGAATTACCATTGTTAGTAAAAAACTAGATAGACTTATTAGAGATATTAATGATACTCAAAATTGGATTAGAAAGATTCAAATTGATATTTGCGATATTAATAAACAATGGGAAGTTAAAAGAGATAGGGATAGAAATAGACTAGATAGAATTGAAGATAGGATTGGTAAACTTACTAGTGATTTTAATGATATTATTAGAAAGAAAGTTTAATGACTAGCTTGCTTCCATCCTCTACGGGGGGTCGCCACGGAGCGTAGCGTAGTGGCTCTACTAATCTTACTATTATTGAACTTATTATAGTTTTAACTATTAAATATAATTGTTTTATTAATCTTTAAAAATGTAAAGTACTTATGAAAAAGTATGATGAAGTTTCTGTTGTTCGTCAACTTAATAATGTTGACGCTGTTATTGGAATCAATCCTGCTAGTAAAGTTATTAAAGTAGCTAAAAATAGTGCTATTGGTAATGGAACTAGTGGTAAGATTGATTTTCTTTCTCATTATTGTGGTTATCATGTTGAGATTGTTGATATTATTCAACAACAAAAAGAACGTGATGAAGAAATTGCTGCTAAGAAAGCTGCTAAAAAGGCTGCTCGTAAAGCTAAATTTGCAGAGGATAATACTTTTAAAGGTATTACTCGTGCTGTTGATAAACGTATGCGTACTATTAAAAGAAAGTAGTATGTTATGGTTAGCTTTAAATTCTCATTTGGAGTTGTAGGTAAATCCAAAGAGAAAGGAATAGTCAATAAATATGTTATTATAGTTGCTAAATGTGAAGGTATTATTAGATATATTGATGGTACTTATAAAGTAGAATACAATGGCAAACTATATAGCATTACAGGTGAAAGTTACAGAACTAAAGGAAAGAAAGTTGTTTATGTTCGTCGATTAGATGAATATAACCATAGAATTAAAATTATAAGAGATAGTGAAAATAGAAAAACTGTTGATACTAGATTTTATATTCCTTTTGCTGCTGGACTTATAGCTAAAGGTAAAATTGTTAAAATGCCTTTTGCTAAGGAATTGTTTCATATTACTACGTGTTATAATCGTGGTGATAGTGAATCTACTATTTTAGCTTTTCAAGAATGGAAAGAATATGAAGATAAAGTTAAAAATAATCTTATTGATGTAAACAACGAATTGTAATGATTGGTAATCTTAATATTGCTAATAGTAATAGAAAAGATACTAACATTAAGTTTACTAAAGACCAAGAAATAGCTGTGCATGAACTTATTGAGTTTCTTGCACAGCCTTGGGATGATAAGAAATATATTAATGCTCTTTGTGGTGCTGGAGGTACAGGTAAGACATTTGTTATTAAATATGTTATTAATAATTGCAAATGGTCTGGTGGTGTTATAGGTTGTGCTGCTCCTACACATAAAGCTTGTAGAGTTCTTAGTAATTCTATTGGTGGAAAAGAAGTTAATACAATTCAATCATTGTTTGGTTTTAGACTTGATGTTAATATTGAAAATTTTGACCCTGAAAATCCTGCCTTTAATCCTGTTGGAAAAGATAAACTAGATGGTCTTAAAGTTTTAATTATTGATGAAGCTTCTATGCTTAATGCTAAACTTGTTAAGTATATTAGTAATAAATGTAAGAAGCTTCAAATTAAAGTTATAATGCTTGGTGACTCTAGTCAGCTTCCACCTGTTAATGAGAAAACTAGTCAAGCTTTTCTTATTGCTAGTAATACTTATTATCTTAAAGAAGTTGTACGACAAGGAGATAATAACCCTATTAGTAAACTTCTTAAACTTCTTCGAGAAGATATAGATAATAAGAATGGATGGAGATTTCTTGATTATATATCTAAAAATAGACAAGATTATAATGAAGAAACTAAAGGATTTTATGTTTGTGGTCAAACTGAATTTTCTGATTTAATTGATACTTGTTTTAATGATGAAGAATATACTAAAAATATTGATTTGTATCGTATTATAGCTTATACTAATAGTCGTGTTGCACAATGGAATAACCATGTAAGACATATGATTATTCAAGATGCTGATAAAAGTCTTATTACTCGTAATGATTTAATAATGAGTTATACTACTGTTGTTAATGTTTTTAATGATATTATTATAAACAATAGTGAAGAATATATTGTTAAAGATATTGTTGATACAGTTGATAATGATTATGAGTTTAAAGGATTTCTTATTAAGTTTCAAGCTATTCATGGTGGTGCTATAACTCAACCTTTATTTGTTATTGACCATTATGATAACTATACATTTCAGATGTATTATAAGAAGTTGACTAGTCTTATTGATGATGCTAAAAAAGCTAGTAGTTCTGAACGTGGAAGTAAATGGAAACAGTATTTTGATTTTAAACGTAAATATCTTATCGCTTCTAATATTACGAATAGTAATGGTAAGATTTTATTTAGTAGAGATTTAGATTATGGCTTTGCAATTACTTCTCATAGAGCACAAGGTTCTACTTATAAAAATGTATTTGTAGATATTAATGATATGATTTATGATAAATATGGTCATCCTTATACTAATAGAGATGAAATGCTTCGTAGATTATATGTTGCTTGTTCTCGTGCTAGTAATCAATTAGTATTATCTTATGGCAAGTAAAACTGTTGACGAATATCCTGATTGTGAAAGATGTCCAAATCGTATATTTAATACAGGTAAATATATACAAGGTGGTAGAGGAAGTATTCATGGAGATATTGTTTTCCTATTTCCTAGAGGTGATAGAGTTTATTGTGATGATTATCAATTATTTACTGATATTGGTAATCTTTACGATGAATACTCTGGACGAAATAATACCGAAGATGTTTATATGACTTATAGTATTAAATGTGCTTGTTCTAATAATTATAATACTTATCTTACTGCTGTTGATAAATGTCGTAATATTCTATGGAAAGAATTAGCTAGAATTAATTATAAATATCTATTTATATTTGGTGATGCTTATCGTAGTATTAGCGATAATCCTATTCCTAGATTTATAGCTACTGGTGGTAAATATGTATTTAGTAATTATTCTCCTCTTATTAAATTTAAAGATAATAATCTTTATCATATATTTAAACAGCGTTTTGCTGATGATATTAATTGGGTTAATGAAAATAGAAATAATTATGGCATAAATTTTATAAATGATTAATTGTATAGCTTATGATGTCGAAGTATTAAGAAACTTCTTCTCTATTACTTTTGTTAGCATTAATAGCTATCTTAAAGTTTTTAAAGATTGTGTTGATAGTAATGGAAAAGCTATTCCTTTAGTTCAAAAGCTATCTGTTGAAGAAATTAAAGCTCGTCTTGAAACTGTTGAAAAATATAAATTTTATATAACAGATAAAGACGATAGTCAATTACTTTCTATGATAGGTTATATTAATAAGACTAGATGCTATAAAGATTCTAATGGAAATATTATTCGTACTGACTTGTATGGATTTAATAATTTCAATTATGATAATCTTATGATTGCTGCTTTACTTAGTTTTTATATGCGTACGAATAGTACGAAAGAACTTATTAATAAGTTATATGAAACTAGTAAAACTATTATTTCTAGTCAAGATGATAAAGATAAATTTAGAACTGATTTTTATCTTAATAGTCTTAGAAAATATAAACTACCATTTACAGGTGTTGATGTAATGCGTATATTTGCTCTTAATAAAGCAAGTGTAGTTGTAGATAGTAAAACAGGTGAACGTAAACCTGTTCCTAAAGGTTTAAAGCAAACTTCTATTAATCTTCAATGGTATGAACTTCTAGAATATGAACTTCCTGATATTAATGAAAAAGAAGCTGAACTATATGATGAAATTCCTAGTCTTAAAGGAATGAGTATTAGTCAGCTTAATAAACTAGTAGATAAATGGGATAGATTTATTCTTGATGAATATATTGAACCTATGATGTATTATAATCTTAATGATGTTTTCATTGTAGCTGAAATAGTTCGTCTTTATCCAGAAGAAATTAAATCTCGTTATGCTATTAGTAAAGCATATGATGTTGATGTTCTTAATTCTAGTCGTAGTAAAACTGCTGATATTCTTTTTGAGAAATTTTATAGTAAATTTAGTGGTCTTGCTCCTGAACAATGGAAAGGTAAGAAAACTGAAAGAACTGCTATGAGTTTTAAAAAAGTTATTTTTCCTTTTATTAAGTTTAAAACTAAAGAACTTCAAGATTTACTTGATAAACTTTATAAAACTACAATTTATAGAGTTAATAAAGATGCCTTTAGTGAGAATGTTAAAATTGGAGATATAACTTATACTCTTGCAACTGGAGGTTTACATAGTCAAGATGTTCCTATGGAGTTATATTCAACTACTCCTTATGGTGATTACTTAACTCCATCCTCCACGGGGGGTAAACCTTTTACCATTTATCATTTTGATGTTGCTAGTTTTTATCCTAGTATAATAGGTGTTCATAAAGTTGCTCCTGCTCATATTGATACAAATGCTTTTTGTAATTTAATTAGTTGGATGAAACAAAAACGTGTTGATGTGAAACATAGCGAAGAAGAATACATAGATGGAATTGCTAAAGATATTCTTGCTTTAGTTCTAAAGATTGTCATAAATAGTATTTATGGTAAATTGGGTATATTCAATGCTCAAATAAAATTCCTCTAATTGCTGGAAACTCGTGAAGATAATAGTGCTACAACATAGTTTGAAAAGACAAGTGTGAATGCTAGAAAAACTATTATTATATGACAATCAGCAGCCAAGACTCTAAATAATGATGGGAATCATAATATGAGTAAGGTTCATCGACTAGTCGAAAGACGTACTGTTAAATAATGTTATATTTAATGGGAAACGGGGAATAATCACCAAGATATTTCGTAACTTTATTATGTTATTAATTTTAAAATAAATAAAGTTATGGTTACATTTAATTTTAAATCTCCTAAAACTATTGGTGGAGAAAAAACAAGTAAAGTTGGTAGACCAAAAGGTTGTAAATTGGTAAATAAAGTTCATAGAGATGGAGAATCTCAAAAAAGATTTGGATATCGAAGTGCAACTACTAGTCAAAACAAAAATAAACAAACTCCCTTAAGTCATGGTTATCATTTAGAAGATTATGATAGACAGTGTATGTATTTACATTATTATGGAGATGAAGATAAACCTTTTTATGTTGGTCAAGGTACTTTACAAAGAGCATTTGTATTTTCTGGTAATAGACGAAATTCTCGTTATAATGAAAAGGCTATTAATGTTGATTTAATTAAAGTTGAAATTGTAGAAATTGATATTACTCCAGATAGAGGAGTTCAACTTGAAAAAGAATTAGTAGCTAAATATAAATTAATTGAAGACGGTGGTACTCTTACTAATATTATTAGAGGAGGTAGAGGTGGAAGTTTAGGGTCAGGTAGTAATAATCCTAATGCTAAGCCTGTTATTCAATTAAACATTTATGGAGAATTTATAAAAGAATGGGGGTCTGTTGTAGAAGCTGCTAAAGCTCTTCAAATAGACAGTTCAGCTATTGCCAAATGTTGTCGTCATGTTCCTAAATATAAACGGGCTGGAGGATATGTTTGGGAATATAAAGAAAATTATGGTGATTAAAGATATAGTCAGCCCTTAATTGAAAGATTAAGGATATGCGTTTGAAAAAGGAGATTTATATGACCGTCTTGCTGTTCTTAAAGTTACTGTTAATGGACAACTTATGCTTCTCATGTTATGCGAAGCTCTTGAACTAGATAATATTCATATTATTAGTGCTAATACTGATGGTATTATGGTAAAAGTTTATGCTAGTCAAGAAGATAAATTTAAAGAAATTACTACTTGGTGGCAAAATATTACTGGAATGCAAGCAGATAGTGATGTTGTTCATAGTCTTATAGCTCGTGATGTTAATAATTATATTACTCAATTTAGGTCTAAAGGTAAACTTAAAATTGAATCTAAAGGTGCTCTTAATCCTATGATGTATTCTTTAGATTTAACTAAAGGTTATTCTATGCCTATTGTTGCTCAAGCTATTGAAAACTATTTTCTTAAGAATAAACCTGTGATGGATACTCTTCAAGAAGCTACTAATATTCTTGACTTTTGTCTTACTCAAAATGTAGGTAGACAATTTCATGTAGAAGAAACTAAGATTGAAAATGGGCAAGTTACTCATGTTGTTTGTCAAAGATATGTTAGATTTTATGTTTCTAATAGAGGTTATATTATTGAGAAAGTTCATAATGATAATGGTTCTCGTAGTAGAATGGCGGCTGGTTCTGTTGTAACGGTTATTAATAGTCTTGATGATAAAGATATTTCTCTTAGAGATATTAATTTTAAATTTTATTATCAAGAAGCTATGAAGATTATTAATCCTATCAAACTTAAAATTTCTCCTAAAGGTAAAGGTAAAAGTAAAATTAAAAAATATAGTGGTATGTATAATCCTATTTTTAATGAAGATGATTTTGGATGAGAAATATAGTTGAAGAAACTTATGATAAACTAATTAACAAATGGGGTTCTAAAGATTATAAAGGTATTGGAACTATTAATTGTGTTCCTCCTATTGATTATTGTGAAATTATAAGTAGAATTATTAGTCTTATGAGAAATAAGAATGATAATATTAAAATACTTATTGTTACAGATAATTGGAAAAGAAGAACTGAAATTGTTGATAGTCTTAAAAATCATAATATAAATATAGATACTATTAATATTCTTACTCATACTTATGTTAATAGTAGATATAATTATAGTTATGATATTTCTATTGTTGTTGGAGTTAACGAATGGAATTTATCTTGTAATACAGTTTTTAATCATGCTAGATTTAAACTTATGATTCTAACTGAAAAAACTATTGATACTTCTAAGTTAACTAAGATTTATAATAATATTCCACCTATTAATAATATTCTAAATTCTAGTGGTATGCGAGCCATACTCCCCGTAGAGGAACACAGAGAGCAGATTTTATTTACTAGTCAAGAAGATATTACTAATTACGATAAATATACTGAATTTATTACTCAGACTATTCAAGTATTTGGTAATCTTGATAATATTAAATGTGCTCGAAATGGTACTCAAGACGGACGTAGTGCTATGCAATATATTACAGAAATAGCTGAATATAATGGATGGAGTGCTGATATGGATATGACTAATCCTTTTAGTAAACAAATTGATGAATGTTATAATCCTCTTGTTCTTGCTGAACGAGTTAAGACTTTTTATAATATTGTTCGTGAACGTATGCTTATATGTTCTGATAATGTTTGTAAGCTAGAAAGAATAGTTGAAATTATTAAAGATAATCCTGATAAACGATTTCTTATTATTAGTAAGAGAGGTGAATATGCTGCTACTGTAACTAAATATATTAATGATAAATTAGGTGAAATTTGTGGTGATTACCATGATAAGATTGAAGATAAAGTTCTAGTTGATGATAATGGTATTCCTGTTTTGTATAAGACAGGAAGCAAGAAAGGACAGCCAAGAATCGTCAAATCTAAGGCTATTTCCACGCTGAATTTGAAGTCTTTTAATGATGGCTTATTAAGAGTATTATCTATAAAAAATAATTCAACTGACAGCCTAGAAACAAGCGTAGACGAATGGATTTTAACCTCACCTTTATGTGATACAATAGATGAACTTATTTATCGTTATAATAATGTTAATTGTAGTCAATCAAAACTTAAAGTACATAAACTTTATATAGCTGGTACTATTGAGGAAGCAAGTCTTAAAAAGGAAAAGTTATCGGCTAACCATGAAGTTATACAGAATGTTAATTCTGATATTAGTGCTCAAAATTTTGATGATATTGTTTGCTAGTATAAATATAATAGTTACATTTGTTGTGTAATCAAAATCGCTCTTTGATAGAATGGACGAAGATAAAGAAGTTAAAGTTAATGATACTACTGTTGCTGTTAGTAATAGTGGTATTGAAAAACAACATGGTGTTCAACATTCTGTTGCTCCATATCAGCTTAATTATATGAGTGAAGCTGAAATTGCAAGTCTTGAAGTATTTATCAAACGTGTTATGCGTAGTGATAAATGTGGTATTAAGTCTGTTGAAGATGGTCTTGCTATTGCAATGAGAGCTAAAGACCTTAGACTTCCATTTTCTACTTGCATTGAACATATTCATGTAGTTCAAGGTAAAACAGGTGTTGATGTTCACATTATTAAGGCATTACTTGTCAAAGGCAGCGTGAGTTGGGAAAAAGTAGATAATTATCGCGCTCTGTACGAATATACAGATGGCTTTAATGCTTATGATGAAGATAAACTTCCATCTGACTGTATTAAGTGTCTTACTCCCAAAGAGGCACAAACTAAAAATGCAGAAGATAAAGACCATGAACATATATATGTTTATCCTGTTAAATATTATAAAGATTATAATGGTAATGTATATAAAGAATATCAACTTAATGGTAAGTTTGAAATAGCTACTAATACTGCTGAAGCTAAACAAATTGCTTCTACTGGTAAAGTTCCTGTTTATAGAATACCTGCTGTTCCTATTGATTATATTACTAGTTATCGTTTTTATCGTAAAATTGGAGAACGTAATATGGTTGCTACTGGTGAGTTTACTTATAAAGATGCTATTGTTGCTGGATGTTTTGAAAAAGATACTTATAAGAAATATCCTAAAATAATGATAAGTCATAGAGCATTTGTTTATGGTGCTCGTGAAATTGCTAATGATTTAATTATGGGCTGTTTAAGCACAGAAGAATTAAAGACTATGCAAGGTATTGATTTAAGTAATGAAGATATTATTGATATTACTGAAATTCAATAACATAAACAAACTAGAGAAATTATTATTAAACAAAACAGTCGTATGACTGATATTATTCACTTTTTAAATAATTATAATTATGAAAGACTTTAAGAAAGGTTTGAGTTTTGGTATGGGTATTGTTAATGCTGGTCAAAGAGCAGTTAGTGAAGAACCTGAATTGGTAGTTGTTTCTACTCCCGGTAGTTTCCGTATGACTGCCCAAGTTTCTAAAGCTCTCGGCATTGCTCATGGTGAATATGTAATGTTCATTAATAACTGTGCAAATATTGATAATGCTATTATCAATAAAGTACCCGAAGTTGTTGCTTTCTGTGAAGAACAAGGTTTGGATATTGAATCTCCCGAAGCTGCTATGGCTGTTCATGCTGAATTTGATATTTGGGCTTTGGCTAAAGGTATTGCTGAATTAGATAAGAATGGTAATCCTTGCACTACTCGTGTTCGTATGACTAAGAATGATAAGATTAAGTATGTTAATACTTATTTCCAAGAAACTCTTGAAGGTGCTTTATCTTCTTCTAATGAAGAACTTAAAGCTGCTCTTGGTCGTGAAGGTATTACCGAAGATGAACAGAAAGAACTTTTGGTTAGCTGTATTCAAGGTGATGAAGTTGCTAAGATTAAAGGTTCTAAATGTGCTAATACTGCTGCTTTGTCTGGTATTGGTGTAACTCTTAACTTTACTGACTCTAATGTTTGGAAACAGTTGAAAGCTGATATGACTGATGAAGAAGCTACTTCTAAGAATCGTGTTTATACAGTAGACATTGACAACTTGCAAGAAGCTGTTGTTAATAACGGTCATAAAGATATTGTTATTAAGATTGTAATGCTTACCGAATATAAAGATGAAGAACCTATTCGTATCGGTAAGAAAGCTGAAAAAGAAGAAACTGCTGAATAATCAAATCTTCGTCCTAGAAATATAGTATCTTGAACATAGAGCTGCATTGTTAGTATTGCTAATAGTGCAGCTCTTATTTTATCTAATAATTCTTTTAATTACTTTAATTATGTCGACAGAAAAAGAAATTAAGAATGAAGCTACTGTTGTAGCAAGTGCTGAACAAACTGCTAATGCAGAAGTACAAACTCCTAAAAAACGTAGAGGTAGAGGTATTAATAATGATTTACGTGATGTAACTCGTAAAAAGTTTGATGAACGTACTGATTGTAATAAAGCTAATGGCTTGTTTATTGGCCATCTTGAAGATGTTAAAGTTGATTGGGCTACATTGAAAGATGATGTTCAAGGTATGCCTTCATTTGCTGGTATGAGTATTCCTTATCTTACATTTACTTTTGCTAGTAATCATGAAAATATCAATGAACGTCGTTATGTAACTCAACGTCTTCTTCCTGCTGAAAGTAATGTTGAAACTATTCCCGGTGGTAAAGGTGCTTGGAAAGTTGATAACATTTTCCGCTTTATGAAACATATATATAATGTATTTGTTCTTAAAGGTCGTGATTTAACAGAAGAAGAAATTGATGCTCTTACTTTGCCTTTTGAGGATTTTGATGAAAATATGCAGTATGTACCTGTTGAGGCTGAAGAAGTTATAGCTGGTTATAAGACTGTGTTTGAAAATTATGTTAAATTACTTAACAATAATGGTAAACCTGTTTATAATGATGCTAAAGGTAAACCTATCACCATTTGGATGAAACTTCTTCGTTTTGTTAAGAATGATGGTAAATGGCGTGCTGTTGTTGGAAGTAAATCTTCATTTGGTGATTTAGGATTTCCTACATTTATTAACGATGGAGTTATTGAACTTTATAAAGAACAATCTGCTCCTAGTTTGCATATTGACCCTTATAAAGAAAGTATTGTTTATCAGAAATCTGCCGAACAAGCTAAACAGCCAAATGTTGCTATGCCTGGTGTTGGTGTAATGCCTGGTGTTCAAACTGCTGCTCCTATAAATCCTGTTAGTGGATTTAATGGCGGTGGAGATTTTAGTCCATTTGGTGGCGGTAATGATGCTGCTGGTGCTTTTGTTAATCCAACAGAAGATTTACCATTTTAAAAAATTAAAGTTAGTTAAATAGTTGTATGTAAGAGGATTGGGTACTATTTTAGTACCTAATCCTCTTTTTTTATATGTTCACGATAAAGGTCAAATTAGAAATATTATGAAAAGAAATATTAGTAATACTATTTTAACTAAAGATTATATTTTCTCTAAAGTTAGTCAAATTACTATTTTTAGCACTTATACTGGAATTAGTGTTGAAGATATACAGCATTGTATAGATACAGGAGAATTTATATCTAGTCCTTTTCGTGAAGATACTCATCCTAGTTTTGGTTTTAGATATGATAATAGGAATAAACTTAAAGGAAGAGATTTTGCTGGATATTGGTGGGGAGATTGTATAGATGCTGCTGCAACTGTACTCTCTGAAATTGTTCATAAGCAAA
>OGXE01001482.1_pt1 | contig 20050 bp, 25 predicted proteins | sample 1576181 | NCBI WGS metagenome assembly OGXE01 (sample SAMEA3541478, study PRJEB24748) | human gut metagenome | biome: human gut; feature: human-associated habitat; material: faeces | place: China | collected 2012 | reverse complement strand
CCGCACGTACGGTTCTGTGAGGGGCTTACATTGTGAGGTGTGAGTCTACTCGACTCAAACTTCTATGTAGACCGAATGGTAGATTTTGCATCCTTCAACAGAATTAAGCCTATGGTAAATCAGGTAGAGACTCATATTTTCAATCAGCAGAGAGAATTGAAAGAATGGGCAGATAAATATGGAATCCAGATGGAGGCATGGGCACCGTTCGGAGAAGGAAGAGGAGGCACATTTGATAATCCTGTGATCACAGGAATTGCAGAAAAATACGGAAAAACACCGGCACAGATCATGTTGCGCTGGCATATTCAGAGAGGTGTTGTAGTAATTCCAAAATCTACCCATATCGAACGTATGGAAGAGAACTTCAACGTATTTGATTTTTCTATTTCAGATGAAGACATGGCAGAGATTGCCAAACTGGATAAGGCACAGAGTTCCTTCTTCTCACATCAGGATCCGAAGATGGTAGAATGGTTTGTAAACATGGTTGAGGAAAGAAAAAAGAACCATGACAGCTCCAGGGAAAAGAAAAACTGGTAAATAGAATGAAATGTATGTGAAAATATGGTGCAGGCAGGCTGTCTGCACCGTATTTTCATTATGCTATAAAGCTGACAACAGGAGGAATAACAAATGAGTTTTGATTTTTCTATTTCAACACCGGCAGCATTCAAGGATTATCAGGAATCGTTTAAATAAAAGATGGTGCAAAATTAAAATAAGCAGCAGGATAGAAAGAAATGAAGTATCATGAAGAAAAAATGGTTTTGGATTGCATTCGTACTGATGATATTATTTGGATTTTCAATTGGATATTGGTTCCAAAGAAACAAAAATAGCAATACAGGTCAGACAGAAAGTCAGACAAAATTGAAAGAAAATACAAAAGAAACAGGGGAGACATATACCGGTATTACATCAGAAGAGGAAACAGAAACAGCGGATACCGATCCAGAAGAAAGCCAGACAGAATCTGTCACGGAGGGAACCGAAGAATACCGCGGCTTTGTGATCGACAATGTGCTCCAGTCAGAAAAGGAAGGAGATATCCATTACAATGTCTATATCCCGGAAGGCTATGATGGAACAAAGGCATATGCACTGTATTTTACATTGCCGGGATATGAAGGACTTTATTTTCAGGGAGTTGCAGCCAATATCAGGTCAGAAGATTTTGGATTTGAAGCACAGAAATATAACAGTGAGATGATCATTGTGGCACCACAGTTAAATGACTGGGGAGAAACTTCGGCAGATCAGACGATTGCTCTTGTAGAATACTTTCTGGAACATTATAATATTGATCAGGAGAAAGTGTATGCAAGTGGCTATTCCGGTGGTGGGGAAACGATGTCCATTGTGGCAGGAAAGCGGCCGGATCTGTTTACGGCTTACCTTCAGGTTAGTTCCAGGTGGGATGGAGACTATGAAACAGTGGTCAAAGCCCACTTGCCTGTGTATTTAGCAATCGGACGTAACGATGAGTATTACGGATCGGAACCGACAATACAGGCTTACCAGACATTGCATGATTTATATGAAAAACAGGGATTGGAAGAGCAAGAAATTGATAAACTGCTTGTGTTAGATGTGAAAGAGCACAGTTATTTTACAGAGCGGAATGCACCAAACGAGCATGGAGGCGGAGGCTTCTTTGCTTATGATGAAGAAATTATGGGATGGCTATTCTCGCAGGAAAGGAGTGACAGTCTATGATGTATAATCCTCAGCTCGAAACATTCTTGTGCGTAGTAGAGGCAGGGAGTTTCAGCAAAGCGGCTGAGAAAATGTATATTACGGCACCAGCGGTGATCAAGCAGATTAATTCGCTTGAGAGCAGCTTGAATCTCCAGTTGTTTGACAGAACACACCGTGGGCTTATTGTGACCGAAGCTGGAAAATCCTTATATAAAGATACAAAGTATATCATCCAGTATAGTAAAGATTCGGTTGCAAGAGCACAAAATGCAATGAAAGAGAACAAAGAAGTGATACGGGTGGGTGTTTCACCGATGACACCGCCACAGGTGTTTGTGGAGCTATGGCCAAAGATTCAGAAAATGTATTCAGATATCAAATTTCAGATTGTTACGTTTGAGAATACCCCGGAGAATGCAAGAGAGATTCTTGGCAATTTAGGGCAGAACATTGATGTGGTTGCCGGGATTTTTGACGAGACGCTGTTAAGTTTAAGAAAATGCCAGGGATTCGAAATTTCAAGGGAACCTTTCTGCTGTGCGGTATCACTTCATCACCGGCTGGCATATAAAGAAAAATTGGAGATCACTGATTTATATGGTGAAAATCTGCTTCTGATGCATCGCGGGTGGAGCCAGAATATTGATACAATGCGTGATGAGATAAGGGAACACCATCCGGAAATTCATACAGTTGATTTTGATTTCTACAGTGTTGAGATTTTTAACCGGTGTGAGAACAGTAACGATATTTTGCTTGCTATATCAAGCTGGGAAAGTGTGCATCCGCTGATGAAAATTATTCCGGTGGAATGGAATTACAGCATTCCGTTCGGGCTTTTGTATGCATCGGAACCTTCGGAAAAAGTAAAAAGACTTATCAGAGCGTTAGAGCAGTTAAAAAAATCGAAATAAATATTTTACATATAGGACAGGCACTTATAACGTGATGGTTTACAGTGCATAACAAAACGGGACTTCTGAAAGAGTCCCGTTTTGTTATAATAAAATCAGCAGCAGGCTTTCAGCGCAAAGTGAAACTGAAATGAGTCTACAGACTGTTTATGAAATGAGATATAAGTGAATAGTCACTAAGTAGAAAAGGGAGATTTTATTATGAAAGTATTATTGACAAACGGAAGTCCGCACAAAGAGGGCTGCACTTACACAGCATTATGCGAAGTGTCAGAGGCATTAAATGAAAATGGAATTGATACAGATCTTTTCTGGATTGGAAAGAAGCCGCTTTCAGGCTGTATAGCATGTTATTCATGTTCAAAAAATAATAAATGTGTTTTTGATGATACCGTAAATGAATTTCTTGACATTGCGGGAGATTATGACGGCTTTGTGTTCGGCAGTCCGGTACACTGGGGCGGCGCAGGTGGAAGTATCACCTCGTTTTTGGACAGAGTATTTTATGCGGATTTAAACGGTGGAGGCAACCGTTTCCTGCTAAAACCGGCGGCAGCTGTTATTTCTGCGAGACGAGCCGGAACAACTGCAACATGGGATCAGCTCAATAAATATTTCGGGCTGATGCAGATGCCAATCATCACTTCCAGATATTGGAATATGGTGCATGGCGCAACACCGGAGCAGGTGAAAAAGGATCTCGAAGGAATGCAGGTGATGCGTGTACTTGGAAACAATATGGCATTTTTCCTGCACTGTAAAAATGTTGCAATGAAAATGGGGATTGAACTGCCGAAGCAGGAACCGATGGTGTTTACGAATTTTATAAGGGAATAAATACTGGTAATTAAAATTATTTTATATTGAATATCTGCATGGCACCATAAGTATGCGGCAGATCCTGCAGAGGAGATTTTCTGGAAGGACAGGAAAGATTCTTACAGGTTGAGCAGGTATTACATAATTGTCTGAGGTCTGCGTGTGTATTTGTATCCAGATGCAGGATAAGCGCAGCTGTTTTGAGAGGCAGAAGCATCTGACTATCGGTAAGACCGATCGCATCCGGCGCAAGGCGTTCATAGATTTGTGGAAGAAGATCAAGGGAATAGGTATCTCCGAAAAAAGATAATTCTGCAAGGGATAAACCACTTTGATCTTCTATCACATGTGCAAATTCTTCATATGCTTTTGACAAAAGCAAAAGACTGACACAGTCCACGATATAGGCTTCCTGGATCTGCTCATGATCCAGATATAATTCTGACAGTTCATCGATACCATTTCCAAGTGTCACAAATCCATAGGCATAATGAGGGAGGAAAATCCCATCCAGATCCTGATCGAGCGAGTAATACGCATAGGATTCCACCAGTGGGAGAAGTGCGGTATAAATCGCTTTTATATATGGAAGATCAGCCGGAGAAAAATGAAAACGGCTGCAAAAATCCTTCCAGTCATCGGAGGACAATTGTGGGGTTAGTTTACATTTCATGAGGCATCATCTCCCTTATCTGAAGCTGCCATAACGGCAATGATCTCCTGAAAGCGGCTTATGATCTTATCATAATTGCTGCGCTGATGCGGAAAACCACATTTCATGCAGGATTTGACGCCATTTTCTAAAAATTCGCAGTTTCCGCCACAGGATTTCCCAAGTGTATAGAGAGGACAATAACAAAACAGACAATTAAAATCCTCCTCCGGAATTCCTTTATGGCAAGGAAAATATTCACATTTTTTGTTTTGGAAAAATTTATAATATTCACTCATAATGCTGTTATCATCTCATATTTCTGTGAGTAAATCAACGAATAAATTGCATTTGTTTCATCCATAATTTATATCGATCCCATCCATTGTGAATTGATTGTCAATGACATATAATAGAGCAGAAGAAGGAGGTGCGTTTGTGAGCGGAAATGAAAATCATATTTATATCGCAATTGATTTAAAGTCGTTCTATGCCTCTGTTGAGTGCCGGGAAAGAGACCTTGATCCACTGACCACGAATCTTGTCGTGGCGGATGCAGAGCGGACAGAGAAAACAATCTGTCTGGCAGTTTCCCCTTCTTTAAAAGTATATGGGATTCCGGGACGAGCGAGGCTTTTTGAAGTCGTACAGCGTGTGAAAGAGGTCAATCAGGAGAGATCGCAGAAGCTGCCGAAAAGAATGTTTGAGGGAAGCTCCTGTTTTTCGGACGAACTGAAGGAACACCCGGAGCTTTCCGTCACTTATGTGACAGCAAAGCCACGAATGGCACTCTATATGAAATACAGTACACAAATTTACGACATTTATCTGAGATATATTGCGCCGGAAGATATGCATGTGTACTCCATCGATGAGGTTTTTATGGATGTGACGCATTATCTGAACACCTATCATATGACGGCAAAGGAGCTTGCGTCAAAGATGATCCTTGATGTGATGCAGGAGACCGGTATTACCGCCACAGCAGGAATTGGAACCAATCTTTATCTATGCAAGGTGGCGATGGACATTGTGGCGAAGCATGTCGCACCGGATGCAAATGGAGTGCGCGTTGCAGAACTGGACGAGATGACTTACCGGAAACTTTTGTGGAGCCACAGACCGCTGACCGATTTCTGGCGGGTAGGACATGGCTACCGGAAAAAGTTAGAGGAGGCCGGACTTTACACGATGGGAGACATTGCACGATGTTCCATAGGTGAAGAACGGGATTATTATAATGAAGAACTGCTTTATAAAATGTTTGGAATCAATGCAGAGCTTCTGATCGACCACGCATGGGGGTATGAACCGGTCACGATTGCGGATATCAGGGGATATAAGCCGGAGACGAACAGTATCGGTTCCGGTCAGGTGCTGCACTGTCCTTACGATTTTGAAAAGACAAAGCTGATCGTCCGCGAGATGACGGATGCACTGGTGTTAGACCTTGTAGAGAAAAAGCTAGTGACAGACCAGATAGTACTCGATATTGGTTACGATATTGAAAATCTGACGAACCCGGACATCCGGAAAAAGTATCATGGCGAGGTAAAAGCAGACCGATATGGAAGATTCGTTCCGAAGCATGCCCACGGAACAGCAAATCTGGATACAAAAACATCTTCTACAGCAAAAATCATGGACGCCGTTTTAGATTTATATGAGCGCATTGTGGATAAGAATCTTCTGGTGCGGCGTGTTTCTGTCACAGCGAACCGTGTTGTGGATGAGCATATGGTATCGAATGAGACAGAGTTTACACAGATGGATTTATTTACCGATTATCAGGCACTGGCAGAGAAACAGAAGGCAGAGCAGGCGAGAATGGAAAAAGAGCGCAGACTGCAGGAGGTAATGCTCTCCGTGAAGAAAAAGTATGGTAAAAATGCGATGTTAAAAGGAACCAATCTGCAGGAGGGTGCAACTATGATAGACAGAAACAACCAGATCGGCGGGCATCGTGCCTGAATTTTTTGAAAGTATTTTTTTTTGTATAGAAGCAGGCAGAATTTCGAACAAGACAGTGATCCATGCGTTCAGAGGCACATTTTTTGTTTGAAGCAGGAAACGCAGACCGTAGAGAGTCAAGGAAAGGAGAAAGCGGATGACGGAAAGCGAAGAAAAATATGGGGATATTCTGAATTTACCTCATCATCAGTCAAAAGTTCATCCACAGATGTCGATTTATGACAGGGCGGCGCAGTTTTCGCCATTTGCTGCATTGACCGGACATGAGGCTGCAATCAAAGAAACAGCGAGACTGACAGAAGAACAGGTTGAACTCGATGAAGATAAGCAGGAAGAACTGAATGAAAAATTACAGACATTGATTGCGTATGCCACAGAACATCCGACAGTGTCAGTAACTTATTTCAAGCCGGATGACAAAAAGACCGGAGGAGAATATGTGACTGCCACAGGGATATTTCAGAAATTCCGTGACTATGAGAGGACAATCGTGCTGGAAGACGGAACAGATATTGAATGTGACAGGATCGTGGAGATCAGGGGGATTTAAAAAGGAAATAGAGGAAATCTTTTTTATAAATAATAGCAATGTATATTCGCATAAAGCATAATATCCTGCAGGATGTGCAGAAGTATGGTACACGGAGGTGTCTACGGAAAATCCGAAAGAGCGTATTGAAGATATTTTAAAAAGAAATCCTTATCTTGACGCAAAAGAATCTTTTTTTGCAAGCAGGGGAGAGAATGACTGGCAGGCAATCAAGCGGCTATGCTACTTTTTATACAGACATCACAAGGTGTTGCCAATTATTCTTGTGGATGAATATGACACACCATTGCTCGAAGCGTATACGCAGGGGTATTGGGATGAGATGATCGCCACATGCAGACAGATATTTCATAATGCATTTAAGCAGAATGATTATTACAGCCGCGCGATTATTACCGGAGTAGCAAGAATTTCTAAAAATTCGTTGTTTTCGGATCTGAATAATCTGGAAGTAGACACAGTTACCTGCGACGCATATGCAGATTGTTTCGGGTTTACAGAGCAGGAAGTAATGGATGCACTGAAATGTCAGAATTTGGATAAGATGCGGGATGTGAAGGATTTGTACGACGGCTTTATTTTTGGCAAACAAAAAGATATGTACAATCCGTGGTCAATCTGCAATTATATCAGGCAGGGTGAACTTATTTCTTATTGGACGAATACGAGCAGTAATAAACTAATTGGAGATATCATCAGAAAGCATCCTGTCGGGCGAAAATATGAGATCGAACAGTTAATGTCCGGTGAAAAAGTGCATAAGGAAATCAACGAGAACATTACATTTCAGTATCTGGATGGCGATGAGAACAGTTTGTGGTCACTGTTATTATCTGTTGGTTATATTAAGGCTGAAAATGTGGTGCACAAAGTGGATACCATTGAGTGTGATGTGTCAGTTACGAATAAAGAAGTTATGGCAATGTTTCGTACAGAGATTCTTGGAATGTTTCATAATGGATTTTCCGTATATAACAGGTTTGTGAAGGCTCTGTTGGAGCATAATATGGAAGATATGAATGATTATCTGTCAGAGATTGCATGCACATCCATGAATTATTTTGATGTTGGAAATGAAAAAGAGGCACGCACGCCAGAGAATTTTTATCATGGTCTGATACTTGGACTGATTGTAACACTTAGGGACAGATATCGTATTGTTTCAAACCGTGAGAGTGGACGGGGCAGATATGATATTGCAATGTATCCGTTAGAGAAGAATCAGGATGCATTTCTTATGGAATTTAAGGTTTGGGATAAGAAGAAAGAAAAAAATCTGGAAGAGACAGTCGAAAGTGCGTTCCGGCAGATAGAAGAAAAGAAATATGTGACAGATCTTGTCACAGCAGGAATCAACGAAGAACGTATTTATAAGCTTGGTTTTGCATTTGCAGGAAAAGAAGTACTTGTGAAGGAGAAAATATAGCTTTTTTAGAAAATAAAATCTGTGATGATAAAAAATTGACATCTTGTGAGAAAAAGCATAAAATAACTAAAAACCTATCGGATAAGTATGAATTGCAAATTCTATCTGACGAAATGACAGAAAAAGAGGAACACGAAAATGGAACATATCACAAGAGAAGAAGCCTATGATTTATTGAAAAAGTACAACAAAGATCCTTTCCATATCCAGCATGCACTGACTGTGGAGACTGTGATGAAATGGTATGCAGAGGAGCTTGGATTTGGTGCAGATGCAGAATACTGGGGTATTGTTGGTCTGCTTCATGATATTGATTTTGAACTTTATCCGGAAGAACACTGTATCAAAGCACCGGAACTTTTGCGCGAGGGTGGAGTCGGCGAAGACATCATACATGGCGTGGTTTCACATGGCTATGGAATTACCGTGGATGTTGCTCCGGAGCATGAGATGGAAAAAGTATTATTTGCAGCAGACGAGCTGACCGGTCTGATCTGGGCGGCAGCTTTGATGCGTCCGTCGAAAAGCACAAAAGACATGGAATTGAAATCCCTGAAGAAAAAGTATAAGAGCAAAGGGTTTGCCGCAGGCTGCTCCAGAGAAGTGATCGAGCGCGGAGCAGAGCAGCTTGGCTGGGAATTAGACAAACTGCTCACAATGACTTTGGAAGCAATGAAAGCTACGGAAGATGAGATTAATACAGAGATAGAAAAGTAAAAGAAACAGAGGTTTGGGAAGAAAACATCCGAACCTCTATTATTTTGCAATAAACAGAACACCAAGTGTACCGGGACCGCAGTGGCTTGACACGACACCACCGGCCCTGGTTTCTAATATCTCATGGAAAACACCGAGGCTTTCCAGATACGAGCGGACGGATTCCACCGTTGCAGCGTCACAGCCGGAATGTGTGATGAATACGCGGTCAGGTCTGGCTGCTTTTAAATCAGTTTCCATATCTTTTACATAGGACATGATAACAGAATTGATCTTTCCGCGGTATTTTTTTGTCGCATCCATAGCACCGTTTTCTACCACGATTTTTGGATGCAGCTTTAAGACACCGCCGGCCATGGCAGCAACAGCGTTACAACGTCCGCCACGGTACAGGTAGGTGAGGGTATCCACGACAAAGCTTGCTCTGACATTTGGTTTTAAAGTTTCCATGACAGAAGCAATTTCGGATGCAGAGTGTCCGTTTTTTGCCATAATGGCAGCTTCTATCACAAGAAGTCCGATTCCGGTGGAGAGATTTGCGGAATCAATCACGGTGATCCGGTTTTCTGCTTCTAGTTCCCCGGCAGCAAGACGCATGACATTGCCGGATGTTGACATACTGTTTGAGATGGAAAAGCAGACAATCTTGCGTCCTTCTTCCACATAAGGGCGAAAAAGTTCAATCGTTTCTGCCAGAGACGGGGCGGAAGTTTTTGGGGTTGTTTTATGCTCATCGGACCAGGAGTAAATCTCATCCGGTGTAATTGTTTTTCCATCTTCAAATTCCTCATCTCCGAGAAGAATATGGAGCGGGAGAATATCGATATCGTATTGTGCAGCTAATTCTGCTGAGAGGTCGCATGTGCTGTCTGAAATTATTTTTACCATATTAAAAAAGTCCTTTCTGTGAAAAATATCCTATTTCTTCGCCCAGCCAAAATAGCAGCATATGAATCAAAAAAATAATCCAATAGGCTTTCGAAAAATAGTCTGCGAATGAGTTTATATGTCTCCAATTAATAAAATCCAAAAGAATCATTCCAATGGGATTTATTGAAATTGTAAGAAGAGATGCCAGGAAAGCCAGTATGACTCGTGTTATCCGCTTAGTTTGTGAAGAAATAATGGTTGCTCGCCCAATTTCAAATACACATATTCCCCATATTAAAATCATAACGAACACTGCCGGCAGAAGCAGAAAAAATAGAAATGGAAATATAAAATATATGACATTTAAGATCAAAAACAGGAACCAGTATATGGAAAAGGGAGTCAGATTTACTTTCATAATGTTCTCCTCCTGACATAAATACAGAAAATTGCGAAGCAACACTTTATTCTATAGTAACATAAAATATTCTGCACGGCATACACAAAAATTTAATTTTTCATGAAAAAGTTATTAACGAGTATTGTCTGTACAAATTCCCACATGAAATTACAAAAAAATAGAATAAACAGTATATAACAGTTGACAACAGATATGCACTGTTATATACTGTTTGCTGTTAAGAGAGATAAGATTGAAAATTAACATTTTTAATCTGGAAATTGTGCTGGCGCACAAAGTTCCCTGATTTATGAAAAGCCGCTGAAGCGGCAGAATGAGAGGAAGTATGCATATTATCTTAAATCATTCCTCCATGGTTCCGATTTACGAACAGCTCATGGAGCAGATAAAATCAGATATTATTCAGTCTGAATTAAAAGAAGGAGAGGCACTTCCGTCTGTGAGGACGCTCGCAGGGGAGCTTCGGATCAGTGCGCTGACGGTCAAGAAGGCTTACGATAAGCTGGAAGAAGAGGGATTTGTTACGACTGTTCATGGAAAAGGTACTTATGTATCTGCCTCGGATAAACAGCTTGCACTTGAAGCAAGGCAGAAAGCGATAGAAGATGACTTCGATAAAGTGATCGACCGGGCACTTTCCATGGGGATGAAGAAGGAGGAAATATCTGAGGTTGTAAAACTGATTCTCGATGAGAAGTAAAATCGGTAAGAAACTTTTGAAATAGATATGACACAATCATGAAATGCTTGATGAGGTATTTGCTTCAGATTGATGTAAAAAGTCAGACAACAGAACATAAAAAAGAAAGGCGGAAATTGTATGATAACAATGCAAAATGTCCGGAAAACATATGGAAACTTTACATTTGAAATATCAATGGAACTGCCGGAAGGACAGATACTGGGGTTGATCGGGAAAAACGGAGCAGGAAAAAGTACCGCGATCAAACTGATTCTTGGTCTTTGCCGGGCAGAGGAAGGAACTGTAACTGTTTTGGGAAGTGACAGTAAAGAACTTTCGGAAAAAGTCAAACAGGATATAGGAGTTTCTCTTGCAGAATCCGGATTTTCCGGGGAACTGACCGTAAACGATGTAAAACATATTTTAAAAAAAATGTATCATTCGTTTGATGAAAACTATTTTATAAAACAGAGTGAAAATTTAAAACTTCCGATGAATAAGAAAATCAAAGAATTTTCAACCGGAATGAAAGCGAAACTCCGCGTGCTGACAGCTATGACACACCATGCAAAGCTGCTGATCATGGATGAGCCGACAGCTGGACTGGATGTGGAGGCGAGAAACGAGATTTTAGATATGTTACGGGCTTATATTGCAGAGGATGAGAGCCGAAGTATACTTATTACATCCCATATTTCCACTGATTTAGAATCCCTGTGTGATGAACTTTATCTGATACATGATGGAAAACTCATTTTGCATGAAGCAACAGATGCAATCTTAGAGCAGTATGGCATTTTAAAGGTGAGTGAAGAACAATACCGCACGCTTGATCAAAGCTCTATTTTAAAAGTGCAGAAAGAAAATTACGGCTATGCATGTTTTACGAATGATAAGAAGTTTTATCAGGAAAATTATCCGCAGATTGCAGTGGAAAATGGAGGGATTGATGAGCTGATTCTTATGATGACAGGAGGGTACAGATAATGGCAGGTTTATTGGAAAAAGATATTCGGTTATTATGGGGAACAAAACAGACACTTGTAATTTTGTTTGCAATTGCAGTTGCAGTCGCATTTTCCGGCAACGGAAATTTTATCACTGGATATCTGCCGTTTGTGGTAGAGATGATTGCAATCAGCACGATTGCGTATGACGAGATGGATCATGGCTATCAGTTTTTATTGACACTGCCGATCAATAAAAAAACCTATGTAAGAGAAAAGTATCTGCTTTGTGCCGGAGGAGTAGTGGCAGCCTGGGTAATTGCAGTCTGCCTGTATCTGGTGTCAAAAGTGGTGCGTGGTATACCGGTTGTTGTGGCAGAAGATATGCTGACAGCCGCAGTGATTTTGCTAATCATTCTTTTGATCAGTTTTTTCATGATTCCGGCGCAGATTAAGTTTGGCTGTGAAAAGAGCCGGATTTTGACATTAGGAATGATGGGAGTAATTGCTGCGATTGCATATCTATGTGAGGTCGTGTTCGGAAAAGAACGGTTGTATCAGGCGCTGACCGTGATAGACAATATGAATGTGGCAGTTCTGGCTGGTAACATCATTGGGATCACACTGCTGACACTGTTCATTTCGTATCAGATCAGCAGGCGTATTATGGAAAAAAAGGAGTTTTAACAGGAATTAACAGATGATTTTTGCACCCATTTGGAAAAAAAGATATACTCATAGTATCAGGCTAAGGGGGGACATGAGTTCGTTTTTGTGTAATTGTGGTCACAGAAAAAGGAGAAGAACATGGATGAATTACAGCAGGAATTATTCAAATTACAGGATTTAAAATACAGAAATTTTCACAGTAAACTGATGCCGGGGATTGATAAGGAGACGATCATCGGGATCCGCACACCGGTACTGCGGAAATTTGCGAAAGAATTTGCAAAAACGGAAGCAGCAGAAGCTTTTTTGCAGGAGCTGCCACATACCTATTATGAGGAAAATAATCTTCATATGCAATTGATTTCAGATATCAAAGATTATGAGCGCTGTCTGGCAGAAGTGAAACGTTTTCTTCCATATATTAATAACTGGGCGACCTGCGATATTCCAAGACCAAAGTGCTTCGCAAAGCATAAAACCGAGCTTCTTCCTGTGATAAAAGAATGGATTGCATCCGGGAACACTTATACGATTCGCTATGGAATCGGAACGTTGATGAACTTTTATCTGGACGAGGATTTTAAACCGGAATATATAGAACTTGTGGCATCTGTGCAGTCGGAAGAATACTATGTCAATATGATGATCGCATGGTATCTTGCAACGGCACTGGCAAAACAGTGGGATGCAACGATCCCATATCTGGAAGAACGAAAGTTATCACCGTGGGTGCATAGAAAGACGATTCAGAAAGCGGTGGAGAGCTATCGCATCACAGATGAGCAGAAAGTTTATCTGAAAACACTGCGTGAAAACTGCTAAGACTAGTACATCGTTCTGTAAATAACAGAGCTAATAACTTGTATGAATTTCCATCTGCGTTATTGATTCAGTTAATTTTTGAACGCTGTACTGGAACTGATAAGGGCAGATTCATGGGGCTAAAAGAAATTTATATTCGGAGAGTTGTGGAAAGAGAACATGAAAAAATCACAGGAAAACGATGAAGAACAGAAATGGGATAAATTACTACAGATTCACACAACCGGACGTGACGATTCCAATTCGGATCAGTACCGGTATCCGTATGAACCGACGCCATATACAGTGTTAGAGCGGCTTGCTAATTCCGGGCTGCTTTGCAAGGAAAATACACTTTTAGATTATGGCTGTGGCAAAGGCAGAGCTGATTTTTTTCTTTCTTATCAGACACGCTGTCACACGATCGGTGTGGAATACAACGAGCGGATTTATGAGAAAGCGGTAGAAAACAGAGAACAGGGGGTTGCGGCAGGGCGGACAGAATTTGTACTTGCAGATGCCGTGCAGTTTTCGGTTCCGGCAGAGGTAGACCGGATCTACTTTTTTAATCCATTTTCGATAGAGATATTAAAGAAAGTTTTGGCGCGCGTGTTGGAATCCTATTATGAGAATCCGAGGGAATTGCTTTTATTCTTTTATTATCCTTCGGATGAATACATTTCTTATTTAATGACAGTAGACGAACTTATCTTTTCCGATGAAATCGATTGCAGAGATTTGTTTCCGGGGGAAAATAAAAGAGAGCGGATTGTGGTATTTGAGGTAGAATGAAGTTCTCCCTTGGAAAACCAGAACTGCTGAATATAGCTGATGACTTCTACGATTATTTGAAATTATAGTCGCAGAAGGCATCAGCTTTTTTGCGTCTATAGCAAAATAAGGAGGCTAAATCCTCTGCTCCTGCAAGAGCAGTCGCATTTTGCTTCGCAAAACAAGGAGGATTTATGTTAGCATCATTATCACTTATTTTTATTGTAGGGCTTGCAATGGGAGCCATTTGCCAGAAACTGAAACTGCCACGGATCATCGGAATACTCGTCACCGGAATTGTGTTGGGACCGTATGTGCTCGATTTGCTTGATCCATCCATTTTATCAATCTCCGCTGAGCTGCGGAAGATGGCACTGATTATTATTTTATTGAAAGCCGGACTTTCACTGGATTTAAAAGATCTGAAAAAAGCCGGGCGTTCCGCTGTATTACTGTCGTTTGTTCCTGCATCGCTTGAAATTGCAGGTTATGTGCTTTGCGCAGGGTGGTCATGCCAATGTACTTGATTTTGTAAATATTCCGGTGTCAATCGTACTTGGTATAATTTTAGGCGCAGTGACAGGTTATGGACTGTATCTTTTCTTTGAGACGGCATATGCGAGAAAACACTGCGTGCGTAACAGTATAAAAGTAATCATTGTTCTTGGATTTTCCTTTTTACTGGTATCAGTGGAAGGATGGCTGGAAGGAAAAATTTCCTTATCAGGACTGCTTGCGGTGGTCGCTATGGCTTGTGTGATCGCTTATCTCCCAAAGGCAATGCTCATGTGTGGTAAAGTAACATACAACAATTTATAGACAGCAATCCGCTATTCCGAGTGTCAGATACGGCTATTTTTGATAATCGTATCTGACAATTTCATTTTAGGAGTTGACTATGAATATATAGGTGTTATAATGTACTTGCACATTAAGTACAATTAAAGAAAAAGGCGGTGGGTTATGGAAATCATCATCAGCAATAACGCCAACAAGCCGATATACGAGCAGATAACATCACAGATTAAAGCTATGATAATGAGCGGCGAGCTACAAGCAGGTGACGCAATTCCCTCAATGCGAGCATTAGCAAAATCAATCCATGTAAGTGTAATTACTGTACAGAAAGCCTATGAGGATTTGCAAAGGGACGGTTTCATAGAAACCACAGTAGGCAGAGGGAGTTGTGTATCAGCGCAAAACAAAGAATTTTATCAAGAAGAACAACAACGTATTGCAGAGGAACATTTACAAGCCGCCGCAGAAATTGGACGGACAAGCAACATTTCTCTTGAAAAATTGACGGAATTGTTGGCTTTATTCTATCAGGAGGACGAATGAGCATGGAGAATATTTTAGAATTGCAGCAAGTTTCCAAAACATTTCCCAAGTCGAATTTCACATTGGAAGATGTGACATTTTCCCTACCGTATGGGGCTATTTTGGGATTTGTGGGAGAAAACGGAGCAGGAAAAACTACGACGATTGGTTGTATTTTGAATACAATCAAAAAAGACAGTGGAACGATAAAGCTGTTTGGACAAGAAATGCTGGACGCAGATACGAGCTTGCGTGAAAAAATTGGTGTTGTCTATGACGGTGACAATTTTCCCGCTTACTGGACAGCAAAGCAATTATCAGAAGTCATGGAGGGGCTCTATACACAATGGGATAATTCCCTGTTTCAGAAGTATTTAGAGGACTTTCACCTGCCAGCGAAGCAGAAAATTAAACATTATTCCAAAGGAATGACGATGAAGCTGGCGATTGCCGCTGCACTGGCTCATCACCCGGAATTATTGATTTTGGACGAAGCAACCAGCGGCTTAGACCCGATTATGCGTGATGAAATGCTGGACGTTTTTCTGGAATTTGTGCAGGAAGAAAATCACTCAATTTTGTTGTCTTCCCATATTACAAGCGATTTGGAAAAGGTTGCGGATTACATCACCTTTATCCATAATGGCAAGCTCATTATGACCGTATCAAAAAATGATTTGGCATATAACTATGCGGTTATGCGCTGCAAGGAATCTCAATTTCTCACAGTAGACCCTAATGACATTCTTGCATATCGAAAGCGGGACTTTCAAATTGACGTATTGGTGTCTAACGGGAAAGAAGCACAGAGAAAATATAAAGGCGTTGTCATAGACCATGTTTCCGTTGATGAAATTATGCTGCTTTTAGTAAAGGGGGAACGAGTATGAAAGGGCTGCTTAAAAATAATTACTTTGCTGTACGTTCAAATGCAAAGGCATTTTCCGTGTTTATGTTGCTGTTAGGCATTTTTGTTGTCGCTGTTATCAGCCCCTCTTTGCTTATGGGTTATGCGCTGTTAGGAATGATTGGCTTTTCCCTAAATGCGATTGCGGGTTTGAGGAAAGAAAGCTCTACAAAATGGAGCAAATATAAGTTGACTGCTCCTGTAAAACGGTCAGACATTGTGAAAAGCTATTTTATAAGTCAAATTCTATGGTTGATTGTGGGAATAGCTTATGCGGGAATTGGCGTGGCACTTTCCATTATGCTGCATGGCGTTACCCTTGACAGAAATGTAGATATTTTCATGCTGTTTGTTATCGGAATCGGAATTAGTCTGTTTATGGGAGCAATATTTTTCCCGCTGTTTTATTTGGGCGGAGAGGAACGAAACGAAGTTTTTCTGATAATCAGCTTACTTTGCGGTATTGGAATTGTTATGGGGCTTTCTACTCTCATAAATACGTTATTTCCCAAGATGACTGCACCGCAGCTTATATGCGGAGGAATTGCTATACTTGCCTGTTCGTTATTGGTATATGTTTTATCTTATCCTTTGACCGTTAGTATTTTCAAGAAAAAGGAATACTAAACGAGATACCAATGAATATTCCAAATATAGTTTGAGAAAGAATATTGAGAGAAATGGATGTTCCTAATACTTTTTCGATTTTTTTTGAATATTCGTTCTCTTTTATTAAATTAATTGTTGTATTAATTATCATTAGCATTCCTGATAAAAGTAATATTACAATTAAACCATAAAACAAATAAATCAAACTGGAATTGGAAGAAATATAGTCTTTTTTACTTTCACCAATACTCTTAATATATATTGAATTATCATCAACAACTTGTTTTATATTTTCTTTAAGCTGACTATCAGATATACCTTTATCTTTAATAATTAGTAAAGAATTCACATCATAATCTTTAAAATAATTTTGGAATTTATTTTGAGACATTAGAATTATCTTTCCATCATGTTCCATAGTTTTTATTGTACCTATTATCCGAAAAGTTTTTTCGTTATCATCTATAGGAATAGTAATTGAATCTCCTGTATTTAATCCCATTCTTTTTGCAAGTCCACTTGAAATGATAATAGAATTTTTATTTTTTAAGTTCTCTCTTTGATTGTCATCAAGATCGTATGGTGAATCAGCTGTATATATACCTTTAATCTTAACTTCTGTATCATTAATATCTATAATTTTTTCATAATTCTTTTGTATATCTGAAATTCCAGTAATGTCACCTAACTTGTTTTCTAATTCGCTGCTAAAACCAATGTCCGATTCGACAACTAAATCACCATAAAACATAGTATCTGCAACATGCTCTATTGACTGAATTATACCTGCAACCGAAAATAATATACCTAATGAGAATGCTATAATTGTAGAAAATAAAATAACCATATTTAATGATTTTCTTTTCTCCACTAATAAATTATTTTTATTTAATAAAACTAAAATAGGATTTATTTTTCCGATAATATTGCAAAATAATTTAGATAATATCCAAAACAATAGTTCACTTATTATAATAATCAACATGCTAACCATTAAGATATTACATAGCAATTTCAAATTGCTATTTTCTGAAAAATAATCACCTAATATTCCAATTATTAGACCTCCAAAAACTATCCATATCCTTATCCTCTTTTTAGATAATGAAGTTTTGTATTCTTTAAATCCTTCCAAAACACTTTCTCGTGAGCTTTTCAATATTTTATTCCACGTTGATCCGATTATAACCAAAAAGCAAAATATCAAACAGGCAATTATCATACTTGGATTATAAGAAATTGAAATTGTCTGAGAACCCGAATCTAAAAATGTACTAATAAACGCTACAATACCCCTTGCTAATATAACCCCTAATACACAGCCTAGTCCTATGCCAATAGCAGAGATTATCATAACTCTATTTAATACAATTAAAATTATATTTTTTCGTGTACCTCCAAGGGCTTTTACAATTGCAAACGTTTTTCTCATACCAATTACATATTCTTTCAAAACCATTGAAATAAACATCCCACTCAAAATCACTGCTAATAAAGCAAATCCCATCATTCCGTCAAACATGGCGTCCATACTATTAATAAATTCTTCCGCTTTTCCTTCTGGATATTCAATTCGATATTCTTTCCCAAATTCATCTGTTATTTTTTGCTTAAAATCTTCAACGGATGTATTATTCTTCAAGATTAGTTTAAACACCGGTTGACCGACACCTTTATAGTTATATATATTAGTTAATATGCATCTTCCTAAATTTTCAGTTGCGATTCCTTTATTATCAACAATTCCAACAATTTTATAAGAATAATTGTTTTCTCCCCTCAAAACCTTAATTAAATCTCCAATTTTTATGTTGTATTGTTCAGCCATTTGATTAGTAATAACACATTCTGATTCATTTCCAGCATATTTGCCCTGAAGAAGTGTCAATCCTTTATATTTGCTTTCTAGTTTAAAATCCGCTGCAATAAATGAAAGATTGCAATATTTCCCAGTAGCTGGTTTATAGTAGCAATCAGTACTATAAAATTTAATTGTGTCCTGCACATTCTCTGATAAATTGCTTAAATCCAAAGTGGATTCACCTATTATCTTTTCAAAATATGATGTTAAAAGTAAATCAGCTGAAGAACTTTGTTCATCCGCAAGATTTCTATATTGCTCTTTTATCGAAGTAATTGCAATTACCATAGCAATACATAATGCAACAGCTATAACAACTGTACCAATTGTTAGAGCAGATTTAACTGTTTGCCTTTTCATATCTCTTATAAACATTTTGTCACCTCTTAATCTATAAGCTGTCCATCTTTAACTTCTATAGTTTTATTTGCAAATAGTCTATCCTTTTCGGAATGTGTAACCATTAATATAGTTGTCTTAAATTCTCTATTTGCTTTAACAAATAATTCCATTATTTTAGTGCTATTATTACTATCCAAATTTCCCGTTGGTTCATCAGCAAGAATAATAGCTGGCTTCGTTATTAATGCTCTAGCAACAGCAATACGCTGGCGTTGTCCTCCACTAAACTCTTCCGGAAGTTTATTATATCCCTCTTCGATTCCAACGTATTCTAACAACGCTTTCGCTTCTTTTCTAGCTTTCATTTTGGATACTTTATTGAGCAAAAGAGGAAACATAACATTTTCTATTGCTGTAAGTTCAGGAATAAGATGATATTCCTGGAACACAAACCCCAAATTTTTTCTACGAAATAAGGCTTTTTCTTTTTCATTCATTTGAGATATATTTTGTCCCAAAATTTCTACATATCCTTTGTTCGGATTTTCAAAGCCCGCTATAATATTTAAAAGTGTACTCTTTCCTGATCCACTTTCACCATGAATAGCTAAAAATTCTCCTTGTTCAATGTTCAAATTAATTTTATTTAGAACTAATTGTTCATTTTGGGTTTTTCCAAAAGACTTTACAACTTCTTTAATTTCTATAATAGTATTCATTATTTCTCCATTCCACCTTTTCTCTCAATATCTATTTCTTCCTTGATAGCTGCATGCATACATAAAAAATCATCTTTCTTGTTGTAATCCCCATTTTGAACATAAAATAATCCAGGACACATATTACATCTTTTCCTTAATCTACAGCTATTACATTCATGCTTATCTAAAATTTTCTTGTATTCTTCTACCCATTTTTTACGTTTATCCCCATCCATTACTTTTTTGAAACTATCATTATAAACATTACCTAAATCTATAGTTCTCATCATTTCACAAGGATTAACAACACCATCTGGCCTAATACGGAATCTCGATATGCCAGCAGTACAAGATGCCCGTGTTCCGGCTGAAAGCGGGACGCACCCTGTCCGACGATGA
>OGXE01001473.1_pt1 | contig 20097 bp, 20 predicted proteins | sample 1576181 | NCBI WGS metagenome assembly OGXE01 (sample SAMEA3541478, study PRJEB24748) | human gut metagenome | biome: human gut; feature: human-associated habitat; material: faeces | place: China | collected 2012 | reverse complement strand
TAAACTTTAAGCTAGCTAATTTTTTATAGAATTTGATCAGCTGAGTAGATACAAAGGTTAAATAAATAAAATTGAACTAAAAATATACCTAAAATCTTAGTAAAACAGGATTAAGGGTATATTTTTTTATTATCTGATATAAAAAAAACTTTTTTGAACTAAATTTATACGTAATGTATTGATAAAAATATGAAAAAAATCAAAAAAATTTTTTAGATACAAGTTGATGTAAACCCTGTAAAATAAGGGATGACATGTATGATACAAGTTGAAACCTAGGAAAAACAAGGGTTGACAAGGGATAGTCTTGAGATTATACTTAGATTAACAATGATATCATTAAGAAATCCATGGGAGAAAAAATGTTTGTAATTAATAAGGAAAGTGAAACACCTTTATATCAACAATTAGTTTACAGTTTAAAAAAATGTATAAAAGATGGAATTTTAAAAAAAGATGACAAAATTCCAGCAGAGTCGGAATTTTGTGCAAAGTATAATTTAAGTAGAACAACAGTTAGACAAGCACTTAAAATATTAGAAAAAGAAGGTTATATTTATAAAATAAGAGGAAAAGGAAGTTATATATCTTCACCTAAGATATATCAAGACAGGTCAGGATTTAGTAAGTTTTATGATGATGTAAAAAATTTAGGTAAGATACCAGCTTCAAAGATTTTATCAGTAAAAATTAAAAAACCAAATGAAGTTGTAAGAGAAAAGATGAATCTTTCAGAAGATGATCTTATTTTTAAACTTGTTTGGGTAAGATATGGGAATGATGAGGCTCTTATTTATGAAACTATATATTTAAATTATTCATTAATAAAGGGTATAGAAAATCTTAATTTAAAAACTAAAAAATTATATGATGTACTCAATGAAGAGTTTGGAATTAAGATAACTCATGGAAAAGAGATGTTTTATCCATGTAAGTTAAATACTACTGAAGCTAAATACCTTGAATTAGCAGAGGGAGATTTAGGAATGAAAGTAGAAAGGACTACATTTCAGGGAGATAAAGTATTAGAGTATACTAAATCTACTGTAAGAGGGGATAAATTTATTTATATGACAACTTTTTCGGGGAATAATCACTATTAAAATTAGGAGGAAAAAATGACATTTATTACATTCGTTTTAATAACAGCACTAATAGCATTTGTTTCATGGTTAAAAACTAAAGGGGAAGATGGAAGTGCTAAAGGATACTTCCTAGCAGGAAGAGGACTTACAGCAACAGTAATTGGGTTTTCAATGGTATTAACAAGCCTTTCAACAGAGCAACTTGTAGGGGTTAACGCTTCATCATATGCAAGTAACTTTTCAATTATAGCTTGGACAGTTCAATCAGTTGTGCCTCTATGTGTACTTGCTCTATATCTACTTCCAAAATATTTAAAAGGTGGATTTACAACAATACCAGAATTTTTCGAAGAAAGATATGATAGACAAACAAGACAAATAATGTCACTACTATTTTTAGTAGCTTATACATTTGTAATGATTCCAGGAGCTCTATATTCAGGAGCTATTGCATTTACTCAAATATTTGACGTAGAAGCAATGTTTGGTGTTAGCTTCAATACAGCACTATGGGGAGTTGTATGGTTAATAGGAATTATTGGAGGAATATATGCAGTATTTGGAGGATTAAAAGCAGTTGCAGTTTCAGATACATTAAATGGTTTTGCTCTAATAATTGGAGGAGCTATGATTCCTTTCTTTGCTTTAAAATACTTAGGTGATGGAAGCATGGCTAAAGGAGTTGAAATAGTAACTACAACTCATATTGAAAAATTAACAGCTTGGGGAGCAGCAGCAGATCCTGTACCTTGGACAACAATATTTACAGGAATCTTAATAGTTAACTTCTTCTATTGGACAACAAACCAAGCAATTATTCAAAGATCATTAGCAGCAAAAAGCTTAGCTGAAGGACAAAAAGGAATTTTATATGCAGCAATATTCCTATTATTCTTACCAGTAATGCTAAATATTCCTGGATTAGTTTCATTCCATATTTTTGGAGATTCACTAAAAAATATTGACTTAGCTTATCCAACATTAGTATCAAAAGTATTACCTAAACCATTATTAGGATTCTTTACAGCTTGTTTATTTGGAGCTATTTTAAGTACATTTAACTCATTTATAAACAGTGCGGCAACACTATTCTGTTATGATATTTATAGACCTATGTTAAAGAAAAATATCTCTGATGAAGATCTAATAAAAGTAGCTAAAATAGCTGGAACAATCATTGCAATTATCTCTATGATTATAGCTCCATTACTACAATATGGAACTGGAGGATTATTCCTACTATTAAAAAGATTCGCAGGATTCTTTAATATCCCAATAGTTGCACTTGTAGCAGTAGGATTCTTAAATAGAACTATTTCAGGAAAAGCAGCTAGAGCAACAGTATTACTACATGTTATTCTTTACTATTCATTAGTATGGATATTCAAAGTAAAAATAAACTTTGTTCATGTAATGGGAAGCTTATTTGTATTTGATATAGTAGTAATGTTTATTTTAGGAAGCATATTTAAAAGAGAAACTCCATATGTTCCATCAAATAGTAATAAATCAAATGTAGATTTAACAAGCTGGAAATATGCAAGAGAAGTATCAGCACTATTAATTATTGGATTATGTTACCTATATGCAATACTTTCTCCATGGGGACTTGCAGGAGGAAATGGATTAGGAAAAATCACTATGATATTTGCTGTATTAACAGTAGTAATTATAGGAGTTATTAGTTTTACTAAAAAGAAAGATGATAATGCAGCTATTAAGGTAGAGGCAACAAAATAAATAGAGTAATTTTTTAAGGGAAATATGAGGAGGAAAGAAAAATGAATAATAATATAGTTTATATATTATTAGATCAAGTTAGACTTGATATGTTAGGAACTTACGGACATAAAATTGTTAAAACTCCTAACATGGATGCAATTGCAGCAGACGGAGTAAGATTTAATAATGCTTTCACACCAGCTTCAGTTTGTGGACCAGCAAGAACATCTCTTTTCACAGGGCAAATGCCAAGTAACCACGAACTTATGAGAAATAGTGAAAAAGGTGGAGAGGGAGATCCTAAATTAGATAATCCTAATATAATTTCAGGAATGGGAGATTATGCAAATTATCTTATAGGAAAATGGCATGTTGGAAAAACAGTTCTTCCTAGAGATTTTGGATTTAGAGGACATAACTTCGATGGATATGGATATCCAGGAAGTAGAGTTTATAAAAATATGGTATTCGATCAAGGACCAAAACAAGAACCTAGATATGTAGAATGGCTAAAAGAAAATAACTTTGAAATTCCAGAAGTTACAAATAGTTACTTTGGAGAAAATCCACACCTAAGAGTACAAGAACTATGTGGACGTTTAAGTGGAACTAGAGAAGCTACTCTTCCATTCTTCGTGGTAGATGAAGCTAAAAAAGCTGTTTTAGAAGCTAAAAAAGAAAATAAACCATTCTTTATATGGATGAACTTCTGGGGACCACATACTCCTTGTGTAATACCTGAACCATACTATTCAATGTATAAACCAGAAGATGTAAATCTTGATGAAAGTTTCTACAATCCAATGAATGGAAAACCACTTCACTATAAAGATATAGCTAAAATGTGGGGAGTTTGGGAAGCACCAGAAGAAAAATGGAAAGAAATTATCTGTAAATTCTGGGGATACATCACTCTTATAGATGATGCTATTGGTGAATTTGTAAAATTCCTAAAAGAAGAGGGATTATATGAACAACTATTTATGGCTATAACAGCAGATCATGGAGATGCTATGGGAGCTCATAAATTAATAGAAAAAGGGGAATTTATGTTTGATACAACATATAGAATCCCTATGATAGTAAAAGATCCTTGTTCAGATAGAAAGGGAGAAGAGGACAATAACTTTGTTTATCTTCATGATTTAACATCTACTTGTTATGATGTTGCTGGAAAAGAGATCCCTTCATTCTTTGATGGAGAGAGTATGTTACCAATTCTAAGAGAACATAAAAATAATGATAGAAAAGGAATCTTAGGACAACTAGCTGGACACTTTGTATTCTTTGAACAAAGAATGTGGAGAAGAGATGACTACAAAATAGTATTCAACGCAACAGATGTTGGAGAGCTATATGATATTAAAAATGATAAAGGGGAAATAAACAACCTATTCTATAATCCAGAATATGCAGATATTAAAAAAGAGATGCTAGAAGAGTTATATGATGAAATGGTAAAAATAAAAGATCCTCTAGCTAACTGGTTATATAGAATAATTAATGAAATTTAAAAGTTGCTAAAAAGTATAAGGTTATGATATTATCTATAATATGAATAAATATTATGGAGGACAGAATGGTATTAAAAAATTCCAAAAGTCCACTTTATTACCAATTAGCTGAAATTATTTTAAGTGAAATAGAAAGTAAAAATCTAAAAGAGAATGATAAATTACTTACTGAGAGAGAATATGCAAAGAAATATGAGCTAAGCAGAGCTACTGTGAGACAAGCTCTTGCTTATCTGGAAGAAAAAGGATATGTTTATAAGGTTCAGGGATGTGGAACTTTTGTTTCATCAAAAGTGATACAACAAAAGTTACTAAAAGTTTATAGTTTTACTGAAGAGATGAAAAAACTTGGCAAAATCCCTGAATCTAAAATTTTATCCTTAAAAAAAATAGTTGGGGATGAAAAAGTAGCAAAAGAGTTAAATCTCAATAGTTCAGATGAAATTTTTGAGCTTGAAAGGCTAAGAATAGCAGACAGAGAGATAATTATGTATGAGCGAACATATATGCCAGTAAAAAAAATGCCAAATCTTTCAAAAAAAGAATTGCTTATTAGTCCATTATATGATATCATTCAAAGTAGGTATAAGATAAACTTTAATAAAGTATTCGAACGTTTTTCTGTTTTAAAAGCAGATGAAAGTGTAGCTAGCATTTTACAAGTAAATAAAAACAGTCCTTTAATAAAATTGCAAAGATGGACATACAGTGGAATGGAGATTATAGAATACACAATAAGTTTGGTACGTGGAGATAGATTTGAATTTGAAGTAGAACTTGAAGAGTAAAAAAGGACTTAAATATAAAAGTCTGATTTTTTTTAAAAGAAAATTGGTACGGACGATATAACAATTAATTAATGATTCGAGTTTTTTAAAGGAGGACTTATGTCATATTTTGTAGGAGTAGACATTGGTGGAACAAATGTTGAAATGGGAATATTGAATGAGTTAGGAGAGATACTAATTAAAAAAAGTATCAAAACTGATTCAAAAAAAGGAGCAGAGGATACATTTGGAAGAATATGGACAGCAATCAATAGTTTGATAACAGAATTAGGAATAACTAAAGATGATATCAAATCTATAGGAATGGGAATTCCTGGACCTGTATTAAACAATTCTGTTGTAAAAATAGCTGCAAATTTTTCTTGGGGAGATAATTTTCCAGCTAAAGAATTAATGGAAAAAATTTCAGGAAAACCAGTTAAAGTTGGAAATGATGTTAAGTTAATAGCATTAGGAGAAACTTTATTTGGTGCTGGAAGAGGTTATAAAAATAGTATAACTATTCCAATAGGAACTGGAATAGCTGCTGGAATCATAATCAATGGAGCTATTGTTGAGGGAGCAGATGGAGCAGCAGGAGAGTTTGGACATGTAGTTGTAAACAAACAAGGATACAAATGTGGTTGTGGATTAACTGGATGTTTAGAAACTTATTGTTCAGCAACTGGTATAATTAGAGAAGGAAAAAGAAGATTAGCAGAAAATAAAGATAATGCTCTTTATAGAAGAATAAATGGAAGTATTGACAGTTTAGAAGCTAGAGATATATTTGACTTAGCTAAAGCTGGAGATAAATTCTGTATGGATATAGTTGATTGGTTCTGTGAATATATGGCTGAAGGAATTGGAATGTTATTAAATATTTTAAATCCAGAAATCATAATATTCTCAGGAGGAGTAGCAAGAGCTGGAGAAATTCTTTTAGATGGGGTTAAGAAAAATCTTGCTAAATATGCTTTAGGAATGACAATGGAAAACTTAAAGTTTGCTTTTGGTGAACTAAATGAAGAAGCTGGAATTAAAGGAGCAGCAGCTCTTGTAATGAATGAAAATAAATAATTTTTAAAAAGGAGAGAGTGCAGATGAATTTTAAAGATTGTGTAACTTGGAAAGAGATAGCTCAACAACCAGGAATTTGGAAAGAAGAAGTATCAATAGTAAAAGAAAATATTGAAGCTTTAGGAAAATTTATTGAAGGTGTAAAAGGAAATAAAGTAAAAGTAATATTTACAGGGGCAGGATCATCTGAATTTGTTGGAAATACAATTTGTTCATACATCAACAGCAGAATAGATATCGAAGTTTTATCAGTACCTACAACTGATATCGTTTCTATGCCAGAACAATACCTAGATGCTGATGCAGATATTATATTAGTATCATGTGCAAGATCAGGAAACTCTCCTGAAAGTGTTGCAGCAGTAGAATTAGCAGATAAATTAGTAAAAAATATTCACCACATCTTTATCACTTGTAACAAAGATGGAAAACTAGCTAAAATATCTGAAACAGGAGAAAATAAATATCTTCTATTAATGCCAGAAAGAACAAACGATAAAGGATTTGCTATGACAGGAAGCTTCTCTTCAATGGTAGTAGCTGGAGTTTTAGTTCTATTAAGAAAAGACCTAGATGTATTAGGAGAAAAAGTAGAATATGTAGCTTCTCTAGTTGAAAGAAATCTTGATAAAATAGTTGCTAATGCTGAAATAGTAGCAGATTTAGATATCGAAAGAATAGTATACTTAGGAGATGGAACAAGCAAAGGACTAGCTGAAGAAATCGCTCTTAAAGTTCTTGAACTTACTGGAGGAAAACTTGCTTCATTCTTCAACACTTTCCTAGGATTCAGACATGGACCTAAATCAATAGTTAACGATAAAACAGCTATTGTATGTTTAATGTCAAATAACCCATACACAAGAATTTATGAACTTGATCTATTAAAAGAGTTCAAAAATGAAGGTGGAAAAAAACAAATAATCGTACTAGATACAGTATATGATGAAGAAGTAAAAGCTAACTCAAACTACTACTTCTCTTATGAAGATGCTAAATTAGGAGAAATGGAAGATATATTTGCAAGTCTTTCTTACCTAGTTTATGGACAATTAATTTCTCTAATCAAATCAGCTAAATTAGGAATTAACCCAGACAATCCATGTCCTACAGGAGAAGTTAACAGAGTAGTTAAAGGTGTAATTATTCACGAATACAACAAATAATAGAAAATAAATAATTTAAAATTTTAGGAGGAAAATAGATGTTAGTATCAACAAGACAATTACTATTAGATGCTCAAAAAGGAAAATATGCAGTACCAGCATTTAACGTTCATAATATGGAAACAATTCAAACAGTAGTAGAAGCTGCTGCTGAATTAAGATCACCTATCATAGTTGCAGCTACACCTGGAACAATGAAATATGCAGGACCAGAATTCTTCATTAAAATGGTAGAAATCTGTTCTGAAAAATATGATATACCAGTAGCAATGCACTTAGACCACCATGAAAGTTATGATGAAATCATCAACGCTATTCAAATTGGAACTAAATCAGCAATGATCGATGCTTCTCACTTAGATTTTGAAGAAAATATCGCAATGGTTAAAAAAGTTGTTGACTATGCTCACAGATATGATGTAACTGTTGAAGGAGAATTAGGAATTCTTGGAGGACAAGAAGACGACTTAGTAAGAGATGAAAAAGATAGTAAATATACTAACCCAGCTCAAGCTAAAGAATATGTAGAAAGAACTGGAATTGACTCTCTAGCAGTTGCAATTGGAACAGCTCACGGAGTTTACAAAGAAGAGCCAAAATTAGACTTTGATAGACTTGCTGAAATCAGAGCAGTTGTAGATGTACCATTAGTATTACACGGAGCATCTGGAGTACCAGCTGAACAAGTTAAAAAAGCAATTGAATTAGGAATTACAAAAGTAAATATCGCAACAGAATTAAAAATGCCATTTGCTGAAACACTAAGAGAAGTATTAGTAAATAAACCAAATGAAAGTGACCCTAGAAAATATTTTGGACCTGCTAAAGAAGCAATGAAAAAAGTAGCAATTGAAAAAATATTAATGTGTGGAAGTAACGGAAGAGCATAGTTATGAAAAAAATACTAACTGTTACTTTAAACCCTGCAATTGATGTTAGATATAATGTTGAAAATATGAGAATTGGTGAAGTGAAAGTAAAACAGGATAAGAACTTCTATTTCTCAACAGAATATGCAAACGCTGTTTGGAATCGTGGTGATGTTGGTGGTCTTGAACCGCAACCTGGTTCTGTATGGCGTGGTGAAAGTGCTGGTGACACATTGTATATCCGTGTTCCGTACAAACAAGCTAATCTGGATGACCTGAAAAATAACGGTATTCCTGTTAAGGTCAGATATACACCTCAGTCCAGAACCGATTGGGTTCCGACAGAAGAAATCCTTACAGATATGGCTCAGTTCGGGCTGTTGACAAATGATTCAGGGGTGCCATGGCAATTTTAAATCCTTCTCCCTCTTTTCCAAGAAGATTTTCTTTTGGAACTTTTACATTATTAAATAAAAGCTGTGCTGTTGATGATGAACGAATTCCTAGTTTATCATAGTGATCTCCAAAACTGAATCCTTCCCAGCCTTTTTCAACTATAAAAGCACTGATTCCTTTTGTTCCAATATCAGGAGTTGTTACTGCGAATATAATGTATGTATCAGCTTTAGGAGCATTAGTTATGAATATTTTCTCTCCATTAAGAATGTAGTGGTCTCCTTCTAAAACTGCTGTTGTTTCTGTTCCACCTGCATCACTTCCTGCATTTGGCTCTGTTAAACCGAATGCCCCGATTTTTTCTCCCTTAGCAAGAGGTACTAAATATTTTTTCTTTTGTTCTTCTGTTCCAAATGCCATTATTGGATAAGAACCTAGTGACACGTGAGCCGATAAAATTACCCCTGTTCCTCCGTCAACTCTTGAAAGTTCTTCAACAGCTATTGCATAGCTTAAAGCATCAAGACCAGCTCCTCCATATTCTTTCGGATATGGAATTCCCATTAAATCCATTTCACCTAATTTTTTAATTGCTTCTGTTGGAAATTCATTATTTTTATCTAACATAAAAGCAATTGGTTTAACTTCACTTTCAGCAAATTCTCTCACTTTTGCACGTAGAGCTTCGTGTTCTGCAGTAGTTTTAAAAAGCATATTCCTACCTCCTAAATCTTCCTAAAATTTTTATCTGTCAATTTCCGTTTTATTTTTATAAAAATAGTATTTTTATCTTTAAATATAGAATATCAGAATTGTATTTTATTGTCAATGTTTTTTTGTTATTTTTTGAATTTATTTTTTCGGTTATATTACATATATATTTTTTTTGATACTAAAAATATTTTTAAATTTTAAAAATAAAAAAAGAGACCGCAGCATAATTTCCTGCAGTCTCATAAAATTTTTACCTACTTTATTTTAAAAGTGTGAAAACAAATTCTGAACCCTCATTTTCAGAAGAAGTGACTTCTATTTTTCCGCCGCAGATGTCAACAGTTTCTTTTACTATTGAAAGACCAAGACCTGTTCCTGCAACATTGCTTGTTCTTGCTTTGTCTATTCTGTAAAATCTTTCAAATATATTTTCCTTTTCCTGCTCCGGAAAACCTATTCCATTATCTTTTACAGAAATTCTGTATCTGTCGCTTTCTTCTTTTATAGTTACTACTATATGAGGTGTTTTATTATTATAAATTATTCCGTTCTCAATAAGATTTTTTAAAACTGTAACTGTTTTTTCAAAATCAATATTCATATAATTATTTTCATCACGAAGTTCCAATTTGTATTCTATCTCTGCACCAGATTTTTTAACTTTACCATTAAGAATTTTTTCAACTTCATCTTTCACTCTTTCAAAAGGAACTGGTGCAAGATTAATTATTTTTGAACTTTCTATTTTGGAAATATTTAAAAAATCCATTGTGATATTTTCTAATTTTTCTACATTGCTTCTTATTATATCTAAGAAATTTTTCTGTAATTCTTGAGGTGCATCTTCAAGAGCTATTAAATATCCTTTTATATTTGTCAGAGGAGTTTTTAACTCATGGCTTACATTAGCTATAAAATTCTTTTGAACTTCCCCAAGCTCTCTGCTTCTTGTTATATCTTTTATTGTGATTAAAAACTCTTTCTTAAATTCTAGATATTTTACTGTAACTAAAAGATATTTTTTAAGACTTGCTATAAAAATTTCTTCCTTTACATCTTCTTTCTTTTTCATTGCCTTTGTTATCACATCAAGGACTTCAATGTATTTTACTTTTTGATATAAAGTGTCCATCTTTCCGCTTACATATAGGTATCCTAAAGAATTATTTTTCATTATTATTCCAGAATTTTCATCAACAAGGATAATAGACATATCAACAGCTGATATTACTCTCTTCAGTCTTGTTTTTTCTTCGTTCAGCCTTTTTATGTTCTTTAAATTTTCTTTCTGCCAGTCTCTTACAACCTTCCAGAATTTTACAAGCCACACATCTCCCTTAGCATAGATAGTTTTTATCTCATCTCCGCTTTCAAGAGCCTCTCTTATGCTTTCTATTTTTTTGAAAAGATCCCTCTTCAAATAATTTTTATAGCATATATAAATTGCAATATTTAACATTATAAAGAAGAAAATCTGAGTTCCTAGAAGAGTTCTCAAGTCTTTTATTTCTTCATCATAATTTATGGAAGTTCTTATTACTGTTTTTTCTCCCTCACTGTTTTCATTAAGAAGTCCGTAATAAGCCATATTTTGTCTCAATGTTTTACTTTTTCTTATAGCAAATCCTTCACCTGTTTCAAAAGCTTCTTTTACTTCTTCTCTGTTTTTATGGTTTGCCATCTCATCTTCTTTTGTGTATCTCTCAGAATCATAAAGAATATTTCCATTTATATCAATAAGTGTAAATCTTTTCTTTACATGTCCAAACATATCCTGAAAGTTTTCTTTTGTGTAGCCGCTCGTCATCTCTTTTACCATAAGAGCATCTTCTTTTAATGTTCTTTTTGCTGTGTCACCATACAAATTTGATATTTTGCCCATATATGTATTTACAAAAAGAACTTCTAAAAACAATATAAAAATCAGGGCAATTATCTCTTTTCTTCTAATTTGTACCCGACCCCCTTCACCGTTTTAATATTTTCGGCAATACTTTTTACTTTTTCTCTAAGTTTTGAAATATAAATATCTACTGACCTATCTCCTGTGTAGTAATTAGATTCCCACACTCTGTCCAGAATTTTTTCTCTGGATAATACTATTCCTTGATTTTTTATTAAAAGAAGAAGAAGATCAAATTCTTTTTTAGAAAGTTCAACCTCAGTTTCCCCATCTTTTACAATACGTCTTTTTTCATCTATCACAACTTGTTTAAAACTGTATCTTCCAGATTTTCCAACATTTTTTCCCTCAAGAAATTTTCTTGCACGAAGAACAAGCTCTCTCGGATCAAAAGGTTTTTTCATATAATCATCAGCACCAAGCTGTAATCCTTCCAGCACATCTTCTATTTCTGTTTTTGCTGTAAGCATAATAATAACAGGATCTCCATATTCAGAAGACATATCCCTTACTATACTTGTGAAATTTTTCCCGTCAAGGCTGGGAAGCATAATATCTAATACAATAAGGTCAGGCTTAAAGCTTTTTACTGCTTTTAATCCTTCCAGTCCATCCCCAGCTGTCTGAACTTCATAATTTTCTTTTTTGAAAAAATAGCTCACCAGCTGTTGTATTTCCATGTCATCTTCCACTATCAACACTCTCATTGTTTCCTCCTGACTTTCTCAACTAAGCCTCTTCGTCTTCATCTTCTTCACTTTTATGTTTTTCTTTTTCAAGAAGTTCCAGCACTCTCATATTTTCTCCGCTGAAATTATATATAGAACTCATAGTAAGCTGAGTTATTTTATCTGACACTCTTTCATATTTTTTATTGATAAGAAGCATTAAAACCCCAGCCTCAATATTTTTAGAATCTTCTTTCATCTGTTCTACAATTATTCCATCTATTTCTCCCCTGATTTCATTTATCTCTTCATCCATTCCTAAAAGGACATAGGCTTTTTTCTCATCTTTTTCAATGAAAGCTTCAAGGTATTTTTGGAAAATATCATTTATCTTAATAAGGAAATTCTCTAAAATTCCAAAGTCTCTTTCCATATTTCCTTCTTTTTTTTCTATTTTTCTCATAAGAACAAGCGAGTCTAAAAGAAGATCACCCATTCTTTCAAGCATTTTACTTGATTCAATAAATGTTATTAGAGATCTTAAATCGCTTGCTGCAGGCTGAAATCTTGCTATTGCCATAATTGAAGTTTCTTTTACCTTTACATCAAAAGCATTTATTATATCTTCAACAAGTTTAGCTTCACCGTAAAGCCCTCTGTCAAAACTATCTTTTCTAAGCATATCGATATTTATTCTAAATAGTCTGTCTACATTTTTACATAATTCTATGTAATGTTCTGTTATCCCTTCAATACTCTCATGAAGATTTCTCATTCTATCACTTCCTTCTTTATTTTAGCATATTTTTATAAAACTTTTTATATTCTATCCGAATTTTCCTGTTATATAATCTTCTGTTTTCTTCTTATGCGGATTAGTAAAAATAACGTCTGTCTCATCAAATTCTTCAAGTTTTCCTTGATAGAAAAATCCTGTATAATCTGAAATTCTTGCAGCCTGCTGCATATTATGTGTTACAATTATAATTGTATAATCTTTTTGAAGTTCTCTTATAAGCTCTTCAATTTTTAAAGTTGAAATAGGGTCAAGAGCTGATGTAGGCTCGTCCATTAAAAGTATTTCTGGTTTTACTGCAATGGCTCTTGCAATACAAAGTCTCTGCTGCTGTCCTCCTGAAAGACCAAGTGCAGATTGATGAAGCTTATCTTTTACTTCGTCCCACAGAGCAACTGCCTTAAGACTTTTTATAACTATTTCATCTAAAACTTTTTTATCTTTTTCTCCGTGAAGTTTTGGACCGTAAACAATATTTTCATATATTGTTTTTGGGAATGGATTTGGTTTTTGAAAAACCATTCCTATTTTTTTTCTAAGTTCAACTATATCGTTGTCGCTGTCAAAAATATTTTTTCCGTCAAAAGCAATTACACCTTCATATCTCACTCCGTCAATCAAATCATTCATTCTGTTTATTGATCTTAAAAATGTTGATTTCCCACACCCAGAAGGTCCTATAAGAGCAGTTACTTTATTTTCCTGTATCTCCATATTTATATCTTTAAGAGCTTGAAATTTATCATAGTAGAAATTAAAATTTTCTACCTTAAGCCTTAATTTATTTTCCATTTTATATTTTCCTCCTCAAAAACTTTTTTAATTATTTTTTACTGAATTTTTTTCTTAAAAATGCTCCCAAAAGATTAAATCCTACTGTAAGCACAACTATTACAAACACTGTTCCATTCATTATATCCTCCGGCATATTTGGAACTTGAGTGGCTATTACATAAAGGTGATATGGAAGAGCCATTACCTGATCCCAAACTGACATTGGAAGGAATGGAAGATAAAATGCTGCAACTGTAAACATAATCGGTGCAGTTTCTCCTGCCGCTCTTGAAATACTTAAAATTATTCCCGTAAGTATTCCCGGAAGTGCTGTTGGAAGAATTATTTTCCAAGTTGTCTCCCATTTTGTTGCTCCAAGAGCAAGTGAAGCTTCCCTCAAATCTTTTGGTATTGCAAGAAGTGCTTCTCTTGTTGCTGTTATTATTACAGGAAGACACATTATTCCAAGAGTCAATACTCCAGAAAGAATTGATGAACCAAACTGTAAAAATATTACGAACAGCGACATTCCGAAAAGTCCGTATATGATACTTGGAATTCCTGCAAGATTTACTATTGTAAGATTTATTACACGTCTTATAATATTATCTTTTGAATATTCAACAAGAAATATTCCTGTTAAAATTCCAAAAGGAACTGATACTGCTATTGTTCCAATTGTAAGAAGAACACTTCCTACTATTGCCGGGAAAATTCCTCCAGCCCTCATTCCATCTGTCGGACTTGATACTAAAAATTCCCAAGATATTGCAGGCACACCTTTTAAAATTATATAAATTACTATGAGAACTACAGGCAGAACAGAAAGATAACCAACTGTCTTAATAGTTCCCTCTATCATTTTTGCCCCTCTTCCTTTTAATATACTCATTATTTTATGCTCCTTATTTTCTCATTATCTTTCTTGATTTGTTAATAAAATAATCTGCTATTGTATTTGTCACAAAACTTATTCCGAAAAGCACAAGTCCCACTGCGAAAAGAATATAGTAGTGTGTGCTGCCATTTACAACTTCTCCCATTTCTGCAGCTATTGTTGCTGTAAGAGTTCTTACCGGCGATAAAATTCCTCCTCCTAAAATTGGAGCATTTCCTGTTACCATTAAAACTGTTATTGTTTCTCCAATTATTCTTCCAAATCCAAGCATGATTCCTGCAAAAATCCCCGGAAATGCAGCTGGAAGAATTATTTTTACAATAGTTTCAAGTTTATTCGCCCCCATCGCAAGAGAAGCTTCTTTATATGATGGATCTAAAGCTCTTATTGCATCATCTGATATACTTACCATTGTTGGAATTGCCATAAATGAAAGAAGTATTCCTCCTGTAAGAGCTGTAAGCCCTGTATTTAAATTAAAAACATTTTTTACAAGTGTTGAAAGTACATAAAGACCAATATATCCAAGTACAACAGATGGAAGCGCTGACATTGTTTCTATTAAAAGTTTAAATATATCTCTTGTTTTCTTGCTTGCATATTCAGACATATAAACTGCACTCATAATACTTATTGGCACAGATATAAAAAGTGCCACAAAAGTTACACGGAAAGAACCAGAAAGCAAAGGTAAAAGGCCATATTTTTCTGAAAGAGAGATCCAGTCTCTTCCAAAGAAAAATTTTGAAAGCGGTACACCTTCAAATGCCTTTACACTGTTTGTCAATATAAATAAAAATATAAGAAAAACTATTACAACATTAAATCCGCCGATTAAAAATATACAATACTTCATACATTTATCTGTGATTTTTCTTAAATTCATTTTCTACCCCTTATCTTTTTTATCATTCTTTTAATCTTGTTTTAATTTTACTCTGGCTTTGTAAGAGATATATAAATTTTATGTAAAAATAGTGTAAAAAAATACAGACCTAAAAAATTAAGTCTGTATTAAAAATATTTTTATTTAATTTTACATTTTTGGAGGTAATGGAGGCAGTGGAGCATTTCCTCTTTGAATTCTATCCTGATTTTCAAATCTATACTTCATTCTTTCAGTTAAAGCCTGAGATTTTTTTACTGCAATTTCTGTGTTAAGTTTTTCAATTTTATTCCAATCAGGTTTTTCATTTAAAAGTTCTTTTCTTATTTCAAGTCTTTTTTCTGCCATTAAAATTCTCATTCTTTCATTATCAGGATTTATTCTGCAGTTTTCTCTTCTGTAATGGTGATGATGTCCTCTTCCTGTTTCATTTCTATACCCCTCATAATGATGTATTCCGGCAAAAGCTGATGTTCCTATTGTAAGTGCCATTAAACTTCCTATTATAAATCTTTTCATAAATAATCACTCCTTTTTGTTTATCAATCTTCTTTATGGTATGATTATACAATCAGATTGTTACCTCAATGTGACAAAATGTCAAACCAAAAAATAAATTTTTTATTTTCTGTTTTCACTCCGCACTTTATCATATGAATATCAAAAATTCTTTTTATAAGAGAAAGCCCTAATCCGCTTCCTTCAATTTTAATTTCAGTAGCATTTTTTCCTCTGTAAAAAGGCTGAAATAATTTTTCTGCATCAAATATTTCATCAATATACATTGGATTTTCAAAAAATATTTTTCTGTCTTTTTCATAAATATTTATTTCTGAATTTTCTGGAGAATATTTAAGGCTGTTTTGAACTATGTTATTAAGAACTATTTTTATTAATTTTTTGTTCCCTGTTATTTTAATATTTTTGCAGTCTATTTTCCAGCTTATGTCTTTTTGAAGTTCTAAAAATTCAAATTGTTCAATGCTTTCTTTTAAAATTTCACACAGGTTAAACTCTTCTTTATTTAATTTTATTTCAGAAGTTGAAAGTTTAGACATAAGAAGTAGGTCTTTTACTAAAGTATCCATATATCTGCTCTCGTTTAAAATAACTTTAGCATATTTTTTTCTCTCTGTTTCTTCTGTAATTTTTTCTGCAGCAAGAAGCTGAGCATGAGTATTTATTACTGCAATAGGAGTTTTCAGTTCATGAGAAGCATTTGATACAAAAGTATTTAACCCCTCAATAGAAGATGAAATATTTTCTGCCATAATATTTATACTTTTACTCAAATCTTTAAGCTCATCACTTGTTGTTACCTCTGACTTTTCAGAAAAATCAAGGTGTGATATTTTTTGAGCCACTCTGTTTAAAGCACCAATATTATCTGTTATTTTTTTTGCAAAAATTCTGCTTATAACCATACTTATCAGCATTGCACCTACAAGAGTTATAAGGTTTAACATATAAACTTCCTGTCTGTGGCTTCCCATAACTGAAAGAGAAGTTGTCACAAAAAGAGTTTCCACCGGCGATATATTTTCTTTATAGACCAAAAGAATTATATTGTTATTCGGCAGAGAAACAACGTGAAACCCTTCATTTATATTTCCATATCTGCTTCTTGGTCTTTTTCTGTGGTGAGAATTTTGATTTTGTCTGTTTTCAATATAAATATTTATTCCCTCTTTGTCTCTTATATTTTCAACATACTCTTCCAAAACATCTTCATTTCTTAAATATTTTACTGCTGTATCTTTTATTTTTATAATTTCACTTTTCTTTCTGCTTATATAAAATGTATCAGCAGCAAAAGTACTTAAAACATAGCTTAAAAATACTGTAAAAATTATTATAAAAAGAGAAAAAAGAAATATTTTTTTGAAAAGATTAATTTTTATTTTCATCTAAAACATACCCCATTCCTCTTATTGTCTTAAGAATAAAATCATATTCTCCCAATTTTTTACGGACACGTCTCACTAAAGTATCAACAACTCTGTCGTCGCCGTCAAAATCAAATCCCCACACCTCATTTAAAAGCTGGTCTCTGGAAAATATTATTCCTTTGTTCTTAAACATATATTCTAAAAATTGTATCTCTCTTCTGGTAAGCTCTTTTGACTCACCCTTTATAGAAATTTCTCCTTTTTTAGCATCAAAAAAAAGATTTTCAAATTTATACACACTGTTTCCATCAATTTTTAAAAGTTTTTTTATTTTTAAAGCAAGAATTTTCAAATTAAAAGGTTTTGTCACATAATCATCTGCACCTATGCTCAAGCCATTATATTCATCAATATCAGAATCTCTTGCTGTCATTATTATAATCGGAAGATTTGAAACTTTTCTTATCTCCCTGCATACATCCCAGCCTGTAATTTTAGGCATATTTATATCAAGAAGCACAAGGTCCGGAGTTTTTTCATAAAACTTTTCAAGTCCCTCTTCCCCGTCAAAAGATTTTATTATTTCAAACTCATCTGAAAGAAAATCAAAAAGAGCTTCCATTAAATTTTTTTCATCTTCTATTATCAATAATTTTTTCTTCAATTTTTACCTCTTTAGTCATCTAAAAAATAAGGTTATTGCATTTTTTTATTATAAAATTCTGCAATAACCCTGTAAATTTTAAATTTTATTTAATAATACAACACAATATGATTTTATTCCTTCTTCATTTCCTGTAAATCCAAGACGTTCTTCAGTAGTTGCCTTAACACTTACATTTTCAATATCAGTGTGAAGAATTTCTGCCATTCTTTTTCTCATTTCATCAATATAATCTTTAAGCTTTGGTTTCTGAGCGACAATTATACTGTCAAGATTTCCAATTTTGTAACCTTTTTCACTCATAAGCTCATAAACTTTTTTAAGAAGAATTTTGCTGTCTATTCCCTCATATTTCATATCAGTATCAGGAAAGTGTTTTCCTATATCTCCAAGAGAAAGAGCTCCTAATATTGCATCCATAACAGCATGAATAAGAACGTCTCCGTCAGAATGTCCTAAAACTCCTTTTGTGTGAGGAATTTCTACTCCCCCTAAAATAAGTTTTCTTCCCTCAACAAGTTTGTGTACATCATAACCGTTTCCTATTCTTATCATATTAATTCCATTCCTTATAAATGTCATTGTAAAAATCTATAATTTCTTCTTTTGTTACAGTTGAAGTTCCTATTTTTCCAACAACAACTCCTGCTGCTGTGTTTGCTATTCTTGCAGCCTCTGTCCAAGTTGCTCCAGCTGCTTTTGCAAGAGTATAAACAGAAATGACTGTATCTCCTGCTCCTGTTACATCATAAACTTCTTTTGCAAAAGTAGGAATATTTGCAACTCCCTCACTGTCATAAAGACTTACACCCTCTTCACTTCTTGTAAGAAGAAGATTATCAAGCTGTAACTTTTCTCTTATTGTTGTTCCAACTGTATCAATATCTGTTCCCTTAGGAAGTTTTGCACATTCAAGAGCTTCTTTTTTATTTGGCGTCATTGAAGATGCTTTTATATAATTCATAATATTTGACGGTTTAGGGTCAACTGTTACTATTTTTCCATATTTTCTTGCAAGTTTTATAGCTTCTTTTGCCACTCTCTCTGTAAGAACACCTTTATCATAATCAGATAAAATAATCGCATCTATATTTTCTATATTCTTTTTTAAATTGCTTAAAATTGTTTCTTCCAAAATTCCATTTATATTTGTAGGATCTTCCCAGTCTATTCTAAGAAGCTGCTGATTTCCACCAAGAATTCTTCTTTTTACTATTGTCGGTCTGTCTTCACTTCTTATTAATCCCTCTGTATTCACTCCAAGAAGTTTTAAAGATTTTTTTAATCTGTCTCCGTCAATGTCGTCTCCTATAACTCCATAGCAGTAAGTTTTTACTCCAAGAGTTGCAAGGTTATTAATTACGTTTCCCGCTCCTCCAAGAACAAATCTTTCTTCTTTTACAGAAACTACAGGGACAGGAGCTTCCGGCGATATTCTTTCAACATTTCCTATTATATAATCGTCAATCATAAGATCTCCGATAACAGCCATTTTTACTTTTCTGAAATTTTCAATTATTTCTAATAATCTTTCCTTATTCATTTTTCCTCCAAAAATACACCACTATTTAAAAATGCTTTTCACTTAATATTTTACTAATAATTTTTAATAATAGCAAGAAATATTAAAGGTTTTCAAAAGTATTCATGCCTGCATCTTTAAATCCCCCGTCTTTTACAATATCTACTTTAAGCCTTATGTATAAATCTGTCACCTCTTTTCTTTCAGAACTATTTTCAAATAATGCTCCCACAACAGGAACTGAAGAAATAAATGGAATACGACTTTCTGAATTTTGTATTATTCCCTTTTTAAGCCCGCCGATAAAAACAGTATCCCCGTCTTTCATTCTCACAGTTGTTTCTAAATTTCTGGAAATTTTTGAACCACCCTGCCCGTCGTAATCATTTTCTTCGCCATCTGTGATATAATTCTGCATCTTAAAATCACTGGTTTCAAGATTAATTTTTAAAACTATTGAATTATCTTTCATAATTTCTGGAGTGACATTTAAAATTATTCCTGCTTCTCTAAAAATTGGAGTATAAGTTGTTTTTCCATTATCATCATTTTCTGTTTTTTCCTGCCCGATTATTCTTTCTTCTGTGATCTTAAACACTCCCTCTTTTCCGCTGGTTGTGACAATAGAAGGTACAGCACTTATTGTTAGGTCCTGTGTTCCCTCCAAAAGATTAAAACTCATTCTTAAAATATCTTCATCATTATTAAAATTTCTTACAAGAGTAAAAACATCATCGGCGTTGTAAACGGCGGCGTCGGCCAGTTCTGCCAGATGCCCGAAGCA
>OGXE01001457.1_pt1 | contig 20238 bp, 16 predicted proteins | sample 1576181 | NCBI WGS metagenome assembly OGXE01 (sample SAMEA3541478, study PRJEB24748) | human gut metagenome | biome: human gut; feature: human-associated habitat; material: faeces | place: China | collected 2012 | reverse complement strand
GGGCTTTTTCTTTTCTGTGGTGGGTAATCAAGAGGAAGAAAGAAAAAGTGTGTATTTTCAATGCAGAAAATATTTAAAGGGTATGCTGATTTTTATTGTGGCGGATATATGGAACTGTTATAATATGGTATGAAGAAAAGGACAAATTAGAAGTTTAATTATAATCTTGATAGAATTAAAGAGTTACTTTTAAAATATATAGGGAAAACAATTGATGTTGTTGATTAATGAAGTGAAAGAAGGTTGGAGTATGGGTTTTTTATTTGGAAGAAAAAAGAAAGAAAAAAAGCATGAGGTGATAAGCATTTCGGGAACACAATTGTGTGATCTTTTAACAAAAGCTGTATCGTTGGCTACTGAAGACGTAGAAGCAAAGTGTTATAGTACTGGACCAGAAATAATGTTTGAGTATAATGGAAATGTTCATTTTATGGGAATTAAGTATGATAAAAAAAGAGCAAAAACTGAGAAAAGAATTACATTTTCAAATGAATTGATGACAGTGTATATTGATAAACAATCTTTTTCTACAGTGGAAGAATTGCGTATGCAGGCAACGATTGACGGTGAATTTCTATCAAATATCTCAGCAGGAATTATTGTAGCCCCTGAATATAATGAATTGTTATAAAATCAGTATAGACATTATGGAAGATTAGTAATGATGATGAGAAGTTACGAGGTATAGCAATGGGATGATATGCTGTATCAAGCCGTATTGAAATGATTACACTTGCTATTTTATCAACGGCTATTTTATCAAGTATATTGGGGAAATAGCAAGAAATTCCAGTTTGACAATTTCATATCCATACACACAAAGCAGTTAGTCTTAGGATTGACTGCTTTTAAAAAGACACCATTTAGGTGTAATGGTGTCTTTTGGGTGTTATTATAATGGTCATATCAAGGCTCATTCAATCGTGGTAAATTCGTGGTAAAATGAATGATTTTCTATACTGCAAAATACTTGAAAGTATAGTGTTTATGCGGATAATCAAAAATTAGATATAAAATTTTTGATAAATGTGCAATAGTATTTGCATCAACATTTGTGATTGGAATTGTATTTCGAGCATTAACATTAAATTTTACTAGACATTGGATTCATAGTAGAATAAATGAAAAAATGTGGATTGAAAATGATGTATTAAATCATTTCTTTCAAATTTCTTGGGGATCAGGATGGAATTCGAGAAGTGTTGATAATACAGGCTATCTGTTTGAAATTGATTTGAACTCTGTAAATCAAGTGTTTTTTGATAAAGAAACAAAGAGAGTAGAATTTCTAGCATTAGGTAAAGGAAATCACTATGCAGACATTGCAACTGGACGAATCGACAAGCAATGGGACTTAAAGCAAGGATATAAGTGTATTCTTTATGATTATTATGAACCAAGTATTGTTAAATCATTATCTGAAAAAGGGATTCCAATTATTGATGAACAATTAAATGATTTTAGTATTTTAGACAATAAAATATAGAAGGTAGTACAGCATTGAACGAACAAGCACTTGATTATAAAATGCAAGGTTTTGCAATGAGACTACATCTGACAGCTTACCGGACAAATTTTGGAAATACTACAACCAATATCAAAACAAACAGATTAATGTATCTGAGTTCTCAAGGCTTATGGACTGTTCTAGAACTAGCATTTATAAACAGAAAACACGCAGGCGCTTATTAACGACTACAAAGCGCGTCTGCATGATTTAGAAAACAATATCTGGCAGTACTAAACTGCCACTGACTCTAAGGCGGGCTCCGGCCCGCCTTTTCTTTATGCAAAATCATTCTTGCTTCTTCCTTTCTCCCGGTTTCGTTGTGATGAGCTGATAGACATCACTATCCTTGGGTTCCAGATTGGTGAACGGCAGTACACTGTTGCCCATCTTGATGATGCCGTGTCCCTCGCTGGCGTTGCGCAGAAATTCGAGCTGCGGCTTGGACAGCCCGTACAGGCGTTGCGTTTTCGTGAAAAAAGCGTTATAATTGAATCAGTTAAATCAAAGGAGGTATCAAATCATGAAATCACATAAATACTGGTCCTTAGGCGCACTTTTCTGTATGTTGGGATGCATTTATTCTGGAATCAAAAAATCTATGACTGTGCATAAATACTTTGCCTATTCTTCATTGCTTTGTATGGGCATGTCCATTTATTCCGGTCACAAACTGGTTTCTCCAAAGAAGAAAAAAATAACTAAACCAAATAATAGTGAGAATAGTTAAACAAAAAATCGCCTTTATTCATAAAAGACAAAGTTGCTGGAGAATTTTTTCTCCAGCAACTTTCTTTATCTTTAAGCCATTGAAATACAATACTGTCCAATCAGCTTCATCCAACTATTATATTTCAATCACAAAGATGCGCAGCTTCGAATACTTTTAACTTTTTTAGAAGAAATTTGAAAAATTCTGCGAAAATTTCCGGGAACGTGTTCTCTTATACTATAGGAGGGTTAAAAGCCTCCGAAAAAGAGAATAGCGTCCTCTGTTTGTACCGCATTGGGGAAGCAGCGCCACGACCGGAAATTCGCGAGCGTGCCAAGGTGCGAGAAAACATACTACACTGGCCGTAAGGCCATTGTAGGGCACAGCGCCGGGAAAGGTTGCCTGTCTGGAATTGCAGAGGGAGAAAAACGCACAGCTATAACGACAGATCGTGCCGTGGAAAGATTGCTTCTCTTTCCACGGTATTTTTGTATCGTTATAGAATGACGTTTACCCAAATTTCAAACAGACAGAGGTGTTTTATATGGGATATTCGCGTAAAGACGTTGAGAAATCAAAGATGAATGCTAAGAAGTTTGTCCGGTATCAAGAAGGAGCTGAAAAATACAGTCTTGGCCTGACAAAATTTCAAGAACTCGCCAAGGAAGCTAAAGCTGTTTACAAAATTGACAAGGTTGCTTTGGTAAACTGTGAGATTTTTGAACGCTATCTGGAATCCTTTCATATTCTGTAATCAAAGCCATAAATTGTACATTGCTAAATTCGGAAGGGCAAATTCTGAACTTGACTTTCTGCTTCACAATAAGTATACTGTTGTCGTGGAGGGATGAGAACTGCTATGGCAAAGATGGGACGACCAAAATCCGATAATGCAAAAAAGAAATCCGTAAATGTTCGGGTGGAGGATGCCCTATACGAGCGTATCCGTTCTTATGCTGCACAACATCAAATGAGTATGACAGAAGTTGTTTTGCTGGGGCTGAATATGATTTTATCAGATCCAGAATAAGTATCATGCCCTTCTTCTTTCGAGAAGGAGAATTGATATGGCAACGACAAGAAAAGACTTGCGGGGACGTACCCTGCGCAAAGGCGAGATGCAGCGCAGCTCCGATAAACGGTATGCGTATTCCTATAAAGATCCTCTGGGGCGGCGCAAATACATCTACGCAAATGACCTTGTAACCCTTCGGGAAAAGGAAACTCAACTCACTAAAGATCAGTTAGATGGTTTGGACATTTACGTTGCAGGCAAGGCAACGGTCAACTTTGTTTTTGACCTCTATATGAGTCTGAAAACGAATCTGCGCCAGACTACCCGGAGCAACTACCTTTATATGTATGATCGCTTTGTCCGGGACACGTTTGGTAAGAAGAAAATTGCTGTGATTCGGTATTCGGATGTATTGCAGTTTTACAATTATTTACTGGACAAGCAAGACTTGCAGGTGAATACATTGGAGAGCGTTCATACACTTCTTCATCCCACTTTTCAGTTGGCGGTTCGAGACGAAATTATTCGGAAGAACCCCACCGATGGTGTGCTGACAGAGATAAAGAAAAGCTCCGAACAAACTACCGGTGTACGCCATGCTCTGACGATTCCACAGCAGCGGGCGTTCATGGAGCATATCGCCAATCACCCGGTCTACTGCCACTGGTGGCCGCTGCTTACGGTGCTGCTGGGAACGGGCTGTCGCATCGGTGAAACATTGGGCTTGCGCTGGGATGATCTGGATTATGAGCGGCGTACTATCAACATCAATCATAGCCTAGTTTATTACCCGGTAGGAGAGAACCGCAGTTCTATTCAGCATATCTCAAAGCCTAAAACGAATGCTGGCATTCGGACAATTCCGATGCTTGATGCCGTGAAAGATGCCTTTGAAATGCTGCGGGAAGAGCAGAAAGAGTCTGGCTGGAACGATGTTGAAATTGACGGAATGACAGGATTTGTCTTTTGTAGCCGTTTCGGCAATGTCCCCAATCCGCAATCTGTAAATCGTGCTATCAAGCGAATCATTGCAGATTACAATGCGGGCGAAGAAGTGGCATCAAAGAAACAGCACCGTAATGCGGTTTTGCTTCCAGACTTTTCTGCACACAATTTGCGTCACACATTCTGTACAAGGCTTTGCGAAAAAGAGGCCAACCTGAAGGTTATCCAATCGGTTATGGGGCATAAAGACATCCAGACTACGATGGACATTTATGCCGAAGCAACCGAACAGAAAAAACAAGAATCGTTTGAACGATTGGCTGCAACACTGGATGTTTTTTAATCAGCGAAGAAGTGCTCTACTGAGTACTTCTATTGACAGCAAAAATTCACTACTGACATCAAAATGACAGCAACTAGAAAGTGATTACTGGATAATCACGAAGGGTCACGAATATTTGGAAGGCACACAAAACCGTGATAGTAAAGCATCACGAAGCATTGTGAAGTGATTCTAAATATAATCCCCACGATGAAGCCCATTGACTAAAAAGCATTGATTTCACGCCTTTTATCAACCCAGTTTGGCTGATTTGACACCACATTGACACCAAACTTGTGCAGAAAAGGCTTTACAAGAAAGCAGAGAGTTATCCTTTTACGGATGACTCTCTGCTTTTTTGTTTATGTAGTTGTGCATTTCTGCGCGGAAGTAATGAGGTGATACCATTCACAGCTTTTACATTCCGGCAGGTCGCCGCAGGCAGGAACGCCGGTATCTGGGTCATCGGGGCAATTATAATAATCATATTTCCAATCCATTTTGAAAGTTCCTGTTAAAATGTGCATTATAAGAATTGCCTACTCTCACTCGGCTGTTCTCTCTGTCTGACGGGGCTTACTCGGATTCAACGGGTTCCATCTTCTGCATCTGCTCATGGTAGACGACCGCATCCCCGCCGGTGCCAAGCTGTACTAAGCCATCCCGCCGGCGCGTAAGCCCCCCTGTAATAAAGCAACACCCCTCTCAGCCTGTGCTGAGAGGGGTGTTTTGTTGCTCATTGGGCGTCAGCGGTTCAGGAACTGCAGGGCCAGTGCAAGCACCAGCATGTGTACAGGGTAAAATGCATAGCAGAAGTATTGGAACCACCGGCTGTGGTATCCCTGCCGCCCGCGGTACAGCCAGATGGGGACGAGCGCCAGCAGCGCAAAGCCCTGCTGGCAGATCTCAAACGAAGCGCCGAACAGCTGCACAGGGTACATCAGGCCGCCCAACATCTCGACATTGAGCCAGTACAGCGCGAGCAGCTGCCCTGCCAGGCACCACCATGCCCGACCACGGAAGAAGTAGAAAACCAACACCGTCAGCACGCCGACAGCGTAGTAATCGACCATGCAGAGGATTCCCAGCACCGCCCCCGCCAGAATGACGCCGACTGCGGCCGCCGCAAACAGGGCAGGCTTCTGCTTTCGGCGCACCGTTTCCAGCAGATGCACCCCCAAAAGACCCATCAGCAGCGTCCAGATCACATTCTGGTGTACCGGGTAAAACCATGTCCCGCCGCACATCAGATTGAACGGGATCTCGGACAGCACGGCGAAAACCAGCATCCGCAGTGCGTACTTCCGGAAGCTGCGGGTGTGGAAGTATCCCTCCACCGCCATAAAGGCAAAGATGGGGTAAGCCAGTCTGCCTGCACAGGTCAGCCACTCCTGCGCAGGCAGCAGTGTGGCCCAGAGGTGGTCCATCAGCATAAGGGTCATAGCCAGAATGTGCAGGCCCGCCGTGCTGATGTCAAAGCGGCCTGCGCCGGAGAAAAGGTTTTTCTGATTCGTCATACGGTCATTCCTTTACAGTTGTTGATTTGCGGTGCGGCGGCATCAGTCGATGCTTTGACATTCGACTGCGACCTTTATCACGCCGTCCCGTTTGTTTTCAAACAGGTCGTAGGCCTCCTCGATCCTGCTCAGGGGGTAAGTGTGGGTGATGAGCGGTTCCGTATTCAGCTTGCCCTCTGCGATGAGGCGCAGCGTTTCCTCACAGTCGCAGCCATCGACACCGCCCGTCTTGAAGGTCAGGTTCTTGCCATACATCTCCGGCAGCGGCAGGGTCTGCGCCGCGTCATACAGAGCGACCACCGTTACGATGGCGTTGGGTCTTGCGCACTCCCACGCAAGGCGGAAGGTGGAGGATGCGCCCGCGACCTCCAGCACCACATCGGCACCGCCGTGCGCGCTGTTGGCCTGCACAAAGGCAGCACACTCCTCCGGTGTGACCGTCAGCACCTCGGGATACTGTTCCCGCAGAAAGCGGATGCGGCCGGGGTCCTTTTCGCAGACGATGATCCGCTGCGGCTTTTTGAGCATAACACAGAGCAGGGTGCATATTCCCGTGGGCCCGGCGCCGATGATGAGGACGGTGTCCTCCTCGGTGATCTCAGAGATGCGCGCCGCCCAGTAGCCGGTGGCAAGAACATCGCCGACTAGCAGCGCCTGCCGGTCGGTCACGCCGTCAGGAATCCTGTTCAGCCCGGTGTCGGCAAAGGGGACCCGCACATATTCAGCCTGCCCGCCGTCAATGCGGCAGCCGAGTGCCCAGCCGCCGTTTTTGTCGGTGCAGTTGTTCACATAGCCCTTCTTGCAGAAGAAGCACTCCCCGCAGAAGGTCTCAACATTGACCGTCACGCGGTCCCCCGGTTTCACATGGGTCACCGCAGCGCCGACAGCCTCAACGATGCCCACCATCTCATGACCGACCGTGATGCCCGGTACGGCGCGGGGCACGCTGCCGTGCTTGATGTGCAGATCACTTGAGCAGATGCTCGCCAGTGTCACCCTGACGATGGCATCGCGCGCATCTTGCAGCACCGGCTTGGGCTTTTCCCGGCGCTCAAATTTCCCTTTCGAGACATAGGTATAGGTCTGCATTGCTTTCACCCTTGCTTTCTGAAGGCCGCGGCCCTATTCCCGCCACAGACCTTCGACTTTTCTGCTCCTATTATAGCAAGCCCGGCGCTATTTTGCAAAGGCTGCGCAGAATGGGAAAATTCACCCCGTCCGGCGCTGCGGAGCTGTTCAAGACGATGATGGAAAAATACCGGGAGTAAGCCCTATAAAAAACAGAGAGCGGCCCGCATAGAGACTGCTCTCTGTTTTTTGGTACTCTTACATCTGTGCAAGGGCCTCCTGCTCATGAAAGATGCGGATCGCCTGCCGATAGCTGAAGATGAAGTAGACGATCTCAGCTGCTGCCGTCAGCAGCCAGGAGAAGGGATACAGCAGGTACAGCGAGGGGATCGTGTGAAAATGCGCAAAGATCGTGTAGACCCAGATCACGCGGAACACACAGGAGCCCAGAATCACAATGACGGTCGGGCCAACGGTTTTGCCCAGCCCGCGGGAGGCGGCGATCGTGCAGTCCATAAAGGCGGAGATGCAGTAGGCAAGCCCCATGACCATAATGCGCTTCATGCCGGCGTCGATGACAGCGCTTTCGGTCGTGAAGAGCATCAGAAACTGGCGGCCGAACACCAGCAGCCCGCCGCCCAGCAGAAGGCCCACGCCGAAGGAGTAGGCCAGCGAGATAAAATAGCTTTTCCGCATCCGGTCCAGCTTGCCGGCGCCGTAGTTCTGGCTCATAAAGCTGGCGCAGGCCATATAGAAGGCCGCCATCGCGTCATAGATCATCGCATCGGCGTTGGCGGCAGCCGAGTTGCCCTTGACCATCAGCGAATCGAAGGAGTTGACGCCCGCCTGAATAAACAGGTTGGCGATGGCAAAGATCGCGTTCTGCAGGCCCGCCGGTATGCCCAGCATCAGGATACGCTTTGTAGTGCCGAGGTCGAGCCGGATACTGTGCAGATCCAGCGCATAGCAGTCCTCCACCTTGGTGAGAGCGTGCAGGATCAGCCCGGCCGACAGGCACTGGGCAATCGTGCTGGCAAGCGCGACACCGGCCACATCCAGATTGCAGATGATGACAAAAAACAGGTTGAGCAGGATGTTGACCACACCGGCCACGGACAGGTAGGCCAGCGGCTTTTTTGTCTCGCCGATGGCGCTGAACACCGCATTGCCGTAGTTGTAGAGCGCCAGCGCCGGCATGCCCAGAAAATAGACCCGCAGGTAGAGGATTGCGCCGGGCAGCAGATCCTCCTTCGTGTTGAGCAGCCGCAGCAGCGCAGGCGAGCCGAACAGCCCCACGGCCAGCAGCAAAATACCGGCGAGCAGGCTGACCACCAGCGCCGAATGGACGGTTTTGCTGACATCCTTGGGGTGGCGGGCACCATAGTACCGCGCAACCAAGACATTGACGCCGTTGCTCAGGCCGATGAGAAAGCCGGTGAAAAGAGTGACAAAGGTGGAGGTAGAGCCGACGGCCCCCAGTGCGGTCGAGCCTGCAAAGCGGCCCACCACGGCGACATCGGACATGTTGAAAAGGATCTGCAGCAGGTTGGACAGTGCCAGCGGCAGGCTGACGAGCAGGATCTGTTTGGCCAGCGGGCCCTCGGTCATGGATTTGGATTTTGCTTGGCAGCTCATGATCTGGTTATACTTCTCCTATTTATAAGAATGGGGCGGCCGTTACATGCTGTGGTCGGCAAAGATCGGGTCGTCCTGCCACAGGACCACCCTGCCCGCTGCGCGGGTCTTGTTCATGTCAATCAGTCTCTGGTTGCTTGATCCGCGGAACCGCAGCGAAATATCATACTGGTCCTGCACAAAATCGCCGTCCACCAGCACATCAATATACTGCAGGAACTCATCGGTGACCTCACAGCGGCCGGGGCCGGGCTGCCAGATCTCATGCTCCAGATTGTTGCCGGTATAGCACCAGATCGTTTTGTTCGGGTAAAGCGCCTTGACATTTTTGACAAAGGGCAGCAGCTCGCGCTGGTTCTCCGGCTCAAGCGGCTCACCGCCCAGCAGCGACAGGCCGTTGATGTAGCCGGGTGCCAGACTTTCAAGGATCTCGTTGCGAACCTCCTTGGTGAAGGGCGCACCATAGCCAAAGTCCCATGCCACTGCATTGAAGCAGTTGGGGCAGTGGCGGCGGCAGCCCGATACAAACAGGCTGGTGCGCACGCCCTCGCCGTTGGCAATGTCACAATATTTGATCGTAGCGTAATTCATAGCGGTTCTCCTGCGGGCCATCCCTGCCCTGCCTTGTACAGTGTTACCCAATATCTTGTATGTATTGGGGCATACTACCCCAAAACCTCAACCAGTATACCAGTTTATCCGGTACAATTCAAGCGGGACTTTCTGCGGGCTATATCAATATTATGCGATACATCGTTATGCAGGGTAGAACCAACCAAAATAGCTAAAATTTCCGCCTGATTTTTGGCATCTCTGTTTTTGAACGATGAAACGATGAAAACGGAACATTTTGTTAAATTTCACACTTCACCCACTATATATTGTGGTTTTACCGATTGACTTTTGCAGCCCGGTGCGGTATGATAGTCTTGCTCGCAAAGCGGGCTTAGTACGATTTGACAAGATATACGATTTGTACTGTACGCACCCTGTCTATTGATTGCAAAAAGAGGAGTTACCATGAAGATCATCAAGCGCAACGGCAGCGAGGCTGTCTTTGACATTACCAAAATCATTTCGGCCATCACAAAGGCAAATAAGGTCGTACCCGAAGCCCAGCGCTTGACGAAGCAGCAGATCATCGAGATCAGCGACCATGTGCAGGAGGTCTGCTATAACCGCAGCCACGCCATGAATGTTGAGGAGATTCAGGACCTTGTGGAGGACGCCATTATGGCGACCGGCGCCTACGAGGTTGCGCGCCGCTATATCACCTACCGCTATGTCCAGAGCCTCAAGCGCACCCACAACACGACCGATGACAAGATCCTCTCGCTGATTGAGTGCAACAACGAGGAGGTCAAGCAGGAGAACTCCAACAAAAACCCGACCGTCAACAGCGTCCAGCGCGACTATATGGCTGGCGAGGTCAGCAAGGACCTGACGATGCGTATGCTGCTGCCGCCGGAGGTCGTCAAGGCGCATGAGGAGGGCATCATCCACTTCCACGACGCCGATTACTATGCCCAGCACATGCACAACTGCGATCTGGTCAACCTTGATGACATGCTGCAGAACGGCACCGTCATCTCCGGCACCCTCATCGAGAAGCCGCATTCCTTCTCCACCGCCTGCAATATCGCAACCCAGATCATCGCACAGGTCGCGTCCAGCCAGTACGGCGGCCAAAGCATCAGCCTGACCCATCTGGCCCCCTTTGTTGACATCAGCCGCAAGAAGATCCGCCGCGATGTCGAGGCCGAGATGCAGGATCTGGGCATCGACCCCGGCGAGGAGAAGCTCTCCGAGATCGTTGAAAAGCGCCTGCGCGAGGAGATCAAGCGCGGCGTGCAGACGATCCAGTATCAGGTCGTCACGCTGATGACCACCAACGGTCAGGCACCGTTCATCACGGTCTTTATGTACCTGAACGAGGCCGGTGACAATCAGCGCCTGAAGTCGGATCTCGCCATCGTCATTGAGGAGATGCTCCGCCAACGCTATCAGGGCGTCAAGAACGAGGCCGGCGTCTGGATCACCCCCGCCTTCCCCAAGCTCATCTATGTGCTGGAAAATGACAATATCTATGAGGGCCAGCCCTACTACTACCTGACCAAGCTGGCCGCCAAGTGCACCGCCAAGCGGATGGTGCCCGACTATATCAGCGAAAAGAAGATGCTGGAGTATAAGGTCGATGCCAACGGCGAAGGCCATTGCTTTACCTGCATGGGCTGCCGCAGCTTCCTGACCCCCTATCTGGACGAGAACGGCAAGCCCAAATATTACGGCCGCTTCAATCAGGGCGTTGTCACGATCAATCTGGTGGATGTGGCACTGTCCAGCGGCGGCGATTTTGACAAGTTCTGGCAGCTGTTTGACGAGCGCCTTGAGCTGTGCCATAAGGCCCTGATGTGCCGTCACAACCGCCTGAAGGGCACGCTGAGCGATGCCGCGCCCATCCTGTGGCAGTACGGCGCATTGGCCCGCCTGAAAAAGGGCGAGCCGATCGACAAACTGCTCTACGGCGGCTATTCCACGATCAGTCTGGGCTATGCGGGCCTGTATGAGTGCTGCAAGTATATGACTGGCAAGAGCCACACCGACCCTGCCGCCAAGCCCTTTGCGCTGCATGTCATGCAGCATATGAACGATGCCTGCGCCAAATGGAAGAGCCAGCACAATATTGATTTCAGCCTGTACGGCACGCCGTTGGAGTCCACGACCTACAAATTCTCCAAGTGCCTGCAAAAGCGCTTCGGCATTGTGCCCGGCATCACCGACCGCAGCTATATCACGAACTCCTACCATGTCCATGTGTCGGAAAAGATTGACGCCTTCACCAAGCTGAAGTTTGAGAGCGATTTCCAGAAGCTGTCCCCGGGCGGTGCCATCAGCTATGTGGAGGTGCCCAACATGCAGGACAACCTCGAGGCCGTCATCAAGGTCATGCAGTTCATCTATGAGAACATCATGTACGCCGAGCTGAACACCAAGAGTGACTACTGCCAGGTCTGCGGCTACGATGGCGAGATCCAGATCGTACAGGAGGACGGCAAGCTGGTGTGGGAGTGCCCCAAGTGCCACAACCGCGACCAGAACAAGCTGAATGTCGCCCGCCGCACCTGCGGCTACATCGGCACCCAGTTCTGGAATCAGGGCCGCACCGCCGAGATCAAGGATCGAGTGCTGCATCTGTAATAGAATAAGTTTAGCCCCCGACGCCTGCCGCTGTACGGTATTACGCCGGGGGCATTTTGTAGGGGAGGGATTCATCCCTTCTGGGTGCATTGCGCCAGCCACAGGGTTTCCGGGAGGGTCAAGACCCTCCCCTACGAACCGTGGAAAGCGGCATATAGACTTTCCAACAGCACAAAACAGGCAGACCGCCATTTCTGACGGTCTGCCTGTTTTGGGTTGCTTGCTATAAATTTTACTTTGCGTACTCGGTGGCGCGGCTTTCGCGGATGACGCTGACCTTGATCTGGCCGGGATAATCCAGCTCGTTCTCAATCTTCTTTGCGACATTGCGGGCCAGCAGAATGACCTCGTCATCGCCGACCTTATCCGGCTGGACAAGGATGCGGACCTCGCGGCCGGCCTGCACAGCGTAGGAGCTTTCCACGCCCTCAAAGCCGTTGCAGAGTGCCTCCAGCGTTTCCAGACGCTTGATATAGCTTTCCATGTTCTCACGGCGGGCACCGGGACGCGCGGCCGAGATCGCATCGGCGGCCATGATGATGAACGCCAGCGTGGTCTTGGGCTCAACATCACCGTGGTGCGCCTCGATGGCATGGATGACCTGCGGGTTCTCGCGGTACTTTTTGCAGATGTCAACGCCGATCTGGACATGGCTGCCCTCAATCTCATGGTCAAGGGCCTTGCCGATGTCATGCAGCAGACCTGCGCGGCGCGCCAGCTGGACATTGACGCCCAGCTCGCCGGCCATCAGACCGGCCAGCCATGCCACCTCCAGAGAGTGGCTCAGGACATTCTGGCCGAAGCTGGTGCGGTATTTCAGGCGGCCGATAAGCTTGACGAGGTCGGGGTGCAGGCTGTGAACGCCCAGCTCCATAACGGCCTTGTCGCCCTCGCGCTTCATCTGGATCTCCAACTCGCGGCGGCACTTGTCAACGGTCTCCTCGATGCGGGCGGGATGAATGCGGCCGTCAGCGATCAGGCGCTCAAGGGCCATGCGGGCAACCTCGCGACGGGTCTGGTCAAAGCTGGACAGCGTGATGGCCTCCGGCGTATCGTCAATGATCAAATCGCAGCCGGTGGCGGTCTCCAACGCGCGGATGTTGCGGCCCTCGCGGCCGATGATGCGGCCCTTCATCTCATCACTGGGCAGCGGCACAACGCTGACGGTGGCCTCGCTCGTGGCATCGGCCGCACAGCGGGCAATGGCCTGACCGATCAGCTCGCGGGCGAGGTTGTCACACTCGTCCTTCATGTTTGCCTGATAGGCGCTGATCTTCATCGCCTTTTCATGGGTCAGCTCGTCATCCACCTGCTTCAGCAGGACGGCGCGGGCATCCTCCTTGGACATGGCCGCGATGGTTTCCAGCTTTTCGGTCTGGCGCAGCTTGAGCTGCTCCAGCTCGTCCAGACGGGCCTCGACAGTCTCGGTGCGGCGCTTCAGGTCCTCCTCCTTGCGCTCCATCTGGGTGGTGCGCTTGTCGAGGGCCTCCTCCTTCTGGTCGATGCGGCGTTCCTGACGGGTGATCTCGGCACGGCGGTCCTTGATCTCCTTGTCAGCATCGCTCTTGAGTTTAAAGGCTTCGTCCTTTGCTTCGATGATGGTTTCCTTACGCTTCTGCTCCGCAGCTTTGATAGCATCATTTACGATGCGCTTGGCTTCGTCCTCAGCGCTGCCGATCTTTGCCTCAGCAGTGCGCTTGCGGTTTTCACCGCCGAGGTAAAAACCAAGCGCCCCGGCAACAGCGGCAGCAACAAGAACCAGCACCACGATCAAAATTGGTGACATAGTTGGTTTCACTCCTTATTAAAATAGGAGGATGCGGCGCAGCGGGACGCTTTTCCGTTATGATATTGTTACAGGAAGAAACGCGGCAGGTCGGCCAAAAAGGCGCACAATGCCCCTACACGCAGAATATACACAGAACCGTCTAAGCGACGTTGAATATCGTAAAAAAGCGGCGTTCCCGGTGGGCGACACCCTTTAAGGAGCCACGCACAGGGCAGACCTGCCGTTTGGCTCTTTATTTCCTATATATAATTTTACTTTGCTTTGGTGTAATTGTCAAGAAGAACCAGGGCGCAAAGTAGTGTTTTTCATGCAAAACGCCCCGTTTTTCTGAAACAGGGCGCACAAAAATTATTTTTGACCGCGATAGACCCCCGCCTTGCGCAGCAGATCCTTCACGACCTCCGATCCGCAGACCAGCCCGCAGGCGGCGGGCACAAAGGCGTTGCTGGCGGGCACGGTGCGGCGTGCGGCAAACGGGGTCTCGCGTGTTTCCTCTGCCAGCGGCGGCAGGGGCGGTTCCTCCGAAAAAACGACCTTGACCTTGCCAAGGCGGCGCTTACGGCACTCGATGCGGATGACTTTGGCCAGCGGGTCCACCGCTGTTTTTTCAATATCGGCAACCTTAAAGGCCGTGGGATCCAGCTTGTTAGCGGCCCCCATGCTGCACAGGATCGGCACCCCGGCCTCCTTGCAGCGGCGGATCAGCAGCAGCTTGGCGCTGACCGTGTCGATGCAGTCCAGCACATAGTCAAACTGCGTCAGATCCACGCTGTCCGCGGTCTCGGCGTTGTAAAACATCCGGTTTGGATGTACGGTGAGGGTAGAGTCGATGTCCGCAATGCGGGCGGCCATAGCGTCCACCTTGTACATGCCGAGCGTTGAATGCAGCGCCACCAGCTGACGGTTCAGGTTGGAGAGCGCGACCGTGTCGCTGTCAAATAGGCTCAGCTCCCCTACCCCGCTGCGCGCCAGCACCTCAACGGCCTGTCCCCCCACGCCGCCGATGCCGAACACCGCCACATGGGCCTTGCGCAATGCGTCCAGCGCGGGCGTGCCCAGCTGGGCGCGGGTGCGTGTATATTGATCGGTCATAGTCGTTACCTCTCTTGTTTTTCCTTTCGCTGTGCCTTGCGTTCCAGTACGGTCTCGTAGCTGGACGACATCTTGTCCGCCATGCAGACCAGCGCGGCCTCGCGGCTATGGGGAATATCGGTGGGCGTCAGCGGCCACATATGGCTTTGGATGATGTCCTTTTCCTTATCGCTCAGGGCAAACACGGTCTCCGCATTATAGCGCGCAATGCGCGGGTGCTTGAAGCCGTGCCAATGAGTAATATTGCTGCAGCTGTGCCAGTCGTACAGGTAAAAGTCATGCAGGAACGCACCTTTTACAAGGCTGGCCTCATCGGCGTTGGCCCGCAGATGGATGTTGAGCCAGAATGCGATGCGGGTCACCCGCATACAGTGCTCATAGGTCGTGACGCTGCCGTGCTGGATGAACTTCTGCATCTCCAGCGCGTTAGGGTCATCGGCAATACCCTTCAAAAGAATGTGCATACGGACTTCTTCTTCAGGGGTCAGTTTACAGATCATAGCAGTTCCTCCACGCGGGCTGCCGTTTCGTCCAGAGGCGCCGTGCCGTCCACGACCAGAATCGGACAGCACAGCGCTTTCTGCCATGTATCGTGCCGGGCCGCGCATAGCAAAAAGGCCAAATAGGTTTCAAACTTACCGCCTTACTTCACCAGCAGGCAAACCGTTTCAACATGGGACGAGGAAACAGGATTGATGTCAGATTGCCTTTGTTAGTTCTCGGAAACAAATCGACTGACCGCTCTTGTTCCAACTGACATATATTTCTTAGAAAGATATCAATCCAACATCAGATTACTTTTGCCAAGATTACAATCGTGGCAAAGGGTTTGCAGGTTTTCAATCAAGGTTTCTCCACCTTTATCCCATGGAATAATATGATCCACCTCCAGTTCGACAGAAGGATCTTTTGCCGGTGAGGCGCCGCAAGCGCAACACTTATATTTATCTCTAGACAACACCTTGAATCTCAATCGGAGATTGATTTTTCTGGGTGTACGGTGTTTTGATGTCGATGCAAGTTCAATCGTATTATTTGATGTTGTGCGTTGACAGTTTGATGGTTCAAGCACCTCGATTGGTGCGGGTTCGTATTCATTTTCTTCAGCATTTATGTATTCAACAAACTTCTCTAATGCTTTTTGCCACCCTCCGAAACGTTTTTCATATGTTCCAATCGAATATTTAGATATATCTCTCATTTCTGAATATTTTGGTTGTTTCCCAAGCCTGACCCATACGTTTTCAATTTCTTCAAATAATTCTTCATCTGTAATTCCGATTTTTGACCTAGATGGCTTTAATGAAGCTTTGGCTAAACAGTTAAACCACGAGCCAAATCTCCGAGTAAGTGTTGTCGCATGAAATTTTCCGAATTCGTTATAATCATCAATAGTAACTGTATCTTGTTTTAATTGATTAGAAACTCGTTGCAAATCTTCAATCAATTCAGTATCAGGTACATTTCTGTGAAATTCATTCAGTTCAAATCTCATTTCAGTCCACCTCTTGATATCAATACTACGGTCTCCACGTGCCGCGTCTGCGGGAAGAGGTCAACGGGGCAGAATTTGGCGGCGCGCCAGCCGAGGTGAGTGAAGGCGGCTACATCGCGTGCCAGTGTTTCGGGGTCACAGCTGACATAGACAATACGCTTCGGGCGCATTTTGTTTACGGCGGCGATGCACTCCGGTGTGCTGCCGGCGCGCGGCGGGTCCAGAAAGACCACATCGGGGTGCAGTCCCTCCGCAGCGGCGGCCATCATCCACTCGGTTGCGTCGGCGCAGACAAAGCGGGCGTTGGCCAGTTTGTTGCGGCGGGCATTGGCGGCGGCGTCCCTGACGGCGGCGGGGTTGCGCTCGACGCCGATGACCTGCTTTGCATGGGGCGCAGCGCACAGGCCAATCGTGCCGATGCCGCAGTAGGCATCCACGACCGTCTCGCGGTCGGTCAGCTTGGCAAGCTCAAGTGCCTTTTTGTACAGCACCTCGGTCTGGGTACGGTTGACCTGATAAAAGCTGCGGGATGAGATCGCAAACTGCAGCCCGCACAGCGTATCCAGCACAAAGCCGGGCCCCCAAAGCGGTTTCTCGCGGTTGCCCAGTACGGCGCTGCTGCGCGTGGGGTTGCTGTTCTGCACGATGCTGACGACCCACGGCGCTTTTTTGCGCAGTGCAGCGCAGAAATTTTTGCTGCCGGGCAGGTCTGCGCCGGGCGTCACCAGCGTGACCAGCACCTTGCCGTCCCCGCTGCTGCGCAGCACGGTATGGCGCAGCAGCCCTGTGCCGCGGTCCTCGTCATAGGCGGTCCAGCGGCATGCGCGGGCGGCCTCCAGCACGGCGGCAAGGGTCTTGTTGAGGATCTCCGCCTGCAGCAGGCAGTCGGCACTTGGCAGGACCCTGTGCGTACCCTCGGCATACAGGCCGCAGACCAATCTGCCATGCTGCATTGCAAAGCTGGCGATGGCCTTGTTGCGGTAATGGTACGGCTCGGCCATGCCCTGCACAGCCCGGACGGGGGCAAACCCGCCCAGCAGCCCCTGCAGGCGGGCCTGTTTTTGGTTCAGCTGTTCCCGGTAGGGCAGTGCAAGCAGCGGACAGCCGCCGCATTTTTTATCGTAGTTCAGGCAGGTAGTGGGCATGGTTACGACCTTTCTTTGCACAGGCTTGCGCGGTGTGCTATACTATACATACAGAGCGAAGGACGGAGGTATTGCTATGAATGTGCTACTTATCAACGGCAGTCCGCACAAGGACGGCTGCACAAACGCGGCGCTGGCCGAGATGGCCAAAGCGCTGAATGAATCCGGCATCGAGACCACGATCTTCCACATCGGGTCTGCCCCGGTGGGCGGCTGTGTGGGCTGCGGCGGCTGCGGCAAGGCCGGCAAATGCGTCTTTGGCGGGCCGGTAGCCGAGGTGCTGCCGCTGGTTGAGAAGGCTGACGGCATTGTGTTCGGTGCGCCGGTCCACTATGCCACGGCGGCAGCCAGCATGCTTGGCTTTATGCACCGGCTGGCCATCAGCGGCGGCAGATACCTGCGCCACAAGCCCGCCGCTGTTGTGACCAGCGCCCGCCGCGCCGGTACGACCACGGCGCTGGAGGCCATGGGAAAGGTGCCGCAGTTCTTTGAGATGCCGCTCATCAGCTCGACCTACTGGCCGATGGTCCACGGCGGCAAGGCCGAGGAGGCAGCCGCCGATGCGGAGGGTATGCAGATCATGCGCAATCTGGGCCGCAATATGGCGTGGATACTGCGCTGCATCGAGGCTGGCAAGGCTGCCGGAATTGAGACACCCGTTGCAGAAAACGACAAACGGACGAATTTTATCCGCTGACACGCGCCCTGCGGGCGGCAAAGCGGCGTTCCCACTGCGGGAGCGCCGCTCTTGTTTTTTTCACAGGGAGTTATGCCAGACTCTTGGTGCGCCCGCCGCTGACATCCTCCTCGGTGACGGCCTTGACCGAGGCATCCGCCTGCTGGGCGGACTGCGGCGCATGGCCGGTCGGCCAGACATTCTGCAGCAGCGTCAGGATCGGCTCATAATCCTGCGTGCGGGCAGCGGCCGTGACATAGATCGTTTCGCCGCAGTCGTAGTCGATCTGGGCAAAGATCGTCTGGTAGCTGCCGCAGTCATAGCGCACCGCCGAGACAGCGGCATCGGGTACGGTAAAGTCGATGTCATATCGGACTGTGCCGGTCGTTTCCTCCAGCTCCCGCCCCGACTGGGCAAGAAAATCCGTGTAGGTGTCGGTCATCTGCAGCAGCACGACCGTGTAGCTGAGCTGGTTGCCGGCCGTCAGTGAGAGGGTGTCCGCCTGCGCCATGACAGGCTGCTCCCACTGGTTCTGATCGTAAACGATGGTCACACCGTTGTCACCGTCACAGCTGGCATAGTCCGGCTCCTCGTCTTTGACAAAGCCGTCACCGCCGTAAAGGTAGAGCATAAAATCCTGAAAGCTGCACCCCGTCAGGGCAAGCCCCGCCAAGACGGATAGGGCGGCTGCGATACTTTTTTTCATAAAGCTCATTCCTTTTATAATAGCATGATGCTGTAAAAGCCCGCAGCGGATGCCGCCAGCACAAAGGCGTTCCAGCCCAGCACGGCAAAAGCTGCGCCGAACGCCAGCCCTGCCAGTACATCGCTGATATAGTGGACGCCGGTCACGACCCGGCAGATCGCAATCAGCACCCCCAGCACGGCCAGCACAATGCCTAGCGGGCGGAGCACAAACCACGCGGCCCCGGCGATGGCCGCCGCCGAAAAGCAGTGTCGGCTCGGCATGCTCTGGCCGGGCTTGTCCTTCGGAAAGAGGGGCGCAAACCCCAGCGCCGCGTAAGGACGCGGCCGGTCGATGACCCGGCGCACCAGCGTGCCGACCAGAAACGCCGCCGCCGGTACGATGACCGCAGGCAAGAACTGCTCACTGCGGTGCAGTGCCAGCCACGCCAGCATACCGAGGTAGAGCAGATATACCAGCCCCACCGCCCCGCGGCTGACGAGCCGCAGCGCTCTTTTGGCGGCGGGCCTTGCGTTGAACCACCCGATCACGGCGCGGTACTGCTCTGCATTCATAAGGGTATCCTCCCAGTCATAACATTTCACCATTAGAATAACATTCTGAAAAAGGCTTGTCAAACGGCGATGCAGATGTTTATAATAAAGGCAGTACCGCACCCCCTGCAGCCGCCGATACGGCGCGCCGGGTGCGCCGGCCGCAAAGCCCAAACAGGTGCGCAGTATTCTTTGTGTCTGCGTGCTTTTTGTGGTGCCAGCGGTCAAAAGTGATTACAGTTGTAGGAGGGGTGTCCCTTTTGTTTGGTTTTGCGAATGCGCTGCTGCTGCTTTTGCTGGCGGCTGCCTGCCTTGATTTTGTACCGGTCCTGCGGCGCAGGCTCTCCCCCGCCGCGTGGTGGGCGGAGGAACGCCCGCTGTTTAGCGCGCGCGGCGCAGCGGTGCGCCAGCGGTACGGTACCGCCGCGTTCCTGCTGGGCGTGATGGTGTATGAGTTCATCGTTGTGTTCAACAACAGCATGGCGCGGGAGAATTGGCCATGGCTGCAGACCCGCGTTTCCCCCGTGCTGGACTGGGTGATGTACCTATGCTTCGGGTGCAAGATTTTGCTCGGCACAAGGTACAGCGGGCGCAGCCTGCTCTGCGCCGGGGCGCTGTATTTTGTGGCGCGGTGGGTCTACTTCAACGGGCAGAATATCTGGTGGCTGGGGCTTTGCGTTGCCCTGCTGGCCGCAAAGGATGTGCCGCTGCGCCGCTGCATGAAGGCACTGCTGGCCTGCGGCCTGCCCACACTGGCGCTGGTGGAGCTTTTGCACTTTGCGGGCGTCATTGCCCCCGATGCCGCCAGTGAGCGCGACGGCAGCTTCCGCCTGATGTTCGGCTACGGCCACCCCAACACCTTCGGCGGGGTGGTGTTCGGCCT
>OGXE01001436.1_pt1 | contig 20400 bp, 18 predicted proteins | sample 1576181 | NCBI WGS metagenome assembly OGXE01 (sample SAMEA3541478, study PRJEB24748) | human gut metagenome | biome: human gut; feature: human-associated habitat; material: faeces | place: China | collected 2012 | reverse complement strand
CGGACTACTGGTACAATGTGACCGGAGATGGGGTGACAGCCAAATACTTCCAGTATTCATATCCTTTACCGATATGTCAACGAACGGGCGAAAAGGTTCCATTAAATCACAGCTCAGGTTATATTGATTAAACATATTATCGTGAAATAATCCCAATTGTGTGAGATATCCGTTTGCTGTAATTTCTCGGTTAAAAACAGAAAGAACAATACTGTAGCCATAATTCAGAGCAGCATTTATAGGACATTCGTCATTGCGACTGAATGATTTACCGAACAAGGCATTAAAATACACCTTGGCGGCATGTCCTTCTCTGTTTGATTTATCATTAAGTTCAAGCTCATCTATATATCCCATAAGCATACTGCTTTGTGGAAGTTTGTATATTTCAAGAACCTTAGCTTGATTCTTAATTTTTTCGGCTACAATCTGAGTCCACACACATTGCTTTACCGCTTCATTCCACGCAATTTGTCTTTTAATTTTAAGACTGCAGTCGTGACTACCGTAATATGGCGTAAGTTCCGAAAGAGGATTGTGCTTTTCATCGCAGAATATGACCTTTACTTTTTTCTTGATAAGCTCACAAAGGAGAGCGGCAGTAACCGAAACAGCCGTACTTTCAATAACAAGCACGGATATTTCACTTATATGCACCTTTACCGTGCTTTCAACATCACGCACAACAAGGTGTCCCATGCTGTAATCCAGCTTTGATGTTTTCGTAATTACTACCGTTCTCCAACTCATCTAAATATCCTCTTTTCTGATAACTTACATATGTAACAAATCAATCTTCTTCTCAAACAAACCTGTTACCGACTGATGAACAAGATAAATCGACTTTACACCTTTAACCTCCGACAATACGGAATTTAAACCAACTCTTCCCGAAGAACTACCCTCACCAATATATGTAAGATTTCCTAAAACAGCATTACAATGTATGATTTTGAGTATTTCTGTAAGAACAAAACATTGTTTTCTAATATCCAGTTTTTCAAAAGCATCACGATGAGATGCAATTTTAACACCCATATCACCGAATTTAACCTTTAGAATTGTATCTGTCATTTTAGAGGTTAAAATATCAAACAACTTCAAATTCTCATCGGCACTCACTTTGTCAAGCTCTGTAATATTGTAATTTTCAGGCTTGGAATTCAACTTAACGACATTTCTGATATATTTTTCTGTATCATAACTAACTGTTAACTGCATGGCTGGTTTGTATATAATTTGCTTACCAGTCTTGGCACTTATATGCATTCTGAAACCGTCAATTTCAATGCAGGCATTATATTTTACAACGGGAATCAGAACCACAGGATTTTTCAAGCCAAGATTTTCACTCAGATATTTTTCAGGGTTTGCCTCATACCGAGCCTTAATGTAAGAATCAATTGCAACAAGCTGACGCATTTCTTTGCCCTTTTTGCCCTCGTATTTAACAAATGAAAAGTACGAAGATGCCGGCTTGTCATAACCTCCGTATTTACTGATATCCGAAAGCGGAGAGTTCTGTTTTAGTGAAACCTGACCGCTTCCTTTTTTCAGAGGATTCATCTTGAAAAGTCCGCCGTTTCTTGTTAAAGCATACCTTGTAAAACGGATATTGTTCTTGTTCATAGTCTTTCTGACAATTTTGATTGACTTATTATCATCAATTGACCATGCGTTCGGTGTATTAAAACTGAACATTTTGTTTAGGCTATAAGCTTTGGTTTTCAAACCTTCGATAAATATGGACTTGTTGTGTGTACAGCGTTCGTTATACACATTGCCGACAACAACATTTAAATATGCATCTTTTGCATGGTGAAAATCGTTTACTTCTCTGCATTTTAAGAAATCATATTCGTGTCTGAATTCAGAAACCGTTGACGCTTTTACATACACAATTTCAGTATCGGGATACAATTCTTTAAAAAGTGACGCAACTGCTTTTGTTGATTGAGATGTTTCAACAATCTGTCTTGCAATAAAATCTGAAAGTTCGCTGTCAGTAAGCTCAGTTGCCCTTGTAAGCCTCTCGTACTTTTTCTTGCTAATAAGACCTTTATCCATAAGCAAATGCCAGAAGCCTTTCATCTTTTCACGAATTGAACTGTCAAGCGGATATGTATTATCCTTGTGAGCATTAACCTGTTTCTTTACAAGGACACGGTTATCAAGGCTGTCATCTTTAACTTTTGAACGAGGGAAAATGTGATCCACATCGTAAATGTTTTGATTGTACAATTCCGACAGATTTATCGGTTCTCCCGTGTACATACACTTGCCGAATTGAGTATAGTAAAAATACAGTCTGTCTCTTTTAAATTCATCATCAGGTGTTTTTTCAAGAGATTCCCAGAGTTCGCCCGAATCCTCACTGCACTTTTTATACAAATCTACAAGCTTGGTCTTTCTTGACTCTTTACGGCCTTTGTCGCCTTTCACACCGTCTTTTCTTGTCATCTCAACAAATATCTTTTTAGGTGCATGACCTTGAATTTTGTTGATTTCATGCATAATTTTCAAAGACTGATACACAGGTCGTTTTACCGCAGGAGAAATATAGAGATTCTCCACCATTTTCTCAAGGCTTTGCCCTGTCTGAATACCGTCAAGATAGTTTTGTCTGCTCTGTTCAAAACCGTATTTTGAGCCAAGCAGCTCCATAAGATTATCATTTGTCTGCCATAGTGCATGGATAATGTTAAATTGCAACTCACCTGTATTTTTATCGACATTATAAACTTCGGTAAGAAACTCCTTTGATAATCTTCCCCAATCCTTGTATTTGAGTTTAGAAATTCTCATTATATCTTCATCCGATAATTTTGAACCGAGCTGCCTTTTTAAACGCTTTCTTAAAAGTTTTTTATCATCGCCAAATACAGTTATAGCTTTTATAGCGTCCTCTTTTTCGCTGTCGGTCAGATTAAACTGTGACATTTCAATTGCGGAACGCATACTTGACTTAAAATCACCGTCAATGCCTGTGATATCTGGCGTAATACCTTTTTCGCTTTTTAGATAATTTAGCAAATCTTTTCTTCTGACCTTTTTATGCGTCATAAACAAGTCATTAAATATTGCCTGTTTAAGACTTACATCAGGCTTTTTTCCGTCAAGTCTTAAATTATTCAGTTCATTAAGAACCGTAAAGGTACTGTATAAAATCGAATTCTTAGGTATTACATCCTTCGTTGGAAGATATGTACATTTTGAAGTCAGATTATTTATAAAATTCTCTGCCGATTGCTCTATGTCAACAACACTGTCAAAATTCCACGGATATATTTTTTCATCACTTCTGACAAGCCACGATTTTTGGCTGTGATTATTCAGCGGACCTACATAATACGGTATTCTGAATTCAAAAATTTTGACTATCTTGTCACTTACAGAAATTCCGTTTTCATCTTTTTTATTAAGAAATTCAAGATAAGTTGAAGCATTTTTCAGAATTGCTTTCAGCTCACTCCTATTCACCTGCATAGGAATAACGCCGTTATCTTTTACGACAATTTTCGGCATAAATGTGCCGTTTTCAATCTTATCAAACATTTCTTCATAGCCTGTTTTGTCAAGCTTTTCAAACTTTTTCTTCAGATATTTGCAGAAATCCGCCTGATTTGTACGATACTGAATTACACCGTTTCTGCCGTTTTCTTTGTACTTTCCGCAATATGCCGTATAGTTATCAAGCTTGTCCTTTGTAATTCTAAAGATTTCGCCATATAACGATTTACATCTCTCTTTAACGAAATCTTTGAGCATTTTCAAATCAGAATTATGTTCTTCATATGTTTTGACTTTGGCAAATGAAATATACTTTTCACCGTTCAAAATATCTGCAAGAATTGCCCAGTCATAAACCGCCTTTGCTTTTTCGATAAGTTCAAACTTTTCTTGTAACAAATCACGGTATGTATTTTCATTATCGTCATAACCGCTTTCAAAGGTAATACCGTTTACTTCCTCACTGTCAAACGACTTATAACCGAACATATCGGAAAATTTAACCTTTCTGCCACACATCAAATCTATCAATGCGGTTTCATATGGATTATTTCTTTTACTGTAACCGAAAAGCTTGTATGATTCAGACGATTTTGCTGTTTTCTTCAATGTTTTGTCCTTTAATATTTCTGAAAATCTTAACGAATCATTGCACTCAAATTCAATTTCATATTCTTCTTTTAAGTAAAGTTTTAAATCGTCAAAAAGAGCTTCAAAAGAGGACTCACTTTCAAAATCAGACCCCATATTATCAAACAAGAAATGTCCCCTGTGTTTTATAATATGATGTAACGCAAGATATACAAGTCTTATATCGTGTGGTTGTGAGCTCTTAATCAATTCTTTTCTAAGATGATATATTGTAGGGTAGTCTGTGTGGAATTCTATATCGGTGTAATTACTGTCTGCAAAAACCGCATACGGAACATTTGAAGATTTATCTTCAAGATACAAACAACTTTCTTTTAATCTCTGAAAAAAAGCATTATCAACTTTTGAAATTTCCTCATCAAAAAGCATTTGCAGCCATTCAATACGGTTTCTTTTTCTCAAGCCTCTTCTTCGTGCCGATCTAAGAGTTCTTCTCTCGGCAGCTGAATTACTCTCCTCAAAGAGATCAACACCCCACATAGCATTGCCTTTAAATTTGCAGAGATTGTAATCTGTATCGGCTACTGCATATCCGACAGAATCCGTTCCTATATCAAATCCTACATAATAATCGTCATTAAAATTCTTCATAAATTTCCCCCTTTTCTATTGACAAAGTATTTATTTTGTAATATTATTAAGATAATCTAATTACCTTATTGGATTTACACTATGAGTTCAAATAAAAATTCATTCTATCCGTTGCTTAGGCAACCATCACAGTGTGTGATTTGAGGATTCGGTTTTCCGAATCCTTTTCTTTTGTCTAATTTTAGCACATACTGTAGTTATTTTCAATATCTTTAAGTCATTTTATCCTTATTTTTAGTATATTTTATTCAGTTATACAATTTCGGTATACTTTCTATATATTTTGCATAGTATAACATACTACTATCAGTATGTCGTATTATACATTTTTAAAATCAAAAGATTTCTGCCCCGCCAATTGCTTGCGGAGCGTAACCTTAACCCTCATCAAAGCCCTTCTATTTCAAATATTGCTCTATAATAAAAGTTAGGGCAGAAAAACAGCTGCAAATAAAAAGTAAAAAAAGCAGAGCATATTTTGCCAAAATCCGTTAAAAGGAATTGCTTAAAAACCTGAAACGGAGGACAAAATATGCTCTACAGATATTTTACAGAAAAGCTCTAAAGAGCTTTTGAACGCAAAATCAGGGCAACCAAAAGAACACTTGCCGCTTGTGATGAGGCTTTAAATAACCTCTCTGATGAAGAGCTGTTACAAAAGTTAGAAAAAAATTTCAGCCACTATTCAAGCAAGTTGAAACGGCAGGAGTCAGAACTGAATAGCTTTTGTAAAAGAACAGGATTACTTCCTGACGGTTCTCGTCAACAGGCTTATGGTTTTGGCAGAAGTACTGCTCAAAAAGCGGTGTGGAGAAATAAGAAAGCAGTTGCAAATTCCGCTGAAAAGAGTATAATTAAAACTATAATTAAATCGGTGAAATTTCCTGATAATTGTAATTATTTATTAAAAATCAGAAACTAATTTTGGAAAATATAATAAAAGCGAGTTATCTGCAGATATTCTTAAAGCAATTAACGGTGCAATCGAAAAAAGATTATCCGAAAATGACGATTTCATATTTGATGAAATTAAAATTGCTAAATTTCCTATTGGGAATAAATCTGTATTCATTACTAACTATGAAACAGGTGTACACCCTAAAACTCAGTTGTATTTAAATAGAGATTATTTTTTAAATGTAACATTAGATGAGTTTAATGCTGCTTGTTTGAATTATTACGATTCAGGTTGGTGGCAAAGTGAGAACATCGAAGATTTAGTAAATCACGAAATAATGCATGCTTGCATTAACTACTATAATTCGTTTGAGAAGACTGAACAGTTATATCAATTTTTAAATGAAGATACTCGTGTAAAAGGTTTTTGTAAATTGGTTGATAATATCCTGATGAGTTTCTTAATGAGGTGTATGTTGCTATAAACAAAGGAAAAAGTATAAGCAAGAAATATTTGGATGTATATTATGAATATATAGACACTTATTTAAGGAGATAATAAAATGGCAAATTTACCAAGGTGTAGTAGTTGTGCTAACAGAAAAAACAAATTTGGTACTATATGTAAATATTATTTAAAAGGAATTCCAAAAGAGTTTTTAGCCGAAAAGCAATTTTGCAAGCATTATACAATAGAAACAGAAAGAGCTGAGAGTAATTATGATGATTTGCCTGTAGCAAAAGGTAGATAATTATTTATGCTTATTTTCAATTGTATTGGCTTTAAATGCCGAAAGGTAAAGAGTTACATAGTTGATTGAATAAAAACAAAATTAAACGAATTTAAAAGGGTATTAAAGTGGTGTTTAGAACATTCCTTTTACTTTTACCCCGAAAATTACAGATTATGGTTAGAAGCTCCCGAATTTCGGGGGCTTTTAATATTGCTCAAATATCTGAGCATACACACAATTGCTAATAAATTGAAAGGAGCAAACAAATGGACTTAATGGAAATTTTAAAAACCATGTTTGGCGGCAAAGCGTTAACATTTGAACAGTTTGCAGAAAAGGTGAACAATGCGGCAGACGTTAAGCTCGGCAACCTTGCAGGCGGTCAGTACATTGAGAAAGACAAATACGATGATGTATCAAATCAGCTTGCAAGTGCAAACGCAAATTTTCTTGAGGCTTTGTCAAGAAAAGTGTGCAAGTTATTTTTCTAACTTACACACTTTATTTTACAAGCTCCAATCCGCTGTTTTGTTATTGCTTGAAGGATTATTATTTACACAGAATTTTATGGGGTGCCGTTTGTTTACAACATTCCTTACTGCGGTGACTTACAAATATCTACTTCAATGAACATGATATTCTTAAAAAATTGTTTCAACTTGCTATTGCAATTTACATCCATTAATTTTTCCTCCAATCAATCTGAATTTTTTAATTCAGGTCGATGGGGGGACTTCTGTTTCTATAAATCATAAGTGCCCTTTCTGCTTTCAACGCAAAATGGCAAAAAATAATGCCGACAGTTAATAGCATTAACAGCTATAACTTGTCGGCATTTAAAATCTAAAATTTGACTTTATTTAATCTCCGCAAATATAATCAGTCAACTATGTTATTCAATTCTTCAAATGGTATGTCATGTTTGTTTGCATATTGTTCTGCATATGAGCCTTTTATTCCATAGATTGTGAGCTTATCACAACCTTCAAAGGCATTATCCGCAATATCTTCTGCCTTATCGTAAATGATAATTTTCTCCAGCAAGGTGCAGTTTTCAAAAGCACCCCATTCAATGCTCTTAATATTTTTAGACAAAACTAACTGTTTTAAGGATATGCAATTACTAAATGCATATCGTTGTATTGCAGTAATATTATCGGGAATATTTATACTTTTTAGTGATGTGCAACCGGAAAAAGCACCGTATGCTATACCACGATCAGCAATATTATCCGGAATTACAAGCGTTTCTAATGAAGAACAGCCTGAAAATGATAAACTTTCAATTTCTTTTACATCACCATTAAAATTAACATTTTTCAGACTTTCACAATTCGTAAAAGAGAATTGTTTTATAGTACTTGGGAGTTGTATGCTTTCTAATGAAATACAATGGTCAAAACATCTGTTAAATATATACTCTATCCCTTCAGAAACAACAATCTCTTTTACTATATCGTTATCCTCAAACATTCCTTTCCTTTCTGCTCCCCACAAATTGTATCCTGTAACATATCCGCCTAAAGCATTTACTTTATGGAAAAATATTGTTGAAGGAATTACAACTTTCTCTGACGGGTAGTTTATCTTTACAATTGTTGCCGATTTATTTGTATATCCATCGGTTTCATATGTGTACCCAAACCACCAATGCTCACTTGAACAGCTTTGCAGCAATATAAGTATCACTAACACTACGCACAATATCCCGATAGGTAGTTTATATTTTTTTATTTTTTTCATCATATTAAAATTCTCTCGTAAAAAATATAGTTTTAATTATCAACAAACCGATAATTATTAATTTACAGACTGAATTGTTGTATCCAATTTTTCAAATGGTATGTTATGTTTTTTTGCATACTGTTCTGCATAACTACCCTTTATTCCGCAGATTGTAAGTTTATCACATCCATCAAAAGCGTTGTCCGCAATGTAATCACATTCATCATAGACATTAATTTTCTCTAAAGAAACGCAATCCCGAAAAGCTCCGTCACCTATTTTTATTAAGTCCTCAGGCAGATTCACTATTTCAAGAGATTTGCAACCATCAAATGTCCAGCTCTCAATAATCCTGACCTTTGACGGAACATCAATAGTTTGCAGAGAAGTACACCATTGAAAAGCGTTTGAACCTATTTCTGATAGCTTGTCGGGTAAATCAATATTTGTAAGTGAAGTACATCCTTGGAAAGCCACACTCTCTATACAATAAACATTTTTTGAAAACTTCACATTTTTTAATGAATAGCAACGAGCAAAAGCATTAGTGCTGATTTTGTTAATTTGCTTCGGTAAGTATATTTCTTCAAGCCCGGAACAATCGCTGAAACTAAAGGATTCGGTAATAGTATCTCCGTCAACAATGTTCACTTCCTTTAAATTATCACACCGCACTACGTCAAATGTCGTCATTGTGCCTGGTATAGTAATTTTTTCAAGATTATAGCAATTAGCTATAGCCGGGCCATAAGTTTCCACTACTCCTTCAGGTATTATAATTTCTTTTACAACATTATTTCCCTCAAATACACCTGTAAGAGACACCCCAACTAATGCAGCTTCTTCTACACAACTTAGCTTTTTGACTTTATATGAAGAAATTTCCGAAGGAATTTCAATGGTTTCAGCCAATATATCGGTTTTTATCAATGTAGCGTTTTGATTTTCATCAATTTCAAATGTATATCCTTCAGCAGTTTTTGTTATAGGGTATAGCTCTTTACAACTTGAAAACATTAAAATAAAAACTGTACAAAAAGATATTGCAAATACTATATTTACTCGTATTAATCTAGTTGTTTTCATATATAAAACCTTTCAAAAGTTTGTAGCACTAATTTCAAAGATGAATGAGCAAACATAATTGCTCATTCATCTTTAGAAATTTATAATGAATCAGTTAATCTGGTTCATATGTTGTCCAAATATTATCCTTAAACCACACATCTTGTGTAACCAAATGCCCAGGTTGCAATACACCAGGTATCTGTTTATTCTTCGAATCATTGAACATTACTTTCGGATTTTCCATTCCAATTAATGTTGCAGTGCCATTGAAAAAGTCGCCCTCAAATGTATATCCCTCTCTGTTGTGTTTTCCGTTAATACTAAAATATGCAATAGTAAATACAACAACGCATAGACCTAAAACTAAAGCTATAATGCTCGAAACTATTTTCGATTTTGGCATTATCTCACTTCCTATTCTTTAGATGAAATAAAATTATATCAACAAACAGTTACTCACTAGTTTAGAAACTCAATTGTTGCATCTAATTCTTCAAAAGGTATATTGTGTTCGTTTGCATATTGCTCGGCATATGAGCCCTTTATTCCGCAGATTGTAAGTTTATCACATCTGTCAAAGGCATCATTAGCTATATATTTAACTTCATCATGAATATTTACTTTTTCTAAAAAGTCGCAGCTATAAAACGTCCCACTATTAATAGATGTTACTTTTGGTGGTATAGTAACAAATGTTAGAGAATCACACTCCCTAAATGCATAAGATTCAATTGTATTTATGTTTTCAGGTAAATCTATTTTTTGTAACGCACATTCTGCAAAGGCATCACCTTCTATCTTTTCTACACTACTTGGCAATTCGATAAAACGCAGGTTTTTACAATTACTAAACATTGATTCACTTATTGTTTTTATTCCTGTTTCAAATTCCACAGACCTTAAATATTTACAAAAAGCAAACGCCCTTGTCCCGACTACTCTAACGCTGGAAGGTATATTCACTTCACAGAGACCTGAAGAATAAAATGCATCATTACATATTTCCGTTACACCTTCAGGGATACTCACTTCTGACACATTACTGTCTTCGAATATTCCCCTTTTAGCTGCTCCTGAAAGATTAAGCACCTCATACTCACCTAACTTTGTAACTGGAACTCCATAAACACTTGACGGAATCTTAACATGATACTCTTCACCCGTATATTTAATCAAAGTTGCTTGACCATTATCCACCTCAAACCAATAGTTATATTTTTTTGACATATAATACTCCGTACCATCTGATTTGTTACTCTTCCAAGGATGAAGCAAAAGTATTATTAATGCTATAAATGCTACAATTAATACAATTATCAATATAATTTTAGTTTTTTTATTCATACACTATCACTCTTTTTGTTATAGTATATTGTAATCGGATGACATAGCAAAAGACTCTGTCATCCGATTGCTTATCAAAGTATATTACGGTTTATATGTTGACCATATACCATCTTTATACCACACATCCCGTGTTACTAAGTGACCTTCTTGTAATACTCCTGGTATCTGCTTATTTTGAGAATCATTAAATATTACTTTGGGATTGTCTATACCATATATCGTATAGGTTAACCAATTATCGTACATTTGACTATTCATCAGCGTACCAGGCCATTCCATCAGAATATTATTATCTTCATAGAAGTAAATCCTTGTGTTCCAATACTCCCAATCAGCCGGACGATAAAAATGAACTGTAATTCCTTGTGGCTTTTGACTATATGCAGTTTCATTTACTATCCACATTTCATCTTCTATTATTTCTATTCCTGGTTGATTAATACCGGGATGTTGTTGTCTGGTTGCAGGATCAGTAGTGCTATTATTAAAAATAACTCTCGGATTGTTCACACAGTAAATTGTGTAAACATACCGGTTATTACCACCATCCGGGGACATTTTCTCTCCTGGGAATGGGAGTTCATGGTCATCATCATTATAATAATAGATATGAGGAGGCTTTGTCAAGAAAAGTGTGTAAGTTTTATAAAGATCATAAAAAATTATGTTAATGCCTTAAATCATGTGCTCGTATTTTTTAATACGGACACTGATTTTTTCATTCGCAGCCAGTTGATTTCTGACCATAGGCCAATTTTGAACCTTACTGCCATTCCACTTTTAGTAAAGCTCGGTTGTGCGTAAATAGAGCAATTTGAGTAGTGCGTTTCATTTGGAAAAGCACCCTTTTTTGTAACTTTTCTGAAACTTGAATTTATGCTTTCAACCGCATTGGTTGTACACATAACCTTATGAACAGCACTGCCGTAATCAAAAAGATGCTCGACATGGTTGAAATTTCGTTTCCACACATCAACTGCTCCGTGAAATTGTTTGCTGTGCAAACGGTGAAATACTACATAACGTATTGTGAAATTTTTTGGTAACACAAAAAGTGAAATGAAATAAATCAGCTCACGCCGTAGGCATTTCACATTGCGAAGGAATATTTCACACGCAAAGCGTATTTCACAAATCCGTAAGGATTTATTTCACTAAAAAAACGACAGGTAAAAACCTGTCGTTTTCTGGCTCCCCAACTTACTTTGTAAGGGAGGAAAGTAACTGCCTCGCATACTATGTTTGGTTCTTAAACAGCACTCGCACAATCCCAGTTCACTAAAAGCAGTCCACAGGACTGTTTTCTTAACGCTCACCTTCTCGCCCGATTTAGCAGTAAATTTAGATAAAAAAGAAAACAGAGTAGTCAAAAGACTACTCTGTTTTGGCTCCCCCAACTGGGCTCGAACCAGTGACATCATGATTAACAGTCATGCGCTCTGGCGAGTGTAGGGAAATAGTACGTAAATGAATTTTTTATAGTCTTATAACAATAAATATCTGTTCATTTTAATTTATTTAAAAGTCTATCATAAAAAACAAGTTGTCCTGAATTCATACTATCACGATCAATAAGTTCTAATGCCATTTTATATCGTAATCTACATACGGAATAATTATTTATTTTATTCGTAAATAATGAAGTTGAATTTGTCAAATTAATTAGATAATCTATTTCTTTGGGAGAAAAGTTACGGATCATTTCTTCATAATATTCTATCGCAGCATTAGATACTCCATATGGGTTTCCAACATACCCCATAAGAACAGTATAGACATATTCCTGTTGAACAGATTCAGGAGTTTTCATTGACAATGTTATTTCTAACAGCCGTTGTGCAAATGGTGGTTCATTGTAAAAATTGTTATATTCCAAGTGTGCCTTTAATAAGTTTTTACAAGCATTTTTTACGATTGTATGTTGCTCTGCTGTACTTAAAAGATTTAGCATATGTAATTTTTCAAATAAAAATTTTGCCGCAGTACACTTATCTGTATATCCTTTTACAAAGTACTTGTTATATTGTTCTATCATTGAAGATTTTATTTTTTCATCAATATACTCATGAATAGAAATACATATTTTTAAAGCATTCAATCTGGTTGTTTCGTTTGACGCAGAATCGCAATATATTCCCATTAGTGTCGGAACTAATAATTGACGTTGTGCTGGGAATGTATCAGTAAGTTTCTGCCTCCAAACTCTTAACTCATCCTCATCTAACTTCCGTCCTTTGATAGAAGATAAAAAGTCAGAAACATTCACTCCTTGCAGAGAATAATCATCTGTAATACCATATTTACAACACCTACTGATGAAATTAATCAGTTCCCTGTCATCAATTTGTGCTATACTAGGATGTGCCGATGAAAAATTATTTCTAATGTCCCTACATTGGCTCAAAAAGAAATATCCATCTTCAGACAACAATTCTAATTTATAGCATAAATCTAATAACTCAGAATCCATATAATTATTTAAATCGTTTTCTTCAAATTTTCTTCCTAAAGTCTGTGCAACCAATGACAGCCCAAAATTCTTGACCTTGTGTTTAAGCGCTATAATAACAGCGTTCCAAACATAATTAATTGCTCCATCGAATAATCCTACAGATATTGCAACACACATTCTAACAATTAATCCATCTCTTAAATCCTGAGGTATTTTCGATAATTCACGAGGTAACTCTTTCCATACATAGTTTATCTCATCATTGCCAGCAAGAATCTCCCTTGGAAGATTAAACGCTTTCATTATATTGTCAATTTCTGGAAGAGTAGCCTCTACAGTATTGGGCAAATTGATATTATTGCTTTTGATTATTGAATTACTCATATTTATATCATCCTTTATGTGTTATTCAAATCATTAACTTTAATTTCGTATTATTACACACTTTATAATATTACTGATTCTGTTCTATAATTGCAATTAACATCAAACCTGTTAATGATTTATTTTACTAAGCTCTGATTTACGTATTTCAATTTCTGTTTTAAGATTTTCTATTTTCTCGCTAAACTCTCTAGTGTTAATGCTTTTCGCTGCACTAAATGTTCTCAGCAGACCTTGACATATATCTTCAGTTAATCTAAAACTTCCAAAAAAATCGTTAGGAAAATATGCATCTTCAACTTCCAATGACTTTGTGATTAATCTGTCCTCGACATAAAATATTTCTCTTGAGAGATCTATTAAATCCTCAAATAATAAATCTCTTTTCTGCTCTGTTACCAACTCAAATGAAGATTTGCAATGAGATTCATCAGAATACGCGCGTACAATATCTTCTCTATAAATTTCAAGTAAAATTGAATCCTCACGAAATAATTTAAGAAGTCTACTGCCTTTTTTTGTAAAATATATATAGGTGTTCTCATCTATAACATCAATTGATATTGGGGCATCCCGATCATATATACTTTTTCTTATAATTCTATTTCTAAAAAGGTATTTAATCGTCTCCATCAAATATTTATTAAAATCCCCCTCATTCCTATTAAGCACTCCCTTGATATTATTTATTAAATCACCAACTTTAATAAATTCTGTATTTACCGGAGTATTATTTGTTGAAGAGAATTTATTTTCCAAATAATACATTATGTATATAGTAGTCAGATCACACTCTCTTGTATATAAATTATTTATTATGTTTGGAATAAAAACATCACTCCCGTCGAATTTGGGACGAGGCTGCATTTCATCTAAGTCACTAGCATTAAACTGCAAATTTTTTATACCGGTATAGACACTGCTTTCACCGCATGAGAGCGTCCGTAAGAGATTTACTATATTATTGAAATTATAATCACGAATATTTACTGAAGGGTAAACTGTGGGTATTTTTGATTCTTGACACCATATTCGATTCGATAAAATTAGTTGCAAGCAATCAAATATAGCTCTAATATTCATATGGCATAAATCAGTAATAATACCAATGTATGATTCTTCAATCTCATTGACTAATGAAAATAAATTTTGCTTTGCAATTTCCCATGTTTCCTGATTTCCTGGTTCAATTTTATCCGCATAACTATTAAATCTTTTTATAAATATTTCACGAATATTGGGAATATCATTGCGTATTATATGATAGCATCTACTCTCAAGATGATTTCCATAAGCTATGATTTTTTCATGTGATATACTGTGATCACGTAAATATCTAAAAGAATGTGGTCTTAAACTGATTAACAAATTAACGATTATTTGTTTATGCTCAATATTCTTAAAACAATCATATATATGATAGTATGAATCAACCAAAATATTAAGTGAATCAATATCAAGTGTTTCAACATCATCAATAATAAATATTACACGAGTAATATTAGAGTGCCTTTCAATAAAATATTTTAAACATGAACTATTGTATTCCAACGGTGTTTTCTTTTGAGCATTAGTAAGCATACGTAAAATAATGCCCTTTTTATCACCATTAATTTGAGTGATTTCCTCAGGTGATAAAGTTGCTAAAATGTCTCCTCGAGTTTTTTGAATATAGTGAAAAAGCTCTTCAAAATCATTTAATGGAAAAGATATTGAGATTTCACTATCAATTTCTCTAATTGCAGAATTTATACTACCTTCAATGTGATGAATAATGTTATTGTAATCCTTTTTATTTATTGTTTTAGAATTCCAAAATGATGGAATTACCAGCGTAGTACCATCATCCATAATTTTAGGAGAAGAGTTATTTAGTCCAAAGTAGTGTCGGATAAACGTACTTTTTCCACACCCAGTATACCCTATAAAATATCTTACATCGTTTGAGTAGCTCGTAGTAAATGCATCGAACTCTTCAGTGTATCTTGTTGAAGATTGCTCAACATAAGTATTTTCATCATATGGTAGAGAATCATTTAATAAGTACCTAAATGGTTTTTGAAATTTCCTGAAAATATCATTTTTTTGCAACGATTTCATATGATAGTTGTTATTAATTGCTGTTTTCATGTTACACACTCCTATTTAGGTAAACTTGAAGTAAAAATATATTCAGTATTACATCTATTACATATAATGGTTTGAGCATACCTCTTACCATAAACATCCTGAAATTTAATTTTAATTTTGGTTGAATCATTATTACCGCAATCAGGTAATATCATATACTTACACAAGTACTCAGATCCCTTAACTGCTCCAATTTGCGTATTAATTATTACACAGTTTATTGCCCACGCTTCTTTCGTGTTATATATATGTATCTTTATTTTCCGGGCATATTCCGTATTATTATCACAGCAGTCTATACAATTACTTTTCTCAATATTTCTGTAAGGTTGTCGAGCTGAAGCGTTACCTTCTTGTTGAAAGATAATACACGGGCATCTATTCACTTGCTCTTGCCTAAAATATGTAAATAAAAGTCCCCCCAATGTTACCATCCCTGAAATCGAGCCCTGGAAAACCAATTTGAATACTTCATTACCCTTGTTTGTTGAGAAGTCATATTCAAATATACATATTATATCAATTATTATCAAAACAAATATAATTACACATACAGATAAGTGAATAGAGCTAAAAAAATTTTTCATAATATTTAAAACCCCTTTGTTATGATAATTACATATTATATCCCTTATGTGAAATTATAACACATTTAAACGAATTAATCTATAATTCTTAAAAATTATAGTGTAGAATTTTGACAATTTTTGTTGTCGATTTTTCACAAATAACTGTTTTGTTAATTTTGAAAATAAAAAAGCGTTTTGCAGTTACAGCTACAAAACGCCTAATGATTAAATCAAATTAAATAAAATCACTATTATATTCAGCAATATAAAAAATACAGGTACATAACACAGAAATTATTTTTTTATTAATTAACAAATCCAATTGCTTATTAAGTATATCAATAGAATTTGGCAAATATTCATTAGTGTTAGTCAGAAGTTTAGATTTCTCAAGATTTTGCTTTATAACAATATCACACTCTTCCTTGTTAGATGCAAATTTTGTATAATCACCATCTCTACATATATTATGTACCATTTGCTTGTATTTTTTATTTTTCAAATCATCCAGGGTAACTATATATTCATTATATTTTTCATCTGGTATGTCTGACATATGATAAAACGACTCAACCATCGGATAATTTAAATATAATTTTCCCATATTTGTAGATTCTGTGAAGTATTTTGTCATTTTAATTACTTTTTCAGGAGCAAAGTCCGGGGCTTGTGGGTCTAAATCAAAAACGAGTAGGATATCTGAATAACGCTCATTTAATAGAGTTCGTTTTGACTCATCCTTCTCTCTTTCTTTTAACAATTGAAGCAAATCAATATCATCATACTCATCGTAGCTATCCGGTAGCTGACTATACAAAGTATATATGTTGGTATTATATGATACTATTTGATGAGTTTCTGAGATACCATAAACACTCAGCAATCTTTTCATTAAATTGAAATCTGTCTTTGCTCCCTCGACAATAACTAATATCTTACTTTTACCCATCAAACTCACCACTCATATAAAGTTTTTCAAGGTTGTGTCCCTCACGCAGTTCTCTGCTTGTGGCATCAGCAAATGATGTAAGCTTATTATTGGAAAGTATAAAATAACAATCAGGACGCATAATCTTGTTGGTTAAAAGGTTTGTATTATGAGAAGTGATAATCACTTGAGTATTTGTCATTTTTTCAAGAATTGTTACAATATACTCAGATAGTTCATAATGATAATACGCATCAAATTCATCTACATACATAAATGACACATCTTTGGCAGTTTTATACCAATAGAAAAATGTATATAACGCACGAGTTCCACTTGAAGCCACCTTAAAAAATGGCAACGGTGTATCTGTATTAAAGTACAATCGTTTTACTCCATCTGCATCTTTTATTGCTACCAAGTCTTCTTTTATTCCGGTTATGTGCAAAAACTCCTCAAATTCATGTAATGTATCCTCTTCAAATATAAAATCCAAATAATCCTTGCTGTCAGATTTAAAACCAATATATCTGTTTTCATCTAAATTTCTAAACCATAACATATTGGATACGAATCTTATCATTTGTCTAAGAGGATGAGAGTCAGGGAGCACTGTGTTATTAACAACATATTTTAAAATGCAATCAGTATCCTGAAAAGCCCAATTTAATGTTGATGCTAATTTATCAATACCGGAAGTATCACCTTGATTATTTATATAATCATATTCAAACAACAGTTCTTCATTTAATACTACCTTTTCATATACTAAAGTTTGTTTCTTATCTTTCTTATATGAATACTTTATAATATCTTTATCAAACTGGAATACATAATTAAACTCAGCATAATTACTCAATCCATCTGAACACAAGTAGTAATCATATAGATTAGGAGTAACATTTTTATTGGTTAGATGAGAAACAATATCGAAGATTGCAAGTCCAAGATTAGTCTTTCCGACAGAATTTTTGCCATATACAATCGCTTTGCTAACCAAGCCATTTGTTAAACACTGCGAATTAAACCTATAATCACGAACATTTGAAAAATCCAATGTTATTTTTTTGCTGAAATTTTTAAATCCTTTTACACTAAATTTTCTTAACACATTAATCACCATTTTTATTATACCCTTAAATATCAGGAACTGTCAACCTTATCCGCAATTTTTTTACGGATAAGGCTATCTACATCTTTTCTATGCCCACATTATTTATTAAAGCTCTATATTAATACAGTTTCAGATACAAACTGCTTATAATTAATATCAAACACAATCTCTATTTCATAACCTCTGGCGACATTTACTTCTCTTATTAGCTGACAAGCTATCATTTTCTTTTGCTCCATTGTGGAGTTACGATTTATTTTACGATCGGAGCACATCCGGCATTTATGTTTGAAGGCGCAAAGGAGACGAAAGACGACTATCTTCTGTGGTTTTCGAAGATGGAAACGCTGGAATGCTGCGGGCTGAATCTGGAATGCGGAACAGGCCTGCCGGAAGAAAGCTATTCTCTGGAACTGGAGGACGGCTATCTGCAGCTTTCCGAAAAATTGTTTGAGGTGGATACACTGATCTGTGATGATTATCAGTTAAAAGAAGTATGGCTGTGCAAAAAGGATGGAAGAAAGCCATATGTGGGCGTAAAGAGTGAAGGATTTTACAGTTACGGAATCTGGTCACCGAAGAATGCGCCGTTCGTATGTCTGGAGCCATGGGCAGGCCGTTGTGATGATACCGGATTTGATAAAGATATTTCTGAAAAGAAGGGAATCAATGCGGTGCAGCCGGGAGAGATATTTGAAAAAGGATACCAGATTCTGGTGGGATAGTGGTGCAGCATGAAAAAGACAAATGATTTTGGAAGGGATTCAGTTCCACTTTTAGTATTAAAGACATCAATTCCTTTTATGTTTGCCCAGTTCGTCAATGTGCTCTACAGTATTGTAGACCGGATCTATATCGGAAATATTCCGGGGATCGGCGGGGATTCCCTTGCAGGCGCCGGAGTATGTGCTCCGATCATTACGCTTTTGTCTTCGTTTGCTGCTCTGATCGGAATCGGAGGATCGGTTACGTTTTCGGTGAAACTGGGGGCAGGAGATAAGAAGAGCGCACAACGGATATTGGCGAATAGTTTTTCCATGCTGCTTATATTTTCCGCAGTGCTGACAGTTGTGTTTTTGCTGATCAAGGATTTTTTACTGAACTGGTTCGGTGCCAGTGAAGTGACGTTTCCATATGCGAATACATATCTGACGATTTATACTCTGGGAACATTTTTTGCCCTTGTGTCTATGGGCATGAACTATTTTATTACAGCGCAGGGATTTCCGTTTCTGGGAATGGCAACTACATTGATCGGAGCAGTGGTAAACATTGTGCTGGACCCGATTTTTATTTTTGTATTTGAAATGGATATTGCAGGAGCGGCTGTTGCGACAGTCATCGCACAGCTTTCGTCCTGTATTTTTGTACTTTTGACTTTACACAGTAAGAAGATGCAGATTCCGATCCATCTTGTAAAGCCGGAGTGGGAGATTGGGAAACGAATCTGTAAAATCGGTTTTTCGCCATTTTTGATCCTTGCGACAGACAGTGTGATCATCATTGCATTGAATGCTGTACTTCAGTATTATGGCGGCGAATCTCAGGGAGATACGCTGATCACGGCAGCAACGATCGTACAGAGCTATATGCTTTTGATTACCTCTCCGATGCTTGGAATTACGGGAGGATCACAGCCTTTGATCAGTTTTAATTACGGTGCGAACAAACCGGATCGTATCCGTAAGACAGTGAAGTGGGTATTGGTGCTATGTATTACATTTACAACGGTGATGTTCCTTGTATCCAGAATTCTGCCGCAGTATTTTGTGCAGATTTTTACAGACAATGCAAGATACCGGGAACTGTCCATATGGGGAATCCAGGTGTTTACATTGATGGTGATCCCACTCAGCCTCCAGTATGTGTTTGTGGATGCGCTGACGGCGCTTGGGATGACAAGGCTTTCCCTTAGCTTGTCACTGTTTCGAAAGATTGTGTATTTTGTGATGACATGTGTCCTGCCGATCGCGTTTGCGGCGAAGAGTGCATTTTATGCAGAGCCCCTCGCGGATGGAGCGGCAGCATGTCTGACCAGTCTGGTGTTCTTTGTGATTTACAGAAAGTATCTGAAAGGAGAAGGCAGACTGGGAGAGATACGGTTGTAAAGAAGGTTGGAATATCAAAAAAATCAGAAAACAGGAGGAAAATGCAATGTTACAAACAGGAACAAAAGCTCCGGAATTTACACTTCCGGATCAGAATGGAGAGTTACACAGTTTAAAAGATTACAGAGGGAAAAGAGTTCTTTTGTATTTCTATCCAAGGGATAATACACCGGGGTGTACAAAACAGGCCTG
>OGXE01001419.1_pt1 | contig 20545 bp, 17 predicted proteins | sample 1576181 | NCBI WGS metagenome assembly OGXE01 (sample SAMEA3541478, study PRJEB24748) | human gut metagenome | biome: human gut; feature: human-associated habitat; material: faeces | place: China | collected 2012 | reverse complement strand
GCCGTAGGGGCTGTGCCAGGTGCCCTTCAGAGAGGGGCTCTGCAGCCAGAAGTCGTTGTAGTAGGCCACCGGGATGCAGGCGTAATCATTCATCAGGATGTCCTCAGCCTCGTGCAGCTTCTGGAAGTGGACGCTCTTGTCAGCAACCTTGGAGGCCTCGATCGCGGCATCGAAGTCAGCGCTGGAGTACTTACCATCGTTGTTGCCGTTGCCGGTGGTGAACAGCTCAAGCATGTTGGAAGGATCGTTGTAGTCCATGACCCAGCCGTTACGGGAAGCGTCATAGTCGCCGGCGCGGCGCATCGGGGTGAAGCTGGCCCACTCGACCTTGTTGATGTTCACGGTGATGCCCAGCTCGCCCCAAGCCTGCTGCAGATACTCAGCAACGGGGGTGTGGTAACCGGCATCGTTGGTGCTGTACTCGATGACGGGGAAGCCTTCGCCGTTGGGGTAGCCGGCATCGGCCAGAGCCTGCTTGGCAGCCTCGAGGTTGGCCTCGTAGTCTTCGCTGATGTAGGTCTTGCCGCCGTTGGCGTTGTCGTAGAACATGCCGTTCTCATCGACGATGCCGGGGCCAACGATGTTGTAGGCGGGGGTGTAGGTGCCCTGCATGATGGTGTTGGCAACATAGTCACGGTCGATGGCCAGGCTCAGCGCCTTACGGACATTGACATCGTTGAACGGCTCCTTCTGGTCGTTCAGGGAGAGGTAGTAGGTACCCAGGATGGTGTCAACATAGAAGTCGCCGCCGTCCTCAGCCTTGGTCAGGCTGGGGATCTCATCGGTGGGAACATCCTTGATGAGCTGTGCCTCACCGCTGTTGTAAGCGGTGTAGGAGGCGCTGGAATCCTCGAGCAGGAGCAGGGTGATGGTGTCGGAAACGATCTTGGAGGAATCCCAGCCGCCGACATAGTTCGGGTTCTTGGTAAGCACGATGCGCTCAGAGGGAATCCACTCAGAGATGCAGTAGGGGCCGTTGCAGATGTAGGTGTCAGGCTCGGTGCACCATGCATCGCCGTTGGCCTCAACCGTAGCCTGCTGCACAGGGCTCATGGCGGCAAAGGCAGCCAGCTTGTCAAAGTAAGCGCAGGGGTAGCTCAGGGTGACAGTCAGGGTCTTGCCATCCTCGCTGGCAACGACATTCAGGGCGTCGAAGTCAGGCTCGGTGGTCATGTTGCCCTGTTTATCGGGGTTGCCGGTGGCATCGGCGTAGCCGTCGATCATGCCGACAACAGTCTCGGCATAGGGGGCAGCGGTGTCGGGCGCGGCCAGACGCTTGAAGGAGTACTCAAAGTCCTTCGCGGTCAGGTCGGAGCCATCGCTCCACTTCAGGCCGTCACGCATCGTGAAGGTCCAGGTCAGGCCGTCCTCGCTGACAGTGTAGCTCTCAGCCTGACCGGGGATGACCTCGTTGTTCTCATCGATGAGCAGCAGCGGCTCAAAGACGGTGATCAGCGTGTTGGCGCCGTCGATTGCGTTGTTCAGCGCGGGGTCCAGCGTCTCGGGGTTGGAGCCGAGCTGGACAGTAAAGCCGCTGGCAACGCCAGTGCTCTCTTCGCCGGTGGCAGCCTCGGTGGAGGCTGCGGTGCTGGTCTCGGTGGAGGCTGCGGAGCTGGCAGAGCCGCCGCAGGCAGCGAGAGAAGCAGCCATGCAGCCGGCCATAGCCACGGCAGCAACGTTCTTCATCTTCATGTGAAATACCCTCCAAATTCATTATACTTTATACCCAACCCCCTCGGGGGCGCTGCCCCCTGCGGAGTGAATATTTATACTTTACCACTCTAAAGCGGCATTTGCAAGTGTTCTGTAAATTTTGTAACTGTTTTGATAGAAAACCCGTTTGTGTTTCACTCGCATACAATTCTGCGGCACACAGATGAATGTCTCTCTGCCGCGCACATTTTGGGTAAAAACACAAGGCGGCCGCGGTGAGCCGCCCTGTATAAGTATAAGCTGCAAGCCAAGTGAAGTCAGTCGGCGGACAGATTTTTACTTCACCTTATCCAGATGGTGGCAGGCCGCCCAGTGGCCGCTGGAAACCTCCTTGAACTCAGGCACCTCGGCGGCGCAGCGCTCATCGGCGTAGGGGCAGCGGGTGCGGAAGCGGCAGCCGCTCGGTGGGTTCAGCGGGCTGGGCACATCGCCCTGCAGCACAATGCGGTGGCTCTGGCGGGCCGTCACAGGGTCAGCCACCGGAATGGCCGAGATCAGGCTGCGGGTGTAGGGGTGGACGCTGTGGGCGATCAGCTCAAAGCTGTCGGCCAGCTCGACCAGCTTGCCCAGATACATAACGCCGATGCGGTTGGAGATATGCTTGACAACGCTCAGGTCATGCGCGATAAAGAGGTAGGTCAGCCCCATCTCCTGCTGCAGATCCTCAAACATATTGACGACCTGCGCCTGAATCGAGACATCCAGCGCGGAGACCGGCTCATCGCAGACGATGAACTCCGGGTCCACAGCCAGCGCACGGGCAATGCCGACACGCTGACGCTGACCGCCCGAGAACTCGTGCGGGTAGCGGTTGGCATGCTCACTGTTCAGGCCGACACGCTCCAGCAGGGAGATGATCTTGTCGTGGCGCTCCTTGGCGTTGGCGCACAGGTGGTGGATGTCGATGCCCTCGCCCACAATGTCACTGATCGTCATGCGGGGGTCAAGGCTCGCGTAGGGGTCCTGAAAGACAATCTGCATACGGCGGCGGTAGGGCAGCATGTCCACCGCGATCTTCTTTTTCTTGTCAAACAGCACCTTGCCGTCATAGATGATGGTGCCGTCCGTCGGCTCATACAAACGCAGCAGGGTGCGGCCGGTGGTGGTCTTGCCGCAGCCGGACTCGCCGACCAGACCCAGAGTCTCGCCCTTGCGGATGGCAAAGCTTACATCATCGACAGCCTGCACATACTGCTTGTTCTTGCCCATGCCGCCGGCAGGGAAATACTGCTGCAGGTGCTGTACCTCGACCAGGTTCTTCTGCTCACTCATTCGGCCTTGCCTCCTTTCTCAAATTCTTCCTTCTGGCGCAGCCAGCAGTGGGTATAGTGGGTGTCGCTCAGCTCGGTCTTGGGCGGCATCTTGTTCAGGCAGATCTTCATGCAGTTCTTGCAGCGGGGCGCGAAGGGGCAGCCGGCCGGCGGGTTCAGCAGGTCAACGGGCTGGCCCTCAATGGGCACCAGACGCTCCTTCTCCTCGGCGTTCAGCTTGGGGATCGAGTTGATCAGGCCCTTGGTGTACTCATGCTGCGGGTTGTAGAAGATCTCATCGGTCGTGCCGTACTCAACGATGTGGCCGGCGTACATGACGGCGATCTTCTCGCACATCTGGGCGACAACACCGAGGTCATGGGTAATCATGATGATCGACATGCCCAGCTTGTGGCGCAGGTCGTTCATCAGCTCAAGGATCTGCGCCTGAATGGTCACATCCAGCGCGGTGGTCGGCTCATCGGCAATGAGCAGCTTCGGCTCACAGGCCAGTGCAATGGCAATCATCACACGCTGGCGCATACCGCCGGACAGCTCATGCGGGTACTGCTTCAGGCGGCGCTCCGGCTCGTTGATGCCGACCAGCTCCAGCAGCTCTTTGGCGCGGGCCCACGCCTCCTGCTTGGATTTCTGGGTGTGCAGGCGGATGACCTCCACGATCTGGTTGCCGATGGTGTAGACCGGGTTCAGGCTCGTCATCGGGTCCTGAAAGATAATCGAGACCTCGTTGCCGCGGATCTTGCGGAATTCCTTCTCGGTCATCTTGTCGATCTGGTGGCCGTTGAACCACACCGTACCGCCGACCAGACGGCCGGGGTAGGCGGTCAGGCCCATGATGGAGTAGGCCGTGACCGATTTGCCGGAGCCGGACTCGCCGACAATGCCCAGCACATCGCCCTGATTCATGCTGAAGGAAACGCCGTTCAGCGCCTTGACCTCACCGGCGGGGGTAAAGAAGGACAGGCGTTCGTCCTTGATCTCAAGAATTTTTTCGCTCATGATTCTTCCTCCCTTCCTTTAGCTCTTCAATTTCGGGTCAAAGGCATCGCGCAGACCATCGCCGAACAGGTTGAACACAAGGATCATGACGCTGATCATCAGCGCGGGCGCAATCAGCAGCATGGGGTAGGTGTTCATGCCCTTGACGGCATCGGTTGCAAGCGAGCCCAAAGACGGCATGGGCGCCGCAACGCCCAGACCGAGGAAGCTCAGGTAGCTCTCGGTAAAGATGGAGGACGGAATCTGCAGGGTGGTGGTGACGATCAGGGTGCCCATGCAGTTCGTCAGCAGATGCTTCTTGATGATGCGGCCGCCGGACGCGCCGAGTGCGCGGGCTGCGGTGACATACTCGCTCTCCTTGAGGGTCAGCACCTGCGAGCGGACGATACGGGCCATGCCGACCCAATACAGCAGCGCGAAGATGATGAAGATCGACACCATGTTGGGGCCAAGGGTCTGCATCCAGCCGAAGCCCGGCTTGGTGGCCAGCGCTTCCAGCGGCTCCTTGATGGCCATGGCCAGCAGGATGATGAGCAGAATGTCGGGGATGGTGTAGAGAATATCCGTGATGCGCATCATGATGTTGTCCACCCAGCCGCCCGCAAAGGCGGAGATAGCGCCGTAGGTCGCACCGATGAGCAGCACCAGCACCGAGGCCAGCAGGCCGACAGACAGCGAAACGCGGGTGCCCATCATGACGCGCACGGCGAAGTCACGGCCCATGCGGTCAGTGCCGAGGATATGCGGAAAGACCTTCTCGCCCGCGTCGATCTTGGCCTGCTCAGCGGCAGAGTAGGCAAACGGGGCCAGATTGTTGCTGCCCTTGATCTGCTGCTCATAGCTGTAGGGCCACAGGGACGGCAGAACATAGGCCATAAACGCGATGAGCAGAATGATGACCAGACTGACCATGGCGATCTTGTTCTTCTTCAGGCGGCGCATACCGTCCTTCCAGAAGTTGACGCTCTCGCGCATGATGACAAGGCTCTTTTTCTCCTCGTTGGATGCGGGGGCGAAATCCTCCACGTTGAGTTGCAGGCTCAACGGATTCTTTTTCAGATTTTCCATTTTGTCTGCTCCTCCTTACTTCAGCTTGATGCGCGGGTCGATGATCTTGTACAGAATATCGACGACCACATTGGCCACAATGACGAGGCCGGCCAGCAGAATGGTGGTGCCCATGATCATCGTGTAGTCACGGTTGGTGATGGCGGACACAAAGTCGCGGCCCAGACCCGGAATCGAGAAGATCTTCTCAACCACGAAGGAGCCGGTCATCAGGCCGGCCAGCATCGGGCCGACATAGGTGACAACGGGCAGAATGGCGTTGCGCAGCGCATGCTTAAAGAGGATCTTCACGCTGGAAACACCCTTGGCGCGGGCGGTACGCATGTAGTCCTGCCCCATGACATCGAGCAGGCTCGAGCGCATCAGGCGGGTGATGTAGGCGGTGGGATAGATTGCCAGCGCCGTGACCGGCATGATGTAGGCCGCAGGCTCGTTCAGGCCGACGGTGGGCAGCAGCTTGAGGTTCATGCCGAAGGTGTAGAGCAGCACAACGCTGGAGATAAAGCTCGGGATGGCAATGCCGCAGGTGGCAAAGACGATAATCAGGTTGTCAGCCCATTTCCCTCGGTTATACGCAGACAGACAGCCCAGCGGGATGCCGACGCAGAGCGCTGCCAGCACGGACAGACCGGCGGTGCGGGCAGAGACCGGCAGCTTGGAGAAGATGATCTGGTTGACGGTACGGCCGCGCTGCTTTAAGCTCAGGCCCATGTCGCCGTGGATCAGGCTGTTCATATAGTTAAGGTACTGTACCCCCAGAGGCTTGTCCAGACCGTATTTCTCGGCCAGAGCCTGCTGGGCTGCCTTGCTGATGGACTTTTCAGCCACGAACGGACCGCCGGGGACCAGATTCATGATGAAAAAGGTAAGGGTCGCAACGATGAACACACTGAAAATGCCCATTGCCACGCGCTTGACGATGTACTTCGCCATGGTTTAGTGCCACTCCGTTTCTTATTGGAATACAAATTGGGGGTAATTCCGGGTCAATCCTTCCCTATTCTGCGCTGTACGCACACGCTTGTGCGTGTACGGCGCACACATTGAAGAATAAAAAAGTCGATGGCGGCTGCGGCCCGCAAACACCATCGCCAATATCCAAGAATTTACTTTATTATAAAATGTTGCAAAGTATTTGTCAATTATCTGTATACCAACAATCAACAACAAATAGCCGAAATGCTCTCCCCCGTCCCGCAAAATTTAGGGCAAGTTGCCCATTTGCGTTTTTTTCAAAGTTTTTTGAAAAAAAGGGTTGACTTTCTCCCCGGATGACGCTATAATAGAACACGTTCTCGAGCGGAACGCACAAGAGAATATGCGCCGGTAGCTCAGCTGGATAGAGTGTCTGACTACGAATCAGAAGGTCGGGAGTTCGAGTCTCTTCCGGCGCACCAAGGCAGCCTACATAAGTAGGTTGCCTTTTTTGTTTATCACGCTTTCATATCTAATTGTGAAACCCTTACATATATGATATAATTCTACTAAAATCAAGCCAATGTAGGAGAATGCCTTATGCTCAACAGCATCGAAATATGTGCCGGTTTTGGGGGCCAAGCTCTCGGGTTGGAAATGGCCGGTTTTCACCATGTTGCATTGGTCGAATATGAAAAAGATTATTGTGACATGCTTACAAAAAATCGACCGTGTTGGAATGTTTTATGCGAAGATGTCAAAAACTTTTCCGGCCTTCCTTTTCAGGGGCAGATCGATTTATTTGCAGGCGGTGTTCCCTGTCCTCCCTTCTCCATTGCTGGAAAACAGCTTGGCAGTGCTGATGAAAGAGATCTTTTCCCCGAAGCAATCCGACTAATCAAAGAAATTCTGCCAAAGGCCGTAATGCTCGAAAATGTTCGCGGGTTCTTAAGCCCCAGCTTTGATGAATATCGTCATTCTATCTTGTCACAGATTGAAAATCTAGGCTATAATGTATACATAAAGCTTCTCAATGCTTGTGACTTCGGCGTTCCACAGCTTAGACCTCGCGTTGTCATTGTCGGCATCCGAAAAGACATTAAAGCGAACTTCGTTTACCCTTCCGGTAGTAAAAATCAGACAACAACCGTCAGCGATGCGCTTACTGATTTAATGGGAGCCAATGGTTGGTGTGGCCTTGACGCTTGGAAAAAACAAGCAACTGATATTGCCCCCACAATTGTCGGCGGCTCAAAAAAGCACGGTGGTCCCGATTTAGGGCCTGCGCGAGCACGAAAAGCTTGGGCCGAATTAGGCATCAATGGCGCTGGCATTGCAGATCACGCTCCAGAAAAGGACTTTGTTGGCATGCCGAAATTGACGCCTCGCATGGTAGCCCGAATCCAAGGATTCCCCGATGATTGGAAAATCGCAGAAAAAAAGACAAAAGCCTGCCGTATGATTGGAAACGCTTTTCCTCCTCCTGTTGCCAAAGCAGTAGGACTTGAAATCAGAAAGGTGCTTGAAGAAAATGGATGACGCTCTGCTCGTTGCTGCTCGCAAAAAGTATCATCGCTCGCTGCTTGAGAGCGGTGTTTTAACTGTAGATGCCAAAGGGATTCCTAGTAACGCTGATTCTTCCTCCAAACTCTCTATTCGCATTGCCAAAGGTATCGCTGACAGTCTAATGGCCGAAACGCACGAAAAGATAGTCGGTCAAACCTCTGGAGCAAAATTCGAACAGCTGAACATGCAATTTTTAGCAGACACCTTTCCAAAGCTTCAAGGGTTACGCCCCGGCAACTGGCACATCATAAAACTGGGCAATCGCAACGCCATCAAAACAAGCAGCTTTGCTCAATATGAGCACTTGGAGTACCTAAGTCAATTAACAGAAGCTGATGCCAAATTAGCTGCCAGCATGGGAAACGATTATATGGTCGCACCCGATGTGGTCATTTACAGAGACTTGGTTTCCGATGCAGAACTCAATCATCCTGTTATGATTGTTGATGATACAGTCAGCAAAATGGCTGATATTCGGCTAAAAAATGGCGGACTGCCAATTCTTCACGCATCAATCTCTGCAAAATGGACTATGCGCAGTGATCGTGCACAAAACAGCCGCACTGAGGCGCTCGGTCTCATTCGAAACAGAAAAGGACATCTTCCTCATATTGTAGTTGTCACAGGCGAACCTCTTCCCGGCAGACTTGCTTCACTCGCTTTAGGCACCGGCGATATCGATTGTATGTATCACTTTGCATTGTACGAGCTTATTGATGCCGTAAAGCGTTCAAATGCTGAGGATTCTCTTGAAATGCTAAAAGTTTTAATAGACGGAAAACGCTTAAAAGATATCAGCGATTTGCCTCTTGATCTTACAGTATGATTTCGGTTACACCCTGATTCTTACTATCTCTTTTGTAACGCAGCGACAAGGTTCCTTACGAAAGTAAGTGAGACCTTTTTTGTTTTGTTCGGTTACTCCTATAGCTTTTTGTGGTACAATAAAGCCACGAAAGGGGCTGATCCAATGCCGGAGATTATTCCGATCCGCGATTTGAAAAATCTCGCAGCGCTGCCATGCATCCCAAGAGCCTATTTTTGTAACCAAAAACGGGTACGGCGACATGGTCATCATGAGCATGGAGACCTACGAGCGCCAGATGGTGATGAACGAGGTCTATGCAAAGCTGGCCGCAGCCGAGGCACAGCATAAGGTCGGCCTGGGGCGTCCGCTGGCCGAGCTTCTGCAGGAAACGAGCGAGAAGTATCTGTAAAAACACCCCCCGCCTGCCTTCCGTTTATATAAGGAAGGCGGGCGGGGGTGTTGTGTACGGTGCTTACTTTTCAAACTCCTTTGCCACATCCTGCAGCAGCTTGCGGATGGGCAGGTGCTGGGGGCAGATCTGCTCGCATCTGCCGCAGCGGATGCAGTCCGATGCGCGGGTGCCGGGGCGGGTGTGGACATCCTCGTAATAATAATCGGCGTTCCAGTCGTGGTGGATGTTCTTGGTGTTCATGATTGCGAACAGGTCGGGGATGGCGATCTGCTGCGGGCAGCCGTCTACACAGTAGCGGCAGGCCGTGCAGGGGATCAGGTTCTGCTTGCGGAAGATCTCCACCACCTTGGAAACGGCCGCGCGCTCGGTGTCGTTCAGCGGCTGAAAGTCCCGCATAAAGCTGAGGTTATCCTGCATCTGCTGCATATTGCTCATGCCGGACAGCACCATCATGATACCGGGGAAGCCCGCCGCAAACCGGATGGCATAGCTGGCCGGGCTGCCGCCGTGCAGCGATTCCAGCACAGCGGCGGCGTCCTTGGGCAGGTTGACCAGGTTGCCGCCCTTGACCGGCTCCATAACAAGCACCGGCTTATTGTGCCGGCGGCAGACCTCATAGCATTTGCGGCTCTGCACGGCAATGTCATCATAGTCCAGATAGTTGAACTGGATCTGCACGACCTCGATCTGCGGGTACTCGGTCAGTATCCGGTCCAGCACCTCGGCGCGGTCGTGGAAGGAGAGGCCGACATGGCGGATCTTGCCCTCGGCCTTGAGGTCGAACGCCGTCTCATACGCGCGGCACGCCTTGAATTGCTGAAAATTCTCGGCATTTTGGGAGTGCATGAGGTAAAAGTCAAAATAGTCCACGCCGCAGGCCGCAAGCTGGCGTGCAAAGAGCGGGCGGATGTCGGCCTCGGTTTCAAAATAGCCGCCGGACAGCTTATCGGTCAGGACATAGCTTTCGCGCGGGTAACGGCTGGTCAGGCAGGCCCTGAGCGCCGTCTCGCTTCTGCCGCCGATGTAGCCGTGCGCGGTGTCAAAATAGTTGAAGCCCTGCGCCAAAAATGCATCGACCATCTGCTTTGTCTGGGCAAGATCGACCTCCTCGCCCTGCATGGGCAGCCGCATACAGCCGAAGCCGAAATTCCTTTTGATTTTTTCCATCGCCAAACGCTCCTTTCGCTTATCCTTATTGTAGCAAACCCGCGCCCCGGGTGCAATACGGCGGCGGTAAAGTCCCGCCCGTATTGTACGCCGGGGAAATGCGTCTTTCCACACGAAACGCCCCGCACCGGTGGGTGCGGGGCGCTTTGGCGTATTTTCTGTTTTACAGCACCTTGCTCAGGAAGTCCACCGTGCGGGGCTGCTTCGGGTGGTTGATGACCTCATCGGGGGTACCTTCCTCCACGATGTAGCCGCCCTCCATGAAGATGACGCGGCTTGCGACCTCGCGGGCAAAGCCGATCTCATGGGTGACCACAACCATCGTCATGCCCTCGGCGGCAAGGCGCTGCATGACCTGCAGCACCTCGCCGACCATCTCGGGGTCCAGCGCCGAGGTCGGCTCGTCAAACAGCATGATGTCCGGGTCCATGGCCAGCGCGCGCGCAATGGCCACACGCTGCTTCTGCCCGCCGGACAGCTGCGCCGGGTAGGCCTCGGCCTTATCGGACAGGCCCACGCGGTCCAGCAGCTGCAGCGCCTTCTCCTTGGCCTCGGGGCGGGTGGCCTTTTTCAGCTCGACCGGCGCCAGCGTCATGTTGCCCATGACATTGAGGTTGTTGAACAGGTTGAAGTGCTGGAACACCATGCCGACATTCTCGCGCACCTTGTTCAGGTCGGTCTTTTTGTCGGTCAGGTCGTGGCCGTCCACGATGACCGTGCCGCCGGTGATCTCCTCCAGCCGGTTAAGGCAGCGCAGAAAGGTGGACTTGCCACTGCCGGAGGGGCCCAGCACGACAACGACCTCGCCCTCATAAATATCAGTCGATACATCGCGCAGAACCTCCAGATTGCCGAAGTTCTTCTTCAGATGCTCAACATGAATTTTTACATTGTTCTTATTGACGGCCACGGTTGAGCCTCCTTTCCATCCGCTTGGCAAAGCGGGACAGCAGCGTGATGACGATCAGGTACATGACGCCGACGATGAACCACACCTCAAGCGAGCGCATTATGTTGGCGTTCACATTCTTGGCGGTGTTGACCAGCTCGGGGAAGCCGATGACCGACAGGATCGAGGTATCCTTGAGGGTGATGATAAACTGGTTGATGATCGAGGGGATCATTGTGCGGATGGCCTGCGGCAGCACGACCTTGTACATCGCCTTCCAGTACGGCAGGCCAAGGCTGCGGGCGGCCTCCATCTGGCCCTTGTCCACGCTCTCGATACCGGCGCGGATGATCTCGGCCATATAGGCGCCGCAGTTCAGCGACAGGCAGATGATGCCGGCCTGCAGCGCCGTAAAGGTGAACTTGCTGCCGGTCATGGCTGCCCAATTCAGGTTGTCGTTCATCAGCATCGGCACGCCGAAATAGACGAAGAACGCCAGAACGATCATCGGCACACCGCGGATGATATCGACAAAGATCGTGGCGATGATGTTGCAGACGCGGCTTTTCAAAACGCTGAGGATGCCCACAAACAGGCCGATCAGACAGGCGAAGAAAAGGCTCCACAGGGCCAGCAGCAGCGTTTGACCCATGGCGGCCAGCAGCAGCGGGCCGTAGTTGGCAAGAATCTTAAAAATCAAGTCGCAGAACTCCTTTCGGGGGTTGGATTTGCAAGAGCCGCTCTCCGCGCAGGGGCCAAGAGGGTTCCCGGGGTCGCAAAAGCGGGGCCGCCCGCAAAAACAGGCGTCCCCGCGTATTTTTCATGGTTTAGCCGAGGTATTTTGCCAGAATCTCGTCATACTTGCCGTTGGCCTTGATGTCGGCCAGACCCTTGTTGAACATATCCAGCAGCTCCTGGCTGTCCTCGCTGAAGATGGCAAAGCCGTAGGGCGCGGGGGCGCTGGCGGTATCCTCCAGCACCTTCAGGGCCAGGGCGCCGTCCTTGATGGAGGCCTTCATGATGGGGGTATCCTCAAAGCAGCCGACGCACTGACCGCCCAGAACGGCCTGATACATCGTGGGGGAATCCTCAAAGTAGGTAATGGTGAAGCCGTACTCGTCCTTGAGGCTCTCGGCGTAGGACGCGCCCTGCGTGCCGGTCTTGACGGCAACATCCTTGCCGGACAGGTCGGCAAAGCCGGCAATGTCGGAGTCCTCGGGCACGGTCAGCGTCTGGTTGGAATCATAGTAGCCGTCGGAGAACATCCAGCCGCTTGCCTTGCGCTCGTCGGTGATGGAGGCACCGGCGATCATGGCGTCCGCCTGACCGGACTGGCAGGCCGCGATGGCGGCGTCCCAGCCAAGGCTCTTCAGCTCATACTCAAAGCCCTGATCCTCGGCGATGGCGGCGAGGATATCCACATCAATGCCGACAAAGTTGCCGGAGGCATCGGTGTACTCAAAGGGCTTAAAGACCGTGTCAGTAGCCACGACCCACTTTTTGCCGGTGGCCTCGGCGGTTGCCGCAGAGGAGGTGTCCGCAGCGCCGGAGGCCGCGGAGGAGGCGGAGCCGCCGCAGGCGGCGAGAGAGAGGGCCATGACGGAGGCCATACCGAGTGCAAACAGTTTTTTCATGAGACACTTTCCTTTCCACTCCACAGATTTTCCCGCCGCCGCGCGGCGGAAAGCAAACATCGGGCAGAATAACAAAAAAGGACAATAGCGCCGTGGTTCCTGTGCTATCGTCCCGGATCACCCTGCCTGATCCTGCTTTTTATTATAGCACACCGGCTGAAAAAGTCAATACAAAATTCGGGGCATAGCTTTATTAAATAAAGTCTGTCACGGATTTTTGCGGTGTTTTTGTAACTTTGTCCGTGCATAGCGCACACAAGGCCGTTTATGGCAGTCTCGCCGCAGGGGGTCAGGCGCGCTTTTTCTCGGGCAGCTGGCTGGCCACGATTGCGCCGAACATCAGTGCACAGCCGCAAAGCTCGGTCGCAGAGAGCGTCTCACCGAGGATAAGCCAGCCCGCGAGGGCGCTGAATACGCTTTCCAGACACATGGCAAGGCTGGCGATCGTCGGGTCAAGGTCCCGCTGGGCAACGATCTGCAGCGTGAAGGCCACGCCGCTGGACATGATGCCGCAGTAAGCTATGGAAACCGCCGCGCCCCGGAACTGGTCGATTGTCGGCGCTTCAAAGACAAACATAAAGATCGTGGACAGCACTGCGACCATCAAAAATTGGGCGAAGCTGAGCTGGATGCCGTCCAGCCGAGGGCTGAAGTGGTTTACCACAAGGATCTGCAGCGTAAAAAGCAGCGCGCAGAGCAGCAGCTGCCACTCGCCGCCGGTCAGGCTGAGCGTATCGCGCCCCGCAAGGCAGAGCAGGTACAGCCCCACAACGCTGACCGCCACGCAGCACCACAGCTTACTGCCGGGGCGGCGGCCCAGAAAGACCCCCGCGACCGGTACCAGCACCACATACAGCGCCGTCATAAAGCCGGCCTTGGCCGTGCTGGTCGTGCCGATGCCCATCTGCTGGGCCGCCGATGCCGCAAACAGCGCCGTGCCGCAGCAGATGCCGCCCAGCACCAGCGTCTTGCCGTGTATCCAAAAAGGCAGGCCGCTGCCGCGCTTTTTCTGCCCGGCGCGGCGCACAAGCAGCATCCCCAGCAGAAAGACGCAGGCCAGCCAGCTGCGGCTGGCCAAAAAGGTGTACGCGCCCATGTAACCGCTGCCGACGCTTTGCGCCACAAAGGCCGTGCCCCAGATGAAGGCGGCGCAGATCAGCAGCAGTGTGTTGCGCAGCTGTTTTTTATCCATTGTGCAAAGTCCCCTCTCGTTGTACATCCTGCCGGGCAGGGCCGCCCCCTGTCCGTCCTCTTTGTGTACACTTTCCCTGCGCTTCAAAAAATACCGCCCGGCCATCTGCGGCGCGGGCGGTATGTGTTATCAGCTGTTTGTGCTTTCCTCGCCGTAGGTGTTCAGCTCATCGCTGCCCAGCCCCTCGACCTTGAGGCCGCCGGTGACATAGTACTTGTTGCCGTTATCGTAGCTGATCGTGATCTTGTACTGCTTGCCCGCGGTCAGGCCGGTGACATTATACTGGTAGGCGCTGCCGTCCGCACAGTAGTAGATCGTCGAGCCCTGCACATAGCTGGTGCTGGTCTTGTCGTCGCTCAGCTCCCAGAACGCGATCTTAAAGTACATATATTTCTCGCTGCTGGCCTCGGTCGTGGCGTAGCCGGTCACCGTCATGCTGTCGCCGCCCGCCACAAAATACTCCGTGGAGCGGTTGGCAATACCGTTGAAGGAGACATACAGCGTGTTGTCCTGCGGGTAGGTCACAACGCGGGCCGCGCCGGTGTCCATTCCCTCAGGAAATTCCACGCTGCCGCCGGCGGCCGCTTTGGTGGTGGTGTCGGTATCGTCATCATCGGACTCCTCGACCAGGCCCATCGCCTTGACCAGCTTGACAACGGTGTCCTGCGCCCACGCCTTGGGGGAGCAGGCAGTCAGGGTGAAGGCCAGCAGCACCGCCATTGCCAGCGCCGTAAGCTTGCGGGTAAGTTTCATATCGTGAACCTCCATTGGGTGCTTTGCAGAAAATCTCCGCAGCAATCCCGCAGGCAGCGGCAGGGCGCACGCCAAGGCTGCGCCGCCCCCGCACCCGGAATTATGCGGTAATGGTTTTATTATACCGCAATTCCGGCCCATGTACAAGCGTTCCCGCCGTTTTTACACATTTGTTTTGCCGTTTTTGGGGGTGTATTCCTTCACCCAGTCGATGAGGAGGGACGACACCGTGACCGTGACGAGCGAAAATGCGATGCGGCGCACCGGAATGTAGGACAGCGATGCAAGCAGCACCGTCAGATCGGTAAAAAGGTACGCGCGGGAGAGCTTCCACCCGGTCAGCTTGTGGATGACGAGCGCCAGCGCATCATCACCGCCGCTGGAGCCACCCTGCCGCACGATCAGCCCGACGCCGATGCCGACAAATGCGCCGCCCAGCAGCGCCGCCGCCAGCGGGTAGGGCGTCAGGTCGGGCAGCATCGGGGGCAGACACTCCCAGAGGCGGTAAAACCCGGCCAGACTGACGCTGGCAATGCCCGCCGAGAGCAGAAAGTCCCACCCCAGAAACTTGAACGCCAGCGCGTAGCTGGCTGCATCCAGCAGGGGCGAGGCAATCGAGGCCGGCACCCCCAGCCAATGGTTGATGAGCAGCACCAGCCCGATGATGCCGCCCTCGGTGATGGCGGTGCGCTGGTGAATGTTGTGGATGCCGAAGGACAGGATCGCCGTGCCCAGCATGATAATGGCGATGCGCCCCGGCGTGAACCGCCCCAGCACCCGCTTTATTTTTTGTTGCAGCGTTTCTTTTGCCATTTTCTCCCCCTTGGCAGTAATACAACCAGTATACCACGGCTGTCAAGGGGGCGGCCTCAGCTGCGGGTGTTTTCCAGCACCCGGCGCAGGGTGGCAAGAGCCGCCGCGACATCGTCGGCGGTCAGGATCAGCGGCGGCAGCAGCCGCAGGCGGGTCTTGGCGGTCAGCACCAGCAGGCCCTCACGCTCACAGGCGGCGCGGACCTCTGCGGCCTTGATGCCGTCCGCAAGCTCGATGCCAACCATCAGGCCGAGGCCGCTGACCTGCTGCACATGCGGCAGCGCGGCCAGCCCGGCGCGCAGCTGGGCTGCGCGCTCCCTGACCTGCGCGAGAAACGCCTCGTCCATCGTGTCCAGCACGGCCAGCGCACCGGCACAGCATACCGGGTTGCCGCCGAAGGTCGAGCCGTGGGAGCCGGGGCCCATATGGGCCGCCACCTTTTGGTTCATCACGACCGCACCGATCGGCAGACCGCCGCCCAGCCCCTTGGCCAGCGTGACGATGTCGGGCTTCAAGCCGAAATGCTCACACGCCAGAAACCGCCCGGTGCGCCCTACGCCGGTCTGCACCTCGTCCACGATAAGGAGAATGTCCTTTTCCCGGCAGAACGCCGCGACCTTGGCAACATAATCCGCATCCAGCGCGACAACGCCGCCCTCTCCCTGCACCAGCTCCAGCATGACGGCGCAGGTGTCGGCATCGGCGGCCCTTTCCAGCGCGGCAAAGTCGCCTGCGGGCACATAGTCAAAATTTGCGGGGAACGGTCCGAAGTCGTGGTGGAACACATCCTGCCCGGTGGCGGTCAGGGTGGCCAGCGTGCGGCCGTGGAACGAATTGACGAGGGTGATGACCTTATTGCGGTCGGGGCCGTAGGTGTCCACGCTGTATTTGCGGGCGCACTTGATGGCACCCTCGTTGGCTTCGGCACCCGAATTGCCGAAGAAAACGGCATCCAGCCCGGTGCGGGCGCAGAGCGCCTGCGCAAGCGCACCGCACGGCTCGGTATAATACAGGTTGGAGGTGTGCTGCAGGGCAGCCGCCTGCCCGGCCACGGCGCGCACCCATGCGGGGTGGCAGTACCCCAGCGAATTGACGCCGATGCCGGAGGTAAAGTCAAGGTACTGCCTGCCCTCGGCGTCCCGCGCGACCATGCCCTCGCCCGCCACCAGCGCGACCGGGCTGCGGGCGTAGGTGTGCAGGATGTAGTCGTTATCACGGGAAATAACTTTTTCGGTATTCAATTGGGTGACCCCCTTTTTATCATACGCAAAAGCCTTCCCCTTCGCGGGAAGGTGGCCCGAAGGGCCGGATGAGGGGCGGGTGTGCCGGAGCTGCCCGCTTTGGAGCCTTCCCCCTTGGGGGAAGGTGGCCGCAGGCCGGATGAGGGGCAAGTGTCCTGCGGCTGCCCGTTTGCGGGACCGCGCCAAACACTTCGCCCTCATCAGTCAGCGGGCGGGGCCGCTGACTGTTTTCCCCTCAAGGGAAGCCGCTCTGCCCCAGAACCGTTCCAGCTCCCCGGCCAGCGTCTCGGCGCTTTCCACGACCCGCAGCTGCTCCCAGTGCGGCGGCATCAGGCGGCGGGTGTCGGGGGCCAGGAACCGGTCATCAATGAGCAGGACAACGCCGCGGTCCTCCGGCGTGCGGATGACCCGGCCTGCCGCCTGCAAAACCTTGTTCATACCGGGGAAGCGGTAGGCATAGTCAAAGCCGGAGCCGCGCGTCTGCTCAAAGTAATCGCGCAGCTGCTCCTGCCGCGGGCCGACCTGCGGCAGGCCCGGGCTGACGATGGCTGCACCGATGAGGCTCTCCCCCGTCAGATCGACGCCCTCGCCAAAAACGCCGCCCAGCACCGCAAAGCCCAACAGCGGTCTGCCGTCGGATTTCTGAAACTGTGCCAGAAACTCCGCGCGTTTTCCCTCGTCCATGGCGCTTTCCTGACAGAGAGTCGGCCGGTCCGGGTAGCGGGCGGTGAAGTCCTCCCACACCTGCTGTAAATAGCTGTAGCTCGGGAAAAACGCCAGATAGTGCCCGGCCCTCGCCCCGGACATCACGGCCAGCAGGTCGGCGACCTTGGCAATGCTGTCCGCGCGGTCCTTGTAGCGGGTGCTGACGTGGCGGGCGCACCACAGGCCCAGATGCTCCGTATCAAACGGGCTGCGCAGCGCTACAGCGCGGGCATCGGGCAGACCGCACAGATCTTTGTAATAGCCTGCCGGAGCCAGCGTCGCGCTGAACAGCACCGCCGCGCGGCCCTTGGCAAAGTCCGCCGCCAGAAAGTCACTCGGGTCCAGGCAGAGCATTGCGGCACGGACCTCACTGCCATGGGCGGAGATTTGCAGTACAAAGTGATCGTCGAATGTGTCCGCCACGCGCAGCCAGGCGCGGATGTCAAAGTATAATTGCAGCAGTGCCTCGTGGGTCTCGTCGGGGTCGCGGTGCTCGTCAAGCCAGATCTCCAGCGGCTCACAGAGTCTTGTCAGCGCACGGTCAAGCGTATCGGCGCGGGACTTTTCAAAGAACGTGCGGTCAAAGCGGCTGTCGCCGGGCGCTTCCTCGCAGCGGTGCCGCCACTCGATGAAGATGTCGTTGACCTTTGTCAGCGCGTTTTTCAGGCTGCTTTTGCCCTTGCCCAGCCGCTTTTTGGCGTCGTAGAAGGCGCTTTTGGCAAGGACGGCACTGTGCATGCCCCGGGCGCGGTCCGGAAGATTATGTGCCTCATCGAGCAGAAACAGATAGTCCCCCGCTGTGTCAAAAAAGCGTTCCAAATGCACGACGGGGTCAAACAGGTAGTTGTAGTCCCCGATGACTACATCACACCACAGGCTTAGATCCAGCCCCAGCTCAAACGGACAGACCTTATGTCTGCGAGCCAGCATCTGCAGTGCGTCAGCGGTCAGAGCTTGGGTGTCCAGCGCATCCCACAGCGCCGTCCTGACGCGATCATAGTAGCCTTTGGCATAGGGGCATGCCTCGGGCGTACACTCGCGCCGATCCTGCATACAGATTTTGTCCTTGGCGGTCAGCGTTACGCTGCGCAGCTTTAGATGGGCGTCGGACGCCCGCAGCAGCGCCAGCGCGTTCTCCGCTGCCGCACGGGTCGTGCCGCGGGCTGTCAGGTAAAAGACAGGGCCGCCCTGCCCCACAGCCTTTAACGCTGGGAACAGCACACTCATCGTCTTTCCGATGCCGGTGGGTGCCTGGCAGAGCAACTGCCCGCCCTCGGTGCAAATCTTGTACACCGCGCCGATCATGGCCCGCTGGCCCGGACGATAGTCGGGAAACGGAAATTGCAGCGCCGCCAGTGACGCGCGGCTGATGCGCTGCCACTCGGCGGCACGCTTGGCCCACGGCGCGTACTGCGTCAGCAGGTCGGTCACAACAGTGTCCAGCGCGTCGGCGGTGTAGTCATGACTGAAACGAAATTCCAGTTCCTCATCGACCTGAAAGTAGGTCAGCCGCACCCGCATAGCGGGCAGGCCGTTCTGCCGCGCGTAGATAGCCGCATAGATCTGCGCCTGCGCCCAGTGCTCCGGGCTTTGCTCACCGGTGATGAGCTCGGGCGGCAGAGTTGTGGTTTTGATCTCATCAATGGTCGGCATGCCGTCAGTATCGGTAAAAATACCGTCGGCACGGCCCTCCAGCGTGTAGGTGATTTGGGCACAGGCGTAGTCCTGCTTCAACGCCGCCTCGGCCTGGTAGTCCGGGTACTCTTTTACGGCGGCACGCTGCAATTTGCGGTGCAGGCGTGCACCCTCCAGCGCGCGGTCAAAGCCGGTAAAGCGGCTGTCAATGCTGCCGGTGCGCAATAAAAACTCCACCAGACGCCGTATGGGCAGCGTCAGTGCCAACGCCTCAGGCTCCATGCCGCTTTCCTCCTTGCATCCGGTGGTATACTTTTAATAGGTATGGTCGCAGACCTCTGTGATTTTCTGCCGCAGGGCCACAAAGTCGCCAAAGACAGCGGGCTTGTTGTCTGGGTAGCGCAGCAGCGCTGCGGGGTGGTAGGTCGCCATGAACAGTGTGCCCTGCTTGTCGAAAAATTTACCGTGGTCGCGGGAAATCGAGAAGCCCGGGTCGAGCATCCGCTGCGCGGCCACGCGGCCCAGACAGACAACGATTTTGGGACGGATCAGCTGAAATTGCTGGCGCAGCCAAGGCATGCACGCGGCGGATTCTTCCGGCAGCGGGTCGCGGTTCTGCGGCGGGCGGCATTTGACGATATTGGCAATATAGACGTTTTTGTCACGGCTCAAGTCGACGGCCTCCAGATAGTGGTCCAGCAGCTGGCCGCTCTTGCCCACAAAGGGAAGACCCTGCTCGTCCTCGTTGGCACCGGGGCCCTCGCCTACGAGCATGACCTCGGCGTGTGCGGCACCCTGGCCAAAGACGACGCTGTGGCGCGTCTCGCACAGGCCGCAGCGGCGGCAGGCCAGGCATTCCTGTTGCAATGCTTGCAGTTCCATAATATACTTCCTCTGACATGGTTAAATCGGGCGCGGCGCACCCATACTGTAAGGAAAAGGAGGGGCAGGCGTATGGCACTATTTTTGCGGGGACTCTGCCTGCTGGCGGGGTATCTGTTCGGCGGTTTTTTGACAGCGGAGGTCGTGGCGCGGTGCACGGCGGGCGTCAGTGCGCGGGATATTGGCACCGGCAACCCCGGCATGGCGAATATTGCGACACATCTTGGTAAAAAGGCCGGGCTGCTGGTTCTGGCGGGCGACGTCATCAAGACTGCGGCGGCCTGCTGGTTCTGCCACCAGCTTGCGCCGGAGCTGGGGCTTACCGCTCTGCTGTACGGCGGGCTTGGCGCGGTGCTCGGGCACAACTGGCCGATTTGGTACAAGGGCCGGGGCGGCAAGGGCGTGGCCGTCACCTGCGCGTGGCTCATGCTGTACCTGCCCGTCACCGGTGTGCTGTGCTGTCTGGCGGGCGGCGTGGCTGTGATGCTGACCGGCTATCTGCCGGTAGGCGCGGTGCTGATTGCCGCGCTGGCTGTGCCGGTGGGCTGGCTGCAATACGGCACCGAGGCCGGTGCTGTACTGGCCCTGAATGCCGTTATCATGGTTACGCGGCACTGGGCCGGTCTGCAGCGGATACATCGCGGCGAGGAGCTGCAGTTCTTCCGCCCGAAGCTCTGATATAATCTATCATACCACGCCCTGCCCCGGAATGCAATGTTCTTTAGGTTTTTACGCAACTGCGCTGTATTTTGTCGAAGCTGAAAAAATCGGTAAAAAATATCAAAAAAAGTGTTGACATTTTGCGTGTCAGCCGCTATAATTAACAACGTTGCAGCTGCCACGGCAGCGCACAAAGCTGGGTATGGCCCGGTAGTTCAGTTG
>OGXE01001409.1_pt1 | contig 20625 bp, 17 predicted proteins | sample 1576181 | NCBI WGS metagenome assembly OGXE01 (sample SAMEA3541478, study PRJEB24748) | human gut metagenome | biome: human gut; feature: human-associated habitat; material: faeces | place: China | collected 2012 | reverse complement strand
TGCCATTTTTTTAACCTACTTTCTGACCAATATGCCGAAAATTCAAAAAATACACTTTTTCTTGCTGCTTATTTATATTATAATAAAGAAAGTATACGGGGCAGGCGGGCATCCGGCGGGGGTAACTCGGCCAGAAATGTGCCGGGTAACTCGCCCAGTGCGTGCCGGAATGGGAAAACGATTCCGGAAACGGTGCCGCTGTCCCGGGAAAAGCAGGAATACACCGCCCGCGTGCCGGGCGGAAACGGATAAAAGGGGAAAAGACACATGGTCAACAAAGTACGGGTGAACATTGCGGGGACGCCGTATGCCATTGCAACGACGGATTCGGAAAAATACATTCAGTCTCTGGCCAAAAAGCTGGACGAGGACATCACAAAGCTGCTGGACGAGAACGAGAATCTCTCGGTGACCAAGGCGGCGGTGTTCTGCGCCATGGATTATCTGGACGAGTACCGCAAGAGCACCGGCAGCGCCGAGAACATGCGCAGCCAGATCCAGGACTACATTGCAGATGCCGCCCGCGCCAAGCTGGCCGAGGACAAGGCCAAGGTATCCTTCATTTTACCTCCAGTTTATTATTATTTTTCAAGGGGGAGTCTATTCATCAAATAAAACAGTGCCTCTACTACTCCCCCTGAAATTGTTCTTGCTTTATCTGAAATCGTATAACAGTTTTTAAGCTCCTCTTCTCTAGGATCTATATCAATTATTTTCAAACCCTTCTCTACTATACTTCCATCTTTTATCATCCCTCTTATAAGCCCTGTTAAAGAGGCATACACAGGAACACTATCAATATATGCTATCACTTCATCTTTTTTTACAACACTACCTATATCATGAACTATTTTTAATTTTCCTGAAGCTGGAGCATGTATAACTCTCTCTTTTCCATATCCCTTTATTACTCCAGGAACTCCTGTATTTTCAGCTGCTTTTCCATTAAAAATAACCCTTCCTAGATTGTGCCCTCTTTGAGTTTCAATTACAGCATCAACATCTTTTCCCCCTTCAAGTCCTGGACCTAAAGCAATAGTGATAGGGGCGATATCTTTTCTCATTCCCAGATTTTTTTTAGCAATTATTGCATCTATAACTGCAATGGGCTTTATTTCAGAAACTATTTTCATTTCAGGGTCTACATATACAGGGATTTTTCCCTCTCTCCAGATATTTTCTATTTCATCTAAGTTGTCTGCTTTTTTTGAAATCACATCTTCTAAAGTGAACTTTTTTTCATAGATAGCTTGTCCATAACAAACTTTTCTTCTTATAAAATTAGGTTGTGGAATCTCTAAAACAAGAACTTTAAATCCTATATTGTGAAGTCTATTTATTGTTCCAGAGGCAAGATCTCCCCCACCTCTCACCACTACTATTTTATCTTTAAACATCTTATCTCTCCTTAAATTTTAAATAAAACTTAGGGAGAGTAATAAATCTATTGAAAAATTTTACTACACTCCCTAATAAAAATATAAATTTTATTGTATTATAATTGCTCAATTTTTCCCTAACATCAAGTTGATGTAATTTAGAGGTGAATATTAGAAACCCTCAGCGAAATGCAGTTAAGAAAATGCAACGTGTTTGAGCGAGCTTGCGAGTGAGTTTTGCATTTTCAACGGAATGAGCTATAGGGATTCTTTATTCACCGATATGAAAGCAACTTGATGTTAAAAATAAATTTTGATAACTAAAATTGACTAATTAATGTAAATAATAAAGGTACTTTATCAAAATCTAGCAATATGCTAGAAAACTAATTTTATTAGAAATAATTTATAATTAATTAACTGAGTAATTATATTATTTTTTATAAAAAGTATGTTCTAAAGGAAGAGAAGTTCTAAAGTTTCCATCAAATTTATAATAAGCATTTTGAGCTGCTGGAGCTGTAGGTATAACAGTTATCTCTCCCACTCCCTTTGCTCCGTAAGCTAAATCTGCTTTATTTTTTTCAATGATAATAGGTTCTATCTCAGGTACATTTGTTGCTCTAAATAGCCCTAAAGTTCCGAATTTTACTTGAGGAACTCCCTCTTTTATTGGCATTACCTCTGTAAGAGCAAAACCAAGTCCCATAACTACTCCACCTTCTATTTGCCCTTCAAGAGCTTTAGGGTTTACAGCTCTACCAACATCGTGAGCAGCTACTACCTTTTCAACTTTTCCTGTTTCTTCATTTAATATTACAACTTGAGTTGCATATCCATAAGCTACGTGGCTTACAGGATTTTTCTTATCAGAACCCATTTTATCAGTTATTCCTGAATACTCTGCATAGTAGTCCCAACCTTCAAGCTCCTCTAAAGTTTTTGTTTCAAGAAGTTTTCTTAACTCAAGTCCAGCTTTTTTAGCTGCCTCTCCTGTAAATACAGTTTGTCTTGAAGCTGTTGTTGTTCCACTATCAGGAGTAATATGAGTATCTGGAGTTTCTATTACAACTTTATCTATTGTAAGTCCTGAAGCTTCACACACCATTTGAAGAGCAACAGTTCCTATTCCTTGTCCAATACATGCTGCTGATGTTCTAACTTTTACAACTCCACCTTCAATTGTAAGCCTACATCTTCCTATATCTTCAAGTCCTACACCAATACCTGCACTTTTCATTGAGCATGCTATTCCAGCTATTTTGTTATTATAATAAGCATCTTTTACAGCTTCAAGAGTTTCAACTAGAGCAGTTCCATTGTCAGCAATCTGTCCATTTGGTAACTCTTGCCCCGGTCTTATAGCATTTCTATATCTAATACCCCACGGATCTATTCCAGTAAGTTCTGAAAGCTGGTTTATATTAGCTTCAATAGCAAATGCTGATTGAGTAACTCCAAATCCTCTGAAGGCTCCTGCAACTGGGTTATTAGTATAGACAGCTATCCCTTCTATATCTATATTCTGATAGTTATATGGTCCTGCTGCATGAGTACAAGCTCTTTGAAGAACTGGTCCTCCAAGTGAAGCATAAGCTCCTGTATCAGCAATAATCTTTGCTTTCATTGCTGTTAAGATTCCATTTTCATCACAAGCAGTTGTCATCTCTATTGTCATAGGGTGTCTTTTTACAGAGTAATTTATACTTTCTTGTCTTGTAAGGGTTACTTGTACAGGTTTTTTCAATACATAAGCAAGAAGAGCTGCATGGTGTTGTACTGACATGTCCTCTTTACCACCAAAACCTCCACCTACATAAGCAGAAGTTACTCTAACTTGTTCACGTTTAAGTCCAAGAAGTCTTGAAACCTCTCTTTGTTCATCAAAGATAGATTGGCTTGAAGTATAAAGTCTTAATCCATCTCCTTCTGGAATAGCAAGAGCTGATTCAGGCTCTAAATAAGCATGTTCTGTTGCTGGGTTAGTATATGTATTAGTAACAACATATTTTGAGTTTTTAATAGCTTCCTCAGAGTTTCCTCTTTTTAAAACCTCTCTTACAAGGATATTTCTCTCTTTTTTATGAATTAATGGAGCACCTTCTGCCATAGCCTCTTCAGGAGTAAACATAGCTGGTAACTCTTCATATTCAACTTTTACAAGCTTTTTAGCTTCTTCTAATGTTTTCATATCTTTTGCTGCAACAAGAGCAACAGCATCTCCAATATATCTAGTTATCTCTCCAACTGGAATAAGAGCTTGCCAGTCAGAAATAAATTCAAGGTGTCCTATATAGTTATTTCCTGGAACATCTTCTGCTGTAAGTACTCCTAAAACTCCATCAAGTTTAAGTGCTTCTGAATAGTCAATTGAAAGAACTCTAGCTCTTGGGTATTTTGTTCTTACTGCACTTCCGTAGTACATTCCTTCTACTTTGTAATCTCTTGCATATTTTGCTGTTCCTAAAGTCTTAACTTCAGCATCAACTCTTCCTGTATTACTTCCTATAAGTCCTTTACAATCTCTTACAGGAACTTCTCTTTCCTCTCTTAAAATCTCAGCAGCCATAAGAATAGCTTGTTCTATCTTTACATATCCAGTACATCTACAAATATTTCCAACTAGAGCTTTCTTAACCTCTTCTGGTGTTGGATTAAGTGTTCTTAAAAATAGAGCTTTAGCAGCTATAACCATCCCCGGAATACAGAAACCACATTGAACAGCTCCACACTCTGTGAAAGCATAAGCAAAGGCTTTTTTGTCCTTTTCAGATAATCCTTCAACTGTTACAATCTCTTTTCCAACAGCTTTTTTAGTTGTAAGGATACATGATTTCATTGCTTTTCCATCAACAAGAATTGTACAAGTTCCACATGCTCCCTCTTTACATCCATCTTTTACAGATGTAAGCCCTAAATTATCTCTAAGATAATCAAGAAGATTTTTCTCTTCATTTGTAGTTACATCCTTACCATTTACTTTAAAAATGAAATTTTCATTCATAAATTATTTTCCTCCATCAAATTTTAAAGAGAAAACTTTTTTCTTTTTAAAAACTTTCCTCTTCCTTTCTTTCCTATAAATTTATTATCCTCAACAATAATTTCCCCTCTTGATATAGTCATCACAGGGTAACCAATTACTTCTATTCCTTCAAAAGGAGTGTAATCTGTATTTTCATGCAGATCTTCCTTTGATATTTTCTTTCTAATATTTGGATCTATAACCACTAAGTCAGCATCTGAACCAACTTGTATACACCCTTTTTGTGGGTAGATTCCAAAAAGTTTTGCTGGATTTGTACTAACTACCTCAACAAATTTGTTTATATTTATTCTTCCCTTAGATACTCCTTCAGAGAAGATTAGAGGAATTCTAGTTTCTACCCCTGGCAGTCCATTTGGACACTTTCTAAAATCATCTTTTCCCATGATTTTTTGTTCTAAGAAATTAAATGAGCAGTGATCTGTAGCTACTGTTTGAATATATCCCTCTTTGATACCTGCCCATAGCTTTTCTTGATGTCCCTTCTCCCTAATAGGTGGACTACAAATATATTTAAGCCCCTCATTTTCAGGAAGAGAGTAACAACTTTCATCTAATACAAGATATTGTGGACAAGTTTCAGCAAAAACCTTTTGTCCTTGATTTTTTGCAACTTTTATATGTTCAAGCCCTTCACTACATGAAAGATGAACTATATATAAAGGACAATTTGTAATAGATGTTATATCTAACATTCTATTAACTGCCTCTCCCTCACATCTTGAAGGTCTGCTTTCCCCATGATATTTTGGTGATAATTTTCCTTCTGAAGCAAAGTTATTTTTTAAGTAATCTATCATATCATTATTTTCAGGGTGGACTGTTAAAAGTCCACCAGCTGTTGCTATTTTTTGAGAAAGTTCTAACATATCTCTATCTGAAAGTTTATACCCATAAGTCATATAACCTTTAAAAGAGGTAACTCCATCAGCTATCATACTATCTATTTCATCAAGAATTTTTTTATCTATATGTTGTATTACCCCATGGAATCCATAATCAATAACTGCATTATTCTCTGCAAACTCATGGTATTTTTTCAATTGATGGTGAAGTGAGCAACCTTTAGGTCCAAATCCTATATGATCTATTATTGTTGTTGTTCCACCACAAGCTGCTGCCACTGTTCCTGTGTAAAAATCATCAACTGATTTTGCAATACCAACATCTATATTAAAATGAGTGTGTACATCTATTCCCCCAGGAATAAGATATTTTCCTTTTAAATCTATAACTTTTGTAGTTGGAATCTCTATATTTTTCTCTATTCTTTGAATAGTCCCATCAACAATATATAGATCACTAATATAATTTTCACTATCAGTTACAATATTTGCATTTTTTAAAAGTAATTCCATTTATTCTCCCTTTAACCATTTATATTATAAAGAAAATTTTTATCCCAATATCAACTAAAGCCGTAATTCACTAAAGAATATTAGAAGCCCTCAGTGAAATGAAGTTAAGAAAATGCAACGTGTTTGAGACGAAGTCGAGTTCCAAAAATAGAGGAGCTTTAGCAACTACTATTTTTGAGATGCAGAAGTGGAAGAATGGAACTTCTGCGATACCCATACAGAATGAGCATAGGGATTCTTTATTCTTTAGTATGGAGGCTAGTTGATATTAAAAATATAAGTTTTGGAAATTAGACTTAAAAAAATAACCTAGTAATATAAAAAAATTGAACTTTAAATTAAATAATCTTTTTTTCTAATCAAATCTCCATTTTAAAATTATTAAACCCTATTGAATTAGCATAACCAGTTCCCCATTTAACTAATGATTCTAAAATAGGTATAAGAGTTTCTCCATGTTCAGTGAGAGTATATTCAACTTTTGGAGGAACCACAGGGTATACCTTTCTATTTATCAACTTATCCTCTTCCAATTCACGAAGTTGCCTTGTTAACATTCTCTCATTTATACTTGGAATAAATCTTTTCAATTTACTATGTCTAGCACTTTATTTATGCTTATGTAATATAAAATAATTGGTTTCCATTTTCCACCTACAATATCTAATGATGGTAGGAATAATTACTATACCTGTTGAGATAGAGTATTTTGGAAAGAAAGTTACTATTATTAGAAATCTTTTGCTTTTATATTTTCATTTATTGTAGCAGGAGTAATGGGAGTGATATTATGATAAAAAAATTCTTAAATAGATATAAATTCTTTGTTATTCTTTTAATAGTCAATCTAATTTTACTTTTTGCAGCTCCAGAAATTGGAAAAAAATCCTTTAAGATAACTTATGATAATCTTCTAGAGATGTTAGGAGTAATTCCACCTATTTTTATATTATTGGGAATTTTAGATGTATGGTTAAAAAAGGAAACTATGATTAAATATATGGGAAAAAGATCTGGAATTAAAGGGTTATTACTCTCTTTTATAATTGGTGCAACAGCAGCAGGACCTCTTTATGTAGCCTTTCCAGTTGCTGATATTCTTTTAAAAAAGGGAACAAGTATATTTAATGTTCTTATCTTTATTGGAGCTTGGTCAACTATGAAGATACCTCTATTAATATTCGAATCAACTGCTTTAGGTTATAATTTTTCAATGTTACGTTTAGGAATTAATATTATTGGTATACCTTTAATAGCTTTTATAATAAATCTATTTTTAAAAGAGGAAGATAGAGAGGAGATTATCAATTAGCTCAAGAAAAAAACATTTAATTTAAAAGGACTAAATAAATCCCTTAATGATTTACTTAGTCCTTTTTAGCTATAATTACTTTAAGGAAACTATGCCCCAAAATTTATCTTTAAAAAATATAAGGATATTTTTACTGTCTAAGGGATTAAATTTAACTGTCACTGTTTCCCCTTCAAAATCTTTCAATCTTTCGTCACTATATATTAAATTATTAACCCTTATTGAGTTTCTAGTTACCTTCCTATTAACTTCCTGTAAAAAAACATCAAGATTCCTAATATAATTTAGACTTTCTAAAGAATCGTTATTATATATAAAATTATATTTAGGATTTTCAAGATAGATATATGAATTTAGAAACTCCTTTAACTCTTCATAAGATAATTTTTTCTCTCTTTCAGAATAAAATTTTTCAATATCCTCTATAAGATAATCTATAAACTTTAGTATCTCTTTATTCTCAGTAAAATATTCTGAAACCTTAATTCCTAAATTATCATAGATATTTTTTAGTATCTTTTTATTATTTATATTTTCAGAAGAGACTAAAATATCTTGTGGTTTGATATATTTATTATTAAAAATAGAGATCTTTAATAGTGTTTCTCTAATAAAAGCAAGAAGTACATATAAATTTGATTGGGTATAATTTAATTCAAAACTTATGGGTTTCATATCTGCCACATCTAAAGATATAAGAAGCTGAGGGGCAATTTTTTCATCTTCATTATCAGAAACTAAAATATATAGTGGTATCTCTAAAATCAAATATACCAAATTTTCTTTTTTTATTTTTTTCAAATGAAAAGAGGTAGATTTATTAAAGAATCCATCAAGATTACTAACTATCCTATAAAAAGTTGGATAGCTTATATTATATTTAAAAGATAGTTTTTTTATAAAGATAGAGTATAGTTGTGAAATCTTTGTTTCTTCACACTCACGACAAAACTCCTCTATAATTTTAATCCCTTTATTATCTACTTTTCTAAAGGAATCTTTATCATTTCGTTGCTTTTTATCCAGTCCTAAGACTCCATTTTTTTTATAAGCATTAACCCATCTTTTAAGAGTAGCATAAGAGATTCCACTCTCCTCTTCAATAGTTTTTAATTTTTTTTCTTTTCTTAAAAAAGGCTCAATTATTTTGAAACGCTGTATCTGTAATTCTTTTTCTTTCTCCAATTTTTTGACTTCACCACACTTAAATAAATATAGTATTAATTAGATAATACTATATTTATCAAAAAAAATCAACTTATTCTAATATAACATCTTCTAATTTAAAAAAGCTCATTTTATTCGAAAAAAAACTTGACATTTTTTAAAAAAAAGATTATTATCAGAAATATAAAACAAAAACTTAAGGAGGAAGAAATGAAAATTTTTGCAGAAGTACAAAAAGTTGGAAAAGCTTTAATGACACCAGTTGCAATTCTTCCAGCAGCAGGACTATTTCTTGCTTTTGGAAATAAGCTACAATATCCTTTAATGGAGCAAGCAGGACAGGTAATTTTTAGTAACCTTCCTTTACTTTTTGCAATAGGAGCAGCTATCGGTTTAGTTGGAGGAGATGGAGTTGCAGCTCTATCAGCAGTAGTAGCTATATTGATTATGAATACAACAATGGGAATTGTGTCAGGGGCAGCAGCAGGATTAGCAGCTGGAGATGCCTCTTATGCTATGGTGTTAGGGATTCCTACTCTACAAACAGGAGTGTTTGGAGGACTAATAGCAGGGGTTATAGCTGCTATATGTTATAATAAATTTTATAAAACTGAGTTACCTCAATTTTTAGGTTTCTTTGCTGGAAAGAGATTAGTTCCAATAGTTACAGCAATAATCGCTTTTTTAGTAGGTTTAGCAATGCCAATTATATGGCAACCTGTACAAACAGGATTAGCACATCTTTCATATCTTGCAAATGAAGTAAATACAAATGTATCAACTTTTATCTTTGGAGTAATTGAAAGAGCTCTTATTCCTTTTGGACTTCATCACATATTCTATGCACCTTTCTGGTATCAATTTGGTGAGTATACAAATAAGGCTGGAGAGATAGTTAATGGAGACCAAGCAATTTGGTTTGCTATGCTTAGAGATGGAGTTACTAATTTTTCAAGTGCTACATATCAAGGAGCTGGAAAATTCTTAACAGGAAAATTTGTATTTATGATGTTTGGTTTACCAGCAGCAGCTCTTGCAATGTATCAAGAAGCTAGACCTGAAAATAAAAAAATTGTAGGGGGAATTCTTTTCTCTGGAGCTTTAACAGCATTTTTAACAGGAATTACAGAACCATTAGAGTTTTCATTCCTATTTGTAGCTCCTATTCTTTATGGAATTCACTGTATTTTTGCTGGGCTTTCTTTTATGCTAATGAATCTATTTAATGTAAGAATAGGTATGACTTTTTCAGGAGGATTTATTGATTATATAGCTTTTGGAGTTTTACCAGGTACAACAGGTTTTGAAACTAATTGGTATATGGTAATTATTGTAGGACTATGTCTATCAGTAATCTACTATTTTGGTTTCAGATTTGCAATTAGAAAATTTAATCTAATGACTCCAGGAAGAGAAAAAGTTGAGACAAGTGAAGTTAAAAATGAAAAAGAGATTAAAAGTGATGAACTTGCAGTAGGGGTACTTGAAGCATTAGGAGGAAAAGATAACTTAATCTCTCTAGATGCTTGTATCACAAGATTGAGAGTAGAGGTAAAAGATACTAAAAATGTTAATGAGAATGCTTTAAAATCTCTAGGAGCTTCAGGGGTTTTAAAAGTAGGAAGCAATGGTGTTCAAGCTATTTTTGGAGCAAAGGCACAATTTATATGTAATGATCTTAAAAAAATAACAGGTATTTAAAAAGGGCTATAAGGGAAAAAGGGATTAGAAATAGAAAAAGAGTTGAAAAATCGAAAATGATTTAACAACTCTTTTTTATTTATCTCTCTACCCAATTAGATATACAATCTCTTGTTTTTTCAACAATCTCCTCATAGCTCATATCCTTTGGTTCAATTCTTTCAAAGAATCTAATCTCTACATTAGATGATTTAGGGAATTTAGAGTTTGAAGGGAATGCCTCAAAAGCTCCTTTAATTCCGAAAGGAACAATAGGTATATTTAACTCTTTAGCTAGTATAGCAAAAGCTTTTTTAAACTCTAACATCTTACCATCTCTAGTTCTAGCTCCTTCAGGGAATATAGCTACACTTTTTCCACTTCTCAATACCATAGCTAGAGTTTGAAGAACCTCTCCTAAATTTTTATTAATATCAACTAATATTACATTTGAATTCTCTCCAAGAGTTTTCATATACCCTTTTGAGAAATGTTTTACCTTAGCTAGATAATAAACATTGTTTAACACATTTGTAGGAACAACGTGGTTAAATAGGAAAGCATCTAAGAAACTTTGATGATTTCCTGCATAGATAACAGGGTCAGTTGTAATATTCTCTGCTCCCTCTTTTTTTACTCTAATATACAATTTGAAAACTATCCATAAAATAGCTTTACCTATCTTTGTAACAATATTAGATTTTGGAAGCTCAACATCAATATCTTTATTTAGATACTCTTTCCAGTTTACCTCTTCAATTACATTTTCTCCTCTATTTTCTTTAATATACTCAGCTAATTTTTCAACTGTGGAGTTTTCGATTATAAGCTCTTCAGATGCTTTAATTCCAAATGTACTTTCTAAATATGTAAGAAGCTCAACCATATCTAGTGAGTCCATTCCTAAGTCTAGCTCAATATGTGCAAAAGGAGTTACAGGTTTTTTCTTAACTTTTACAAGATAATCTTTTAACATTGTATACTCTTCGAATTTTGGCTCTTCAATTACAATATTTTCATTATCCTTACCTTTTAACATCTCAGGTATCATAAATCTTCTAATTTTACCTATCTTAGTTTTTGGCATCTCCTCTTGAACAATTCTAATATCAAGAATTTTTTTGTAGTTAGGAGCTTTTCCATTATATGAGTCAATAACTCCCCATTTTAAAGTTTCCTTAATATTAGTAACTTTTTCCTCAGAGATCTTTTGGAAGTTAGGATAGATAACAGCTGTTAAAACTGAATCAATTTCAGCTACAACAATCTCTTGAATCAAGTTTGTTTTTCCCATTATCCATTGTTCTATCTCAATAGGGTTGATATTTTTTCCATTAGATAAAACTATCATCTCTTTTTTTCTACCTGTAACATATAGGTAGTCATTTTTAATCTCTCCAAGATCCCCTGTGTGTATCCATCCATCTCTATCAATAGTTTCAGCAGTAGCCTCAGGTCTTTTGTAATATCCCTTCATTACATTTCTACCTCTAGCTATAATCTCTCCATCATCAGCTATTTTAACTTCAATTCCTGGTAAAATCTTACCTGCTGATCCTGGCATAATCTCATTTAACGGAGTAAAAGAGATCATAGGAGCTGTTTCAGTCATTCCATATCCTTCACAAATTTTTATACCTAAAGTAAGAAAATCTCTAGTAATTTTAGGATCTAATTTAGAACCTCCAGATACAAAAAATCTTAAATTTCCACCAAAATTGTCATGAACTTTTTTAAATATCTTTTTACTAAAATTGATATTATTAATTTTTTCAGCTAGTTTAAAGATACCCTTTGTTACTTTACTAGCATTTATCTTTTCCATAATTTTTTGATGCAACATCTCCCAAAGTCTTGGAACACCTATCATCATAGTTACCTTATACTTTTGGAAAGCATCTACCATAGCTTGAGATGACATCTCTTTTAAAAATACAATAGTTGCTCCCTTAGCTAAAGGAATAACCCCTGACCCTAATAATGGAAAGATATGGTGCATAGGAAGAAGTGCTAAGACAATATCTTCTTGAACAAACATATTGTATTTATCAAGCCCTTCAACATTTATTAAAATATTATCAAATTTCAGCATTACACCTTTAGGATTTCCAGTAGTACCTGAAGTATAAAGCATAAGAGCTACATTTTCAGAAGCTGGAGCATTAATTACAAGTTCACCATCAAACTCTTTATCCTCTATCTCATCTACAACAACTATCCCTAAAGTTTTCCCAGAAATTTCAAGAGCTTTTTGCACTTTTGGAAGATTTCCTTTAGATGTATAGATATATTTTGAGTCAGAGTCATTTATATAGTAAACTAACTCCTCTCCACTAAGTGAAGCATCTAAACAAACACAAGTTCCTGACTTATCCCATGTTCCTAAAAAAGAGTAAAGAAGCTCTGGTCTATTTTCCATAAATATTATAACCTTGTCTTCATTCTCAATAGGAAACTCTTGAGAAAAGATTTTAGATTTAACAATAGCCTCTTTATAACTAATCTCTTTCCCATCATAAATTATTGCAGTTTTATTATAATCTTTTACAAACTTCAAAATATTCCCCCTAAAAATTACAAATGTTTTACTATATTTTACCATTTACTACATAAAATTACAAATGTTTTTTATTGGAGAAATTACAAGCTATCTATTTCTACATTTAAAATCATTAATTTAGAAAAGACACTAAATAACGATGATATTCTTATCTCTTTAACTCCCTTTAAGTATTCAGGAATAAACACTTTTATTCCATCAACTTCAATAATTTCATACTGGAAATCTTTATTTTTTATCTCTTCTATATCTTTTATGAATTCACCCTGAATTACATCACGACACCCTGCTCACCCAAAGCTTTGAATCTCTTTTTTCAAAACAATCCCGATAAAATTATTCTTCTTCATGTAATTTATTACTTTTTCTTTAATCTCTATCATCTCTACCTCCTTTATTCTTTATTAAAATAGTATAGTTTTATTTTACCATTTTTTTTGAAAATTTTGAACTCTATCTCTTTAAACTATTGATACTCAAGGCAAAATAAAGTATAATAATAGAAAAGAGATACATTTATTTTAAATTTATATTCAAAAAAATTTAAACATGGGGAAAAAACAATATATTGCCTATGAAATAAAAAATTATTTTCATATGCTTGAAGTGATAAAATATTTTATTTCAAAAATAGGGTTTACATATTTTAATTTTTGTATTATAATATATTGTTGAAAATTTATAAGTTTTAAAGGAGAATGAGATGGGAAGATTAATTGGAACTGTTTCAAGAGGGCTTCGTGCTCCTATTATTCATCAAGGAGATAAAATTGAAGATTTTGTTGTAGATGCTGTTTTAGCTGCTGTTGAAAGTGATGGAATCACTTTAAGAGACAGAGATATCGTAGCAATGACTGAGTCAATTGTTGCAAGAGCACAAGGAAACTACGCTTCAACAGATGATATTGCAGCTGATGTTAAAGCAAAATATGGAGATAACACAATAGGTGTAATATTTCCTATTTTAAGCCGTAACAGATTTTCAGTATGTTTAAAAGGAATAGCAAAAGGAGCTAAGAAAATAGTTTTAATGTTCAGCTATCCTTCTGATGAAGTTGGAAACCATTTTATTGATATGGAGCTTTTAGATGAGAAAGGTGTAAATCCTTGGAGTGATATTCTTACTGAAGCTGAATTTACTGAAAAATTTGGAAAACCACTTCACGAATTTACTGGAGTAAACTATATTGAATACTATTCTGAACTTATTAAAGAACAAGGAGCAGAAGTAGAAGTAATTTTTGCTAATAACCCAACAGTAATCTTAAACTATACTGACTGTGTACTTAACTGTGATATTCACACTCGTTTCAGAACTAGAAAACTTCTTAGAAAAGCTGGAGCTAAAATTGTATTCGGAATGGATGAAATTTTAACTTCTTCTAATAGCGGAAGTGGATACAATGCAGATTATGGACTATTAGGTTCAAATAAAGCAACTGAAGATAGTATCAAACTTTTCCCACGTGATTGTATGGATACTGTTGCTACTATCCAAAAAATGTTCCTTGATAAAACAGGAAAACATATTGAAGTAATGGTTTATGGAGATGGAGCATTTAAAGATCCAGTTGGAAAAATTTGGGAACTTGCTGACCCAGTTGTATCACCAGGATATACTGCTGGACTTGAGGGAACACCAAATGAAATTAAGTTAAAATACCTTGCTGACAACGATCTTGCAGGACTAACAGGAGAAGAGTTAAATAAAGCTGTTGCTAATGCTATTAAAAACAAAGATGCTGATCTTAAAGGACAAATGATAACTCAAGGAACTACTCCTAGAAGACTTACTGACCTTATTGGATCACTTTGTGACTTAACTTCTGGAAGTGGAGATAAAGGAACACCTATTATTTTAATTCAAGGATATTTTGATAACTATATAGATGACTAATATTTTTTATACTACATCCAACATCTTAGGTAACTGAGATGAAGGATGTAGTTTTTTTATTACTAAATTTCTAACAAATGTAATTAAACACAATTCTATAAAAATAAAAAGGATTGACTCTACTGAAATTAGAAACCAATCCTTTTTATCTATAACTGTAACTATTCTATTTAAATTTATTATCCAGCTCTCTTGGTGGAAAATCTTTATCTTTATGTACACTAAATTGAGACTTCATCTTTTTAATAAATGTTCCCATCTCATCAGCACTTCCAACAATCCTATTAAATATACCTAAATATTCAGTAATTATTGGATTATCTACATCATAAGGATATCTCATCAAATGATCTATTTCACTCCATGCTTCTTCAAACACTGTTCTAACTTGAATTTCTACAAGAATCTCATCTTTTCTAGTAACTGGAATTCCTATTAAATAGTGAACTGAACGATAACCATGATCTCTTACTACAATTTCACAATTTAGCTCAGATATACTTTCTTGAAGTTGAGCAACATTATAGTCCCCTCTTCTTATATTTATTTGTGGAGTTTCTCTTATCTCCCACAAATTCATAATATCCTCATGTATACCACGCCAATCATCTTTAAAAAGATGTAGCACTCTTATTCCTATAAGATCTGTTACAATTTTTTTATATGTTTCTACAGATATTCCTTTATCAACATATTTTTTCCCTTTACGAATGATCTTCTCAATAAGATGTTCTGGTTTCTTCACTCTTCTTCTTACAGAGTGAACATTATTCCCATCAATTAATTTCGATACTATATGTTCCGCTTCTTTTTCTAAATATGGAACTAGAGCTATGTAATCTTCATATATTTTCAATAGCTCTTCCCAAACTAGTCCTGTTGATTCAAAGTATTTTTCATCAATAGAAAACCTTTTAAAGAACTGTTCTTTATCTAAAATATCAGACATTTTTCACCTCTTTAATTAAATTTTTCTATCTTTTCTAAAGATATCTCAACTGCTTTTCTATAACTACATATTTCATTATCTTTTGTAAACTCTCTCTCACTAACTTCAGATTTAACCTTTATAATCTCTTTGATATCAAAGTTAATTCCTTTAAAATCTAATTTATGTATTCTTTCAAAAGTTAAATTATCTCCTATGTGAATATCAAAGTTATTTTTTGTTCTAAAGTTAATCCAACTATCAATCTTTTTATCTTCTAAAATAGCTTCAGTTAGAAAAACTTCATAAAAACTATTAGTTATCTCTGTAAAATTCTTTTCTCTATTTAAAGAAAGTGAGCTTACTATATTTTTATATGAGTTTGCCAACTCTTGTAATAGATTGAATTTATATACCTCTATTCTATTTTCAAAGGATATATTTCCAACTAACTTTTTAAATTTAAACTCTATTTGAGCTCCGCTAAATATCTCTTTAAAGATATTTATAACTTCTGCAAAACGAGAGTTTTTTATCTTATTAAAGATCTCATATTTATAGAAATCACCATTTTTTACAAGAGTCTCTCCATTTAAAAGATCTATGCTTAAAGCTACTTTAAACTCCCTTGTTTTTATCTCTAAAAGTTTAAACTTATCATATACTAAAATTTTTAGAGAGGTATTATTTAAAATAGTTTCTCCTATTTTTATCGTTGAAGTTCCTATACTTATAACCTCATTAAAAGATAGTTCATTTGAGAAAGTAGAATAAGAGATAGGAAAATTATTCAGTTGTAAAGATGTATATTGTATCTCTAATCCACTTTCAACTAACATTGAATCATCAATTGAAATTGTAATATTTTTAGCTTCTCTCTTTTCTTCTACATCTTCAGATATAACTTCATCTTTTTTTTCCTCTTCAATCTCTTCTAAAGCTATTTCCCTATCTAACTTTTTTTCTTCTGAAACTATATTCTCCTCTTGAGTCTCTTGTTCTATCTCTTTTTCTGAAATTCCTGCCTCTTTTTCTTTTGGCTCTAAAGTTCTTTCAGTAGATAACTCCTCTTCTCCTAAAACTTTAACTTCTTCAGAATCTAAAATATTTGAAACTTCCTCTTGAGATTCTACACTCTTTTGAGCTTCTATTTCAGAATTTTCTTCAAGATTTTCCTCTTGTCTATTTTCTAAGGGAAGTTCTTCTTCTAATTTCTTTTCTTTTAAAGCTATATTTTCACTGATTGAAACATCTTCTGATAGCCCTTCTTGAACCTCTGATTTTTCCTCTTTCTTATCTATCTCTTCCATCTCTGAGCTTTCTTCAGTAAATAACTTTTTTTGTTGAGCTTTGCTAAGAGTGCTATTATCTTCTTCCTCAGTTTTTGAGGTAATAATGTCCTCAGATTCCATTATTACCTCACTAACTTTTTTTCTAACTTATCACTGTCCTCTTTTTGTAATAGATTTTTAACTCCATCTAAAAATTCAACTTCATCAAAAACTGTTAGTTTCAAATTGTACTTATTTATTACTTCACTAACTTTATTGTCTATAACTGAAGTAGATGAAACTATATACATTGGTTGCTCAATTTTTCCAGCTTTTTTCATTATAAAATCTAACATATCTATAAAATCTGGATCTTTTAGCTCTACTCCTAAAAATAGAGTAGGTCTACTTTTTAACTCTGTACATATCTGTTCAAAAAAACTATCATAAAAATTAAGTACTTTTAATTTTCTTACATCTTGACTTGTAATAAAAAGATCTTCAGGATTACAAATATCCCCCATAATCTTATAAAAATTGATTTTTTCCTCTTCTGAAAAATTATTTCTTCCTGGAGTAATTGTATTTATATAATTTGGATATAATTTTTCTAAAACTATATCATAATTCATTGTCATTATTGTTTTAAAATAATCAAGCTCAAAAATATTGTCATATATATCAACATTCTTATAATGTTTCATATCAAAGATCTCTCTTATTTGTTTTAAAAGAGAATTTTTTGAACTTATAACTGCATCTAGATAAGCTTGAGCCACATCTGAGAAAGAGTCTCTATTTTTGATATATCCTTTTGCTGATTGTTTGATATCAAAAATTATCATATCTGCAAGTTCTGATCTTTTTGGAAACCCTGTTATTTCACTTACAAAATCTCCTATAAATAGATTTAATTTTTGTGCTTCTCCAAACTTATCAAAAAAGTTCTTCATGTTGTCACCTACCTTGTGTTTTATTTCCTATCACTATTAGTATAACTTAATTTCTAAAATTTAACAACAAAAAACTTACAAAAAGTCAAGAAAAAAATTTTATTTAATCATAGAAAAAAGGAAATCCTTCATCTTTTTATTAGTAATATATTAAAAAAAGTGATATTATTAAAATATAAACTATGAGGTGATAAAATGAACTTGATTATAACTTTTTTTAGTGACTACATTGCAATTATAAATATCTTCTTTTTAATTACAATTGTTCTCTTAGAAAGAAAAAAACCTGTATATACTTTATTTTGGATAACTATACTTATCCTTGCTCCATATATTGGATTTATATTCTATCTATTTTTTGGATTAAGTTTCAGAAAAAAAAGAGTTGTAGACAAATTCTATAAGTGGAAATTTCTTCATAGCAAAAAAGTTATCAGTTCCTCTGAAAGAAAAGATCTAAATAGATGGAAGCAACTTATCTCATACCTTGAAATAGTTTCTAATAATAAATTAACAACATTAAATGCTTTTAAATTATTTACTGATGGAAATGTTTTTTTTAATCATATGATAGAGGATTTAAACGAAGCTAAACATTCAATTAATATGGAATATTATATTTTCAGATATGACGAGTTAGGAAAAAGAATAATAGATATTCTCATTAAAAAAGCTAAAAATGGAGTTGAAGTAAATGTAATCATTGATGAAGCTGGTGGAGCTGATAGAAAAATGATAAAACTTATGAGAGATAATAATATCAATGTAGAGATATTCTTTCCCTCTCCCTTTGCTTTTTTCAAAATAGCTAATTTAAGAGCTAACTATCGTGATCATAGAAAACTTTGTCTTATTGATAGTAAATTAGGTTATATTGGTGGATTTAATATAGGTTTAGAGTATTTGAGCAAAGGAAAACTTGGACATTGGCGTGATACAGGGGTGAGAGTTTTTGGGGAAGCTGTTTTAGAGTTAGAAAAAGAGTTTTTCTTCTCATGGGGAATTGCTAAAAAGAAACCTGTTGTATATCAACCTAAAGAGTATGCCTTTGAACATGAAGCTTTCCAAGAGATAATAAAAACAAGAGGGAAATACTCTGGATACTCTCAAGTTGTCAGTAGTGGACCAAATTATCAGTTTAAAACTATGAGAGATACATTTTTAAAAATAATTTTAGAGGCTAAAAAATATATCTATATACAAACTCCATACTTTGTGCCAGATGATACTATTTTAGAGGCTTTAAAAATAGCTGCACTTTCTGGAGTAAAGATTAAAATAATGATACCTGATAAACCTGATCACTTCTTTATTTATTGGGTTAATCAATATTTTGTAGGAGAACTTCTTGATTTAGGAGTTACTGTTTATAGATATCATAAAGGATTCTTACATAGCAAAATGGTCCTTGCAGATGATGAGGTTGTAAGTATTGGAACTGCCAACTTTGACAATAGAAGTTTCTATCAAAACTTTGAAATAAATATTAACATCTATGAAAAGGATATTGCTGAGAAATTTAGAGAGATTTTCTATGATGATATGAAAACAAGTAGTAAATTATTAAGAAGTGAATACAGCAAAAGAGGTTTCTATATAAAAAGCAAGGAATCTATTTGTAGACTTCTTGCTCCTATTTTGTAATTACAATATATTTATTTACACGAGGTGACAAATATGGTTGAATTTCAAAAACTTTCTTCATTCTTTTTTAAATTTTTAGAGAGTGATGCTAGATTTATAGGGGATTTTTATTACGATCTTCATATTCATACAACTGCTTCAGATAGCTTTATTAAACCTGATTTTCTTAAAAATTTTGTTAAAAATAAAAGATATCTACTATCTGTAACAGATCACAATGAGATAAGAGGAGCTGTTGAACTTTATGAAAAGGGAATCAATGTAGTTCCAGGTATAGAGATTGGATGTGAAGATGGATTTGAAATGCTTGTTTATTTTAATGAGATGCAAGATTTAGAAGATTTTTATAGAAGAGAAGTTGAAGGATATAAAAATCTAAAGAGAATGGCAAAAACACATAGAACTATTTATGAATATCTTGATGCTTTACAAGGGATAAAATGTCATAAATCTATACCTCATATTTGTGGAGTTGTTCAAAAAAACTTCATTCACAATAAACCATACATATACGATATTATAAAAAAAGTTGACTCTATTGAAACTCACAATCATGCTCTACCTATGGTTAGAAATCTACAAGCTGCTGAAATTAGAGAACAGTTTAACTTAACTGCTACTTTTGGAAGTGATGCTCACATAATAAGAGAAGCTATAGCTTTCTATAAATATGCTAATATGGCATCTGTTGGAGTTGGAGATACGGTTATGAACTATCTTTTTAAAATAGGTAGTATCAGCGGAATAGGACAAAAACATCTAATACATATGTTAAAGAATACTTTACTATAAATGAAATTTTTCTTTTCAAAATCTGAATTTTGTAGTATAATAAAAATTGAGTGATCCCGTAGCTCAATTGGATAGAGCAATTCCCTCCTAAGGAATAGGCTGTGTGTTCAATCCACATCGGGATCGCCATTTTTATTTTAGGGGTATTATTATGAAAAAACTATCTTTCATTTTTCTTGTTATTTTTATTTTTAGTGGTTGTACTAATCTAAATTTTTGGAGTAAATATAAAGAAAATAAGATTAAAAAACAATATACTCAACTATCTAAAAGATTTGATTCTTTAGTATCTGACGAGATTGAAGAGGAGAAAAGAGCTGAGCTAGAAGAGGATTTCTCTGAGTACAGAAACAGAATCAATTCTAGTGGTGGAAAAGATAAAGAGTATAATAACACTGTTAGAGAATTAGTTTTAAGTTCTGATATTAAAATACAATATTTAAAAGATTTAAAAGATTAATGTGACAAGCTGGAGCAAATTAATAATTTACTTCAGCTTTTTTATATTAAACTATAATTTATCTAACTAATCTCAGTTATCTAGCACATCGCTAGTTTTTGACAAAGTATCTTTGTTATTTACATTAATTAGTCAATTTAAGTTATCTAAATTTCTTTTAAATATCAGCTAAATTCCA
>OGXE01001395.1_pt1 | contig 20784 bp, 10 predicted proteins | sample 1576181 | NCBI WGS metagenome assembly OGXE01 (sample SAMEA3541478, study PRJEB24748) | human gut metagenome | biome: human gut; feature: human-associated habitat; material: faeces | place: China | collected 2012 | reverse complement strand
CACGGCACGAGCCGATATTGAAGTCGTAGCGCGCGTTGAGGTCGAGCTGTCCGGCAGCAGGCACACGCCAAGGCTCTTTGAGCGTGAGTTCGCCGCCACCGCCATACGTAGGCAGCGAATAGTCGGCGTAGAGGCGTGCATAGTAGGTGTAGTCGGCACCGATATGCAGCATCTTCAGCAGCTTCACGTCGCCACCGATGGCAGCCGTGGTCTGTGCCGAGCCGCCTACGTGTATGCCGTCCTGGTTGAGCGTGAACTTCAGATGGTCGGGGGCACCCACCCCACTTGCCACCGCACCAGTGGTGATATTGGCAAGCGGCTGCGTTGCCGAGTTGTAGAAGTAAGCCGTGGCGTTGTTGTCCCAACGCCAGTTGCCGAGCGAGAGCATACCCTTGAGCGTCACGTAAGGCGTGGGGCGTGCTACCACGTCGAACTCCACACCCATGTGCTTGGCGTTGACACCGGTCATACTCATGGTGTACAGCTCTGTGTTGTTGTTCATGTAGCCCGACTTGGAGGTCGTCTTGTCCATCCACTTCGTGAAGTAGGCGTTGAGAGCCACGTAGAGCCATTTATAGCGCAAACCGTAACCCAGCTCGAAGGAGAATGCCTTCTCGTTGACTGCGTCCTTGTTTATCTCGTTGCTCGACTGCGACATGAGGAACACACCGCCACTGAAGAACGGTGCGCGACTGATGTATCCGACATTAGCGAAGACATTGTTGTAGCGGTCGATGTTGTAGTTCAGTCCGCCCTTGATGCTGCCCGAAGCGAAGTTCTTCGTGTCCGACTTGGCGTGAGCCGCATCGTAGTAGAAGCGGTCGTAACGCCAGTAGCGCGACGTTGCCAACGTACCCGATACGAATGCCGTGATGCGGTCTTTAGAGTACTCCAGCTGCGAGAACACACCGTGCTGCACGATGTGGCTATCGTAGTCGCGGAACACCACATCGCCAACGCTCAGTTTCTCGTACTGCCAGTTGGGGTCGAGCGCAGCGGCATTGTTGGCAGGGTTCACGCTGCTACGGTAGCGCAGGTCGGTGTAGTAGGCACCGTTGTAGAGGTCGGAAATCTTCGCCGTATGCGTGCCCTTGTACGAACGCATGTCGAAGCCGGCGTAGAAGTCGAGCCCCTTTGCGAGCTGACGGGTGTACGTAGAGAGCAGTCCGTACCAGATATGGTCGTTGAAGTTCTGCGTCATCACCATCTTCGAGCCGGCATCGCTCTGCTCGTTCAGCTCCTGCACCTGGTCATAGGCGAAGGTGCCGTCGGCGTGGCGGAAGTCGTAGCGCAGCTTGCCGTTAGCTGCTCCGTACCAGCTGTTGGCATATGCGGAGTTGATACCCTGACCCGAGCTGCCGTAACCGTGTCCGATGGACATATAGAGAGCCGTGTTCAGCGAAGACTTGTCGTCGATAAGCCAGATATGATTAAGTGAGAATTGTGGTTTGTGGTAGAAGTTGAAAGCCGACGACTTACGCTCGCCGTTCTTTCCGAAGCCGTATGTGGGGTTATAGCGATAGACACTCTTGCCGCCCATGAAGCGCTTCACGTCCTGCCAACCCTCGACGCTGAGTCCGTCGTACTGGTTGCGCTGATAGTGCGACTGCGGCGAACCGAAGCCCGTGAGTGCTATCTGATGATGCTGACCGAGACGCTTGCTCACGGCGAAGAAGTAGTCGTAGTCGGTGAAGTCGGTGCCCTGGATGTAGCCGTCGCCCCATTTCTTACCAAACAGCATAGAGAAGTTCCAACCCGACTTGGTGAGACCGGTGGAGAAAGAAGCCGACACATGGTTGAAGCCGTCGTTGCCCATGCTATACGTAGCATAGCCTCCGCGCTTGCTGTCCGTGGTCTTGGTCACGATGTTCACCGTGCCGCCAATCGACGGCACCGACACCTTGCTGGCACCCAGTCCGCGCTGCGTCTGCATATAGCGCACCATTTCGCCCAGTCCGCCCCAGTTGCTCCAGTAGAGTCCGCCGTGCTCCATATCGTTGACGGGTACGCCGTTCACCATCACTGCCACGTTAGAGTTTTGAAAACCACGCATGTTCAACTTCGAGTCGCCGTATGCGCCACTGTTCTTCGTGGCATACACGCCCGGAGTCAAGTTGAGCATTTCGGGCAGTTCGTTGTTGCCGAGCTTGTTCTCCACTTCCCTACGGTCTACATCGCTCATTGCGATAGGAGTCTTACGCGCAACACCACGCGAAGCGGTCACGGTGATGTTCTTCAACATCACACTCATCTCATTATCAGCAACGGCAGTACTGTCGCTCGACACCTTTGCTTTGGGTTGACGTTTGCCATATGCTTGCATATTATTTGATAAAAAAGCAGCAATAAGCAATGGCAAAATAATTGTTTAATTCTTCAAAGTTCGTACGGGTTTAAATGTTTTGCAAAATTAACACTTAATAAATACACAGCAAAACAATATCGGTTATTTTTAATAAAGAATTTGAGAGGGCGTGCACTCTATGTTCATAGAATGCACGCCCCCTCAAACGAGCAGCACCTAAAAGGCTATGTTGAGCAGTCCTAACTGGTTGAGGAATATCGCCATAATACATACCGGACAGAAGTAGCGCACGAGCAGAAGGTAGACACCGAAGAGGGTGCCACTCAGTGTGCCCCAGTTCGTGAACTCGTCCTTTATCAGCTTGCGCGGCACCACCCAGCCCATGAATATACAAGTGAGAATGCCACCGAAAGGCAGCAGTAGCTGTCCGGTCACGAAGTCGAACCAGTCGAAAAGCGTCTTTCCGAACATGCTGAGCCACGCTCTGTCGCCAAGCGAGAGCGAGCAGAATGCACCAATCACCGAGCATACAACCGTCACAAGGCGTGCCGCATTCTTACGGTCGAGGCGTGTCTCCTCACAGAGGAACGCAGTGCTCACCTCGTGCAGCGAGATGAGTGACGTGAGGGCGGCAAGCGAGAGCAGCATATAGAACATGACGGCGACCACCGTGCCAAGCAGCGGCACACCGGCAAATGCCTGCTGAAACACGTTGGGCAGGGTGATGAAGATGAGCGACGGACCGCTATCGGGGCTCACGCCTACGCTGAACGCTGCGGGGAAAATCATCAAACCGGCAAGAATGGCTATGATGGTGTCGATGACAGCTATGTTAACAGCCGACTTCAGGAGATTGGTTTCGCGAGAGAAGTAGCTGGCAAACGTGCAAATGCAGCCCATGCTAAGTCCTAACGAATAGAACGCCTGACCCATGGCAGCAAGAAAGACGCTGCCAGTAACCTTCGAGAAGTCGGGCTTGAAGAGAAACTCTATGCCTGCGGCTCCGCCCGGAAGCAGACACGAGCAGACCACTACCACCAGCAATAGCAGGAAGAGTGTGGGCATCAGTGCCTTCGAAGCCTTCTCTATACCGCCACGCACGCCACGCACTATGATGACATGGGTGAGCAGAAACACTACTACTGTCCAAAACACGGGTCTCAGGGGCGATGCGGAGAAGCCGGCAAAGTAAGAGGCTATGTATTGCGGGTCGCCACGAAGCTCGCCTACACCCGAGGCAAAGATGTACTGCAAGCACCAGCCCGACACTACGGCATAGTAGCCGGTAATAAGGAAACCGGTGATTACGCCCATTAGTCCGACGATGTGCCACGCCTTATGTGTGTCCATACGCGAATAGGCACGTGCGGTGTTGGCGGCTCCATGTCTGCCGATGATGAACTCGCTCATCATGCAGGGTATGCCGAGAAGCATTATGCACATTATGTATATCAGAATGAAGGCTGCGCCGCCATTCTCTCCAACCATGTATGGGAAGCGCCATACGTTGCCTAATCCTACTGCCGAGCCTGCTGTTGCAAGCACCATGCCCAACTTACTTCCAAAATTAACTCTCTCTTGTGTCATCCTTTATGTGTTTTAATGAAATAAAAAGCGACACCAAACAACTTGTAATGTCTATGTCACAAATTGTTTGGTGTCGCTTTGCTATGTTGTTATAGTCGTAAAATATACGTCAATGAATTGGTTTCTGCCGGCTTAAGAGTAGCGCAAGATCTGTCCTGGACGCAGACGCATCGTCTTAGAGATGTGATTGAGCTTGCAAATCTTATCCACTGTCACGCCACGCTTTCTTGCGATGCTCGATAGAGTCTCGCCCTTCTTCACCTTGTGGTAAGAAATCTGATCGCTCAGACCTGATGTGGTGCGCTTGTTTGTAGCGAAGTCGTCTGCAGAACCGCTTCTTACGAATGTAGAAGAGTCCTGCTTACCGCGCAGACGTGTAGCGTTCATCGACTCGTTGTCGTATGTCTGTTTGTTGAATGCGTAGTAGTCGCCCGTTACGTCCTGCGCACGGAAGTCGAACATAAGTGCCGGGTTGAGTGCTACGCCACAGAGGCGTGTCTCGAAGTGGAGGTGCGAACCAGTGCTTCGTCCGGTGTTACCACCGAGTCCGATCACTTCGCCCGAGCGTACTTCCTGGTTTTCCTCTACGAGCTGCTTAGAGAGGTGACCGTAGATTGTCTCCAGACCGTTGTTATGGCGTATCACGATATACTTGCCGTAGCCGCCACGCTCGTAGCGCACGATGCGCACCTTGCCAGAGAAGGCTGCGCGTATGGTGTCGCCGATGTACACCTTGATGTCGAGACCCTTGTGCTGACGTCCCCAACGTGAGCCGAAGTTGCTGGTGATGACACGGCTTGTGGTAGGCATCGTGAAGTGACGAAGGTCGATATTGAATGTTTCGGGCAACTCGGTAGCGCGGTGTGCGTACTTGTTGTCCCAGTTTGCATAGAGGTCTGCTGCGGGCGATTCGAGTTCTTCGCGCATGGTGATGTTGCGAAGCATGATGGTGTCGACGGCTGCCATCTTACGGTCTACCGGTGCCTGGCGTGCAAGAAGGTCTTGTGCGTTGGCGGTTGTAGAAGTAACGGCGAGTAACATCGATATTGCAAATGTCTTGACGATTTTCTTCAAATTCATTCTTCAGGCAGTTTTTTTTAAATAGAATGAGTATATCATTCCTTCAAAAAGATGGTCATCGAATTGTAGTATATTCGATATCAGTAGTAGTTAATTTGCAATGTTGGCATAGCATTTTGAACATTGCGTTGCAAAAGTACGAAAAAATATTGAATAAAATTGCAAAACGCGCTCTGTGTTAACAGTTTTTGAACGAAGTTTAACATTTTATTTGCTGCCCATAAAGCAGCAAACAAGCTGACAGGCACGCCGTTTTATCAGCCTGTCTATCAGCTTGTCGTTACGAAATCGCTGCCCAATTGACGTTCGTATCGCGCAGTTCGCGCAGTCGTCGCCACAGCATTGCATACTCCGACGAGGTGCATGTAGGGTCGGCGTCTATTATCTTCTGAGCTTCTTCGCGGGCTATCGCCATTATTTGTCCGTCGCGCGCTATGTCGGCTATCTTCAGGTCGAAGGCGATGCCGCTCTGCTGTGTGCCTTCGAGGTCGCCTGGTCCGCGCAGCTTGAGGTCTGCCTCAGCGATGCGGAAGCCGTCGTTGGTCTCGCACATGATGTCGATGCGCTTGCTGGTCTCGGCGGAGAGCTTGTATGTGGTGACGAGGATGCAGTAGCTTTGGTCGGCACCGCGTCCCACGCGTCCGCGCAGCTGGTGAAGCTGTGAGAGTCCGAAGCGCTGCGAGTCGAGTATCACCATCACGGAGGCGTTGGGCACGTTCACGCCCACCTCGATGACGGTTGTTGCGACGAGTATCTGCGTCTCGCCCGAAACGAACTTCTGCATCTCGGCATCTTTCTCCTTCGACTTCATCTTGCCGTGCACCTTGCTTATCTTGAATTCGGGGAAGATGTCGCACAGTGCGGCGTAGCCTTCCTCGAGGTTCTTGAGGTCGCTCTTCTCGCTCTCGGTGATGAGCGGATAGACGATGTACACCTGCCGCCCGAGGCGTATCTGCTGACGTATGCCGGCGTAGAGCGATGTCATCTGACTGTCGTACTTGTGTATGGTCTGCACGGGTTTTCTGCCGGGTGGGAGCTCGTCGATGATGCTCACGTCGAGGTCGCCGTAGATGGTCATGGCGAGCGTGCGCGGGATTGGTGTTGCGGTCATCACGAGTATGTGTGGTGGGTTCTCGCCCTTAGCCCAGAGGCGTGCACGCTGAGCCACGCCGAAGCGGTGCTGCTCGTCGATAACCGCCACACCGAGCCGCTGAAAGCGTACAGGATCTTCGAGCACGGCGTGTGTGCCGACGAGTATCTTCACCTCGCCGGCGATGAGTGCGTCGAGCACTTCCTGTCTGCGCTTGCCCTTCACCTGCCCCGTGAGCAGTTCGACGCGTATGTCGAGACCGTGTAGAAACTCCTGTATCGTAGCGAAGTGCTGCTCGGCGAGTATCTCGGTTGGTGCCATGATGCACGCCTGATAGCCGTTGCCGAGCGCGATGAGCATGGTCATAAGTGCCACGAGGGTCTTTCCGCTACCCACGTCGCCCTGCAGCAAGCGGTTCATCTGACGGCCCGAACGCATGTCGTCGCGTATCTCGTGCACGACGCGCTTCTGCGCACCGGTCAGCTCGAACCTGAGATTCTCGGAGTAGAAGCGGTGGAAGTCGTCACCCACCTGCGAGAAGACATAGCCGCGGTACTTGCGACGATGGTCGGAGGCGTAGCGCAGGATGTTGAGCTGCACGTAGAAGAGTTCCTCAAACTTCAGTCGCTCGCGCGCCTTCTGCATCTCGATGGCGTTCTTCGGATAGTGGACGCAGCGCAGGGCTGTGTCGCGCGAGACGAGGTGGCGTGCGTTCACGATGAAGTCGGGCAGCGTCTCTGGTATCGGCTCGGCTATCTTCTGCAGCATCGCCTTCACCATCTTCTCCACGGCGCGCGAGGAGATGTTGCGCTTCTTCATCTGCTCGGTGGTGATGTAGTAGGGCTGCATACCCATCTCGGAGAGTTGCAACTCCGATGCGCGCTCTATCTCTGGATGCGAGAACTGGAAGCGTCCGCCGTAGACAGTGGGTCTGCCGAACACTATGTAGTCCTCGCCCACCTTATACGTCTTGTATATGTACTGCGCGCCGGAGAACCACACAAGGTCGACCACTCCCCTACCGTCGGAGAAGTGTGCCACGACGCGCTTCTTGCGTGCCGACATCTCGAACTCCTCAAACGAGAGTATCTTGCCGCGTATCTGCACGAACGGCATGTCGCTCTGCAGTTCGTGTATGGCATAGATGCGACTCCTATCCACATATTTATATGGATAGTACTCCAGCAGGTCGCCCCAGGTGCGCACGCCCAACTCCTTGTTGAGCACGTCCTTCTTGTTGGGGCCGACTCCCGGCAGATACATTATGTCCTGTGAGAGGATGTTCAAAACTCGTACATCATTCCTTTCTTCAACTCGGCTACGATGCTCGCGCCCTTGAACTCCTCGAGCAGTCGGTAGGCGTAGGCGAACGATGCGCCTGGTCCCTTGCCCGTGATGATGTTGCCGTCGGCGGTGTAGGGCTCGGCGGTGTATGTGGCACCCTCAAGCTCTGTCTCGAAGCCCGGGTAGCACGTAGCGCGTTTGCCGCGGAGCAAACCCAGATGGCCTAACACCATAGGAGCAGCGCAGATGGCGCCGATGAGCTTCTGCTGCTCGGCATGGCGCACGAGTGCCGAGCGCACGCCCTCATGCTCGTCGAGGTTCTTCGCGCCGGGCATTCCGCCGGGCAGCATGAGCAGGTCGGCGTCGCTGAAGTCGGCATCGGCGAACATCATGTCCGCCTTCACCTGCACGCCGTGCGCCGACGCCACCATGTCCGTAGCGTTGATGCTAACAGTCTTCACGTCTATTCCGCCGCGGCGGAGTATGTCAACCGGAGCCAACGCCTCGATATCCTCGAATCCGTCGGCAAGAAATACGTATGCTTTTGCCATTTCGTATATGTTTACTTGTTGTTGTTCTGCATTCTTCACTTTCGGACGCAGCACGCCGAACGGATCGGCTGTCTTCGCGTCGTCCTCGTCCTTCTTCTTAAGCGAATAAAATCGTGCCATGTGTCTGTAGTTTTATTCGGCAGCACCGCTTCTGCGTGCGCCCCCGCTTGTTTCTTTCGATTGCAAATATACCGTTTTTTGGCGAAACTTCGTAAGGTTTCGACTAAAAGTAGCGCAGCGCGACTAAAAACACATTTCTAAAAATGATTTTTAAAAATATCATTTTTCAAAAAATCATTTTCAAAACCTACCCCTCTCTGCCACGAACCGCTTCAGCAGAAACGTCAGGAAGTATGGGAATGTATAGAACTTGCCGTTGAACCCGATATTCTTGTACCCCAACTTGATGCCGTATTTTATATCTGGATACTTGTCTTCTTTCAGCAGATTGTTCAGTGAGGCGGTAGCGTTGTCATTAGCCTTCACCTCTACCGGAATCAAAGAATCGGCATCTCTTACAAAGAAGTCCATTTCGAGTGCGGGTCTGTCGTTGTTGTAGTAATAAAGATTGTAACCCTGCTTCACAAGCATGTCTCCAACTATATTCTCATAGACAGCACCCTTGTAGGTGCCGAGGTTCTTGTTAGCCCTCAAGTCCTCCTGAGCTTCTTCGTCAAGAGAAGCAATCAGCAGACCGGTATCCTTGTAGTAAATCTTATAAAGCTTAGGGTCGTAGTTGCCCTTCAACGGAAGCTCCGGCTGATTAAGACAATAGCAGACATTGATGACTCCTGCATCAGCAAGCCACTCTACACACCCCACATAATCTCTGTTACGTGCGTTCTTGCCTATCTTTGTTATCTGGAAACGCTTGTTCTCTTTGGCAAGGAACGTGGAGATGTGGCTATAGACAGCCTTCACCTTAGCTTTATCCAAACCTTCTACATACTTGGTGATATCTTCCTCATAGTCTTTCAGCAACTGACGCTGAATAGCCAAAGTACCGCTGAAATTGTTGTTCTTGATATACGAATTTACCACCTCTGGCATACCGCCTATAGTAACATAATCGCGGAAAAGACCGAAAAGAACGTCCATCTGCAAATTGTTTATAGGTTTGACCTCCAACATATTCCGGTACAGGTCGTCTATAAATTCCTCTGAATACCCTTTTGCCCATAGGAATTCTTCGAAATCCATAGAATGCATCTCATAATCTTCCTTGTAGCCAACACTGTTCGACTCTATTTCACGATAGTTGATACCCATCAATGAGCCGGAGCAAATTACATCAAACCGACCATCGAGTTTGAAAAACTTCAATGATGTGGCACAATTTGGACATGCCTGCAACTCATCAAAAAAGAAAAGCGTGTCACCGGGTATAAACTTCAATTCAGGATTAAGCAAGGAGATGTTCTTCAGAATCGCATCAACTTCAAACCCATCTTCAAAGATATCCCTATACCTCTTTTGCTCTACGAAATTAATCTGAATAACACATTGATAGTTCTGGCTGGCAAACCATTCAATAGAACGAGTCTTGCCAACCTGTCGGGCACCTTTAATAATAAGTGGTTTACGGTCCGGATTGTTCTTCCATTCCAACAAGTAGTTATCTACCTTTCTTTTGAGCAGTTTATCCATATTCCGATTCATTTATTATATGTGCAAAGATAGCACTTTTCACATAATCCACCGCATAAACGCCCCTGTTTTTCACATAATCCACACCATAAATACCAAAAATTTCACATAATCTGCACTATAAGCACCCAAAATTTCACATAATCCGCACAATAAACACTAAAAATTTCACATAATCGCACTATTGAAACCCGTTTTTTCACCTTAATTGGCTCAATTAGCTTTACAACTAAGACCGAAAATAGTCAACTCAACGCGTTAAACAACAACAAAATAATATTGCCGTAGCAGAACAATGATGTTGCCGTAGCAGGACAATGATGTTGTGGTAGCGGGGCAATAATGTTGTCGTAGCAGGCTAATCAAATCGGCGTAGCAGATCAAACAACAGATAGGCTGGTAGATAGACTGGCAGATAGACTGGTAGATAGGCTGGTAGATATCGCTCTCGGAAGCACATCTACCAGCCTTTATCGTGCTCGTAATGTGCAAGTTACGACGATACTGGAAGATATGGTAGATTTTTTCACGTTCTGAAACTTTATAGGACTATAACATATCTAACAAAATACAACATAGCAATGCCGAAAAGCAATCTATATCTATTCGTATCTTTTGGTATTAGTCATCCATACTTTTTACAATCACTGCTCACAAATATTCTTCTTACGTTAATTTTACACAGAATTATCCCAGTTCTTTCTTTTATGACAGAACTTTTTACTATTTTTGCAAGGCAATATATAATGTTTTGATTCGTTTTGAGTCAATTTCACTCATTAGTATTCCAAATTAACAGATTGTCAAACCTTAAAAAATTTAATAAGAAACAGATAGATACACCGCAAGAATGAAACGCTAAAGGATTGAGCAATTCAGAGAATTACCTTCCTAAAAGAGACTTATATTGAGGTATAAAACCTCTTAACATTAACTAAGCGTTTCCGTTCTATACTTTTTGGATATTGAGCTTTTAGCTCTTGTTCTCTTTTCATCGAATACCGCCAATTTTCAACGTACGAGGACAAGCAGACTGGAGGTTCACGCTTATAGGCGTGGACTGTTCCGTGCTTGTTGTACGTGAAGGTCACTTGGCGGTAACCTGATGAAAAGGCAAGTACGGACGGTTACACGCCTTCATTGTATTTTACAAATGACCTAACACTTTTATTAACTTTGATTTTAGAGTATAAAGTAAAAAACAAATATTATGACTAAACAATTACGTTATTTATTCATGCTTTTATTAAGCATGATGGTGTCGGCACATGTCTTTGCTGCCGACAACTTGATTACTGAGCAAGTCACTATTAATGTGGCGACCGCAGGAACATTGAGCAGCAAAATCCCAAAAGCTGACAAATACAGAATCACCAATCTCAAGCTCACGGGCGAACTGAATGTTGAAGACATTAAGTTTATTCGCCAGATGGCAAGTTATTATTACGATAATTGTAAAGATAATGGAAATCTTCAGCACTTAGACCTTGGAGGTGCTAAGTTTGTTGGTGAAGGTGAGTTTACTATTTCCTATGGTGGTGGTCGTACTGCTAAATTTTCAAGTAATGCTGTTGGTGACTATGTGTTCTGTGCTTTGAAAGTATTGCAATCAATAGTATTGCCCGACGGTTTGCAATTAATAAGAGATAGAGCTTTTTTGTCGTGTAGCGGCCTTAGTTCAGTGACTTTGCCTAACGGCTTGCAAACAATAGGTGAAGCGGCGTTTTTGGGATGCAAGAGCCTTAGTTCTGTGACTTTGCCTGACGGTTTGCAAACAATAGGTAAAGAGGCGTTTGCTGATTGCTACAGCCTTAGTTCAGTGTCTTTTCCCGACGGCTTGCAAACAATAGATTATGAAGCGTTTTGGGATTGTACCAGCCTTAGTTCAGTATCGTTGCCCGATGGTTTGCAAACAATAGGTGAAGAGGCGTTTTCACTTTGTAGTAGCCTTACCTCAGTGTCTTTGCCCGAAGGTTTGCAAACAATAGGTTCATCGGCGTTTTATGGTTGCAGCAGCCTTAGTTCTGTGTCTTTGCCCGAAGGCTTGAAAACAATAGGCTCACATGCGTTTTATAATTGCAGCAGCCTTACCTCAGTGTTTTTGCCCGACGGCTTGCAAACAATAGACTATTCGGCGTTTGAGGGATGTAGCAGCCTTACCTCTGTGTCTTTGCCCGAAGGTCTGCAAACAATAGGCGCATCGGCGTTTAAGTATTGCGAGAGCCTTACCTCGGTGTATGCTAACATGAAGGTTCCTGCTCAGATGGAGCAATATACATTTGGTGATAATACCATGCAAAATGCTACGCTTTTTGTGCCAGTCGGATATATATATACATATATGAATTCTAAATGGAAGTGTTTTAAAAACATTAAAGAGTTTGGCACCTTGAATACAGATGACTTAATTACTAATCAGGTCGCTGTTAATGTGGAGGCTGCTGGAACATTGCGCAGCAAGATTGCCATTGAGGACAAATTTAGAATAACTAATCTCAAACTTACGGGCGAACTGAATGTGGACGACATTATGTTGATCCGAGAAATGGCAGGTTGCTACTACAATGATAATGGTGATAAATATGATGGTCATCTACAGCACTTAGACCTTAGCGGTGCTAAGTTTGTTGGTGGGGGCGAATTCGCTGTTTATGATGGTTCTAACTCTAATACTGCTAAATTTACAAATAATGCAGTTGGTGACTATGTGTTCTATGCTTTGGAAAGCTTGAAAACAATAGCATTGTATGATGACTTAAAAGAATTTGGTTCATCAGCGTTTGCTTGTTGCAAAAACCTTACCTCTGTATCTTTTCCAAGACTTCTGACAAAAATTAAAGATTCAGCATTTGTAGGCTGCAGTAGCCTTACTTCTGTGTCTTTCCCAAAAATTCTGACAGAAATTGGTGGTTCCGCATTTACAGGCTGCAGCAGTCTTATCTCTGTAATTGCAGATATGAAGATTCCTGCTAAGATAGAAGAAAACACATTCGATACAGAAACGGTGTTAGATGCCACGCTTTATGTGCCACAAGGCTGCATTGAAAAATATGAGAATGCCGACTATTGGCGTTATTTCCAAGTGATAAAAGAGATTGGCACTCAGACTGGCATAGACTCTGCTACCACATCTGACGATGTGAAGGAAGTGGCACGCTATGGCATTAACGGGCAGCTGCTGAATGGCCCGACAAATGGTGTGAACATCGTGAAGTATAGCGATGGCACAACCAAACGTGTTATGGTGAAGTAATGAAGTAAAATCCGTATAAATTTAAAAACTCCACTTCAACGACACACTGCTTTTTGCAATGTCTTGTTGAAGTGGAGTTTTTTTGCCTACCATATAAGTAGGATAAATCAAAATTGGTCGTTAGGATTTTTCCATTTTCATATCAACAATATAGTTCATGACCTATGCTTAAGATTTCCCATTGTAACTACCGTAGGCATATCCTCCAGAACCATAAGCATAAGCGTTACCAAATGAATTTAAATAGTCATTATAAGAAGAGTTTGTTTGTGTCGTAGAACTTTAATATCCAGCAAATGTTTTTTCCGCACTACCTTATCACAATCACAGACAGCGGACTACGCTTGAACAACGCTTCCGAAAAGGCATAAAAAACAGGAAAACTTAGCCAAAAATAAAAAGATGTGACAACAATCTATACTCAGCAGATAAGCCGCCAATTCCAACTCGACATTGACCGTCATAATGCTCAATATGCACCGATTGATATTAAAACATTCCGCTTATCACATGACCGCTTCCTCTGCATAGACGATGATGTATATCATATAGGAGCGTCCATCAAGGACTTGGGCAAAAAGTGGTTCGGCTTCTCAAAGATGGATATACTTGCACCATATGAATTGGTGGAACGAATCAACAGAGAGTAATGAATACGCAAATGTTCAAGAAAAAAACTATACCCTTTCGAGTGCAATATTAAATAAATTATATATATTTGCACCCGAAAGGGTATAATTGTATATATATGGAAACATCAATAGCTGCATTCGTAAAGGAACACCGACGTATGTTCAACCTCACGCAGGTGGACTTAGCGGAAAAGTCGGGCGTGGGACTGCGCTTCGTGCGCGAACTGGAGCAGGGTAAGCAGACGCTGCGCATAGACAAAATAAACCAGGTGCTCGCGCTGTTCGGACACGAAGTGGGCGCAGTACAGATTAATAAAAGTTGAGGTGGTGAGGTGGTGAGATATGAAAAGTGCAAAGATTTATATGTACGACCGCTACGCCGGTCGGCTGACGGAGGACGAGAACGGCTTCCACTTTGTGTACGACAGCGAGTATCTCGCAGCGGATGGTGCTGAGCCTATCAGCCTCACGATGCCACTGCGCGAAGAACCGTATGAGGACAAGGTGCTTTTCCCGTTCTTCGACGGACTGGTGCCGGAGGGTTGGCTGCTGAACATTGCGGAACGCAGCTGGAAGATAAACCAGCGCGACCGTATGTCGCTGCTGCTCGCCTGCTGCAAGGACTGCATCGGAGCGGTGAGCGTGGTGCCGGAGGAGGAAGCCGACGGCACGGCGCACAACCCGAACTGAGGTATTGCTAACTAAAAAAAACTCTTGATTATGGAAAAATGCCTTTACTGCTACAAGCCGCTGAAGGAGGGTCAGAAGGACTTCCACCCGGCATGTGCACGCAAGATGTTCGGCGTGAAGGAGGTGCCGACGCTGCCCTACAGACGCAGCGAGATTGCTGAGCTCGCAAAGCAGGTGGTGCGGGCACAGACAACGCTGACTGGCGTGCAGGCGAAGCTGTCGCTCGACGTGAACCCGGGCGGGAAGAACGAGCCCGACCGATTCACTATCGTGGGGCTTTGGGGACGCTACATTCTGAAGCCGCAGACCGATGCCTACCGTGCGCTGCCCGAAATAGAGGACCTGACGATGCACATGGCGGAGGCGGCGAAGATAGCCGTCGTGCCCCATTCGCTCATTCGCTTTGCCGATGGTGAGCTGTGCTACATAACGCGGCGCATAGACCGCGAACGCGACGGATCGAAGATTGCGATGGAAGACATGTGCCAATTGACGGAACGACTGACCGAATACAAGTACAAGGGCTCGTACGAGCAGATTGCGAAGCATATTAAGAAGTATTCGGCGGTGCCGCAGCTCGACCTCGTGAACTTTTGGGAGGTGGTGGTGTTCTCGTGGATTACGGGCAACTCGGACATGCATCTGAAGAATTTCTCGCTATACAAATCGCCGATGGGTTACAGTCTGACACCGGCATACGACCTGCTTTCGACGGCTATCGTGATGCCAGAGGACAAGGAAGAACTGGCGCTGACGCTCAACGGCAAGAAGGCGCGCATAAGGCGCAGCGACTTCGAGAAGTCGATAATAGCTTCGGGCGTGAACGAGAAAGTGCTCGACAACATTGCGAAGAAATTCCGCAAGGCACTGATGAAATGGATTGAACTTATAGAGGCATCGTTCCTACCCGACGACTTCAAACGGCAGTACAAACGACTTATTCTGAAAAGGATGCTGATGCTAAGATGATGGTTCGAAGCATCAAGTTTATACCCTTTCGGGTGTAATATCAAGTAAACCGTTTAAGATTACACCCGAAAGGGTATAATTACATATATACATATATACAAAAACGCTGCAAGCAGTCGGTGAAGACTCGCTTGCAGCGTTTTCTGTTTTTTATTCTGTCATACCGCTGTCCGGCTAAAGAACCGGACAGTGGTATCGAGATTTATGCTTTATTCAGCTGACTCCTCGTTAGAGTAGTCGGTCACGTTGCGGCGGTTAGCCTGCATACGGTCGTACTCCTCGCGTGAACCCACGATGAGCTTGTCCCACTGACGCAGACCGGTACCTGCCGGGATGAGGTGACCGGAGATAACGTTCTCCTTCATACCCTCAAGGAAGTCGACCTTACCGCGGATAGCAGCCTCGTTGAGCACCTTAGTTGTCTCCTGGAACGAAGCAGCCGAGATGAAGCTCTTGGTCTGGAGTGCGGCGCGTGTGATACCCTGCAGGATCTGTGTAGATGTAGCAGGCACGGTGTCGCGAACCTGAACGAGACGGAGGTCGCGGCGTTTGAGGCTTGAGTTCTCGTCGCGCAGCTTGCGTGCCGAAACAATCTGACCAACCTTGAGCACGTCAGAGTCACCTGCGTCGGTGACGTACTTCTTGCCCCAGATGCGGTCGTTCTCCTCAGCGAAGTCGAGCTTGTCTACCATCTCCTGCTCGAGGAATGTTGTATCGCCCGGCTCGTCGATCTGCACCTTGCGCATCATCTGGCGAACGATAATCTCGAAGTGCTTGTCGTTGATCTTCACACCCTGCAGACGGTAAACGTCCTGCACCTCGTTAACGATGTACTCCTGAACGGCGGTAGGACCCTTGATGGCGAGGATGTCGCCCGGGGTTATGATACCGTCAGAAAGCGGTGTGCCTGCGCGTACGGCATCGTGCTCCTGTACAAGAATCTGCTTAGAGAGCGATACGAGGTACTTGCGCTGGTCGCCAGTCTTCGATGTAACGATGATCTCGCGGTTGCCACGCTTCACCTTACCCATTGTTACCTCACCGTCAATCTCTGATACGACAGCCGGGTTAGACGGGTTGCGAGCCTCGAAGAGCTCGGTTACACGTGGAAGACCACCGGTGATATCGCCTGCAGAACCTGCTGCACGTGGAATCTTAACGAGTGTGGTACCGGTCTTGACGGTCTGACCGTCGTCGCATACTACGTGGCCGCCTACCGGGAAGTTGTATGTACCGATAACCTCACCGTTTGCGTCGAGCACGTCGCAGGTCGGAACCTTCGACTTGTCCTTAGAGTCGGTGATGATCTTCTCGGTAAGGCCTGTTGCCTCGTCGGTCTCAGCGCGGTATGTGATGCCCTCGATAACGTCGTTGAAGCGGAGAGTACCTGCGTACTCGGTAACGATAACGGCGTTGAACGGGTCCCACTTAGCGATGAGGTCACCCTTCTTGACAACGTCGCCCTCCTTGAAGTAGAGCGAAGAACCGTAAGGCACGTTGACAGAAGCGAGTGCGATGTCGGTATTCGGGTCGACGAACTGCAACTCTGTAAGACGGCTCACTACCATCTGGCAGTTGACATCCTTCTCGCCGTTGTTCTCTACGAACGGAACGACACGGAGGTCCTCGAACTTAAGCTTGCAGTCGTTCTTTGCTGTGATAGAAGCGTTGGCTGCTGCGTTACCAGCCACACCACCGGCGTGGAAGGTACGGAGAGTAAGCTGTGTACCCGGCTCACCGATAGCCTGAGCTGCGATGACACCGACAGCTTCGCCGAGCTGTACCATGCGCTGTGTAGCGAGGTTGCGGCCGTAGCACTTCATGCAGACACCCTTCTTGCTCTCGCAAGTGAGCACTGAACGAATCTCTACGCTCTCGATTGGAGAGTTCTCGATGAGCTGTGCCTTAGCCTCTGTGATCTCCTCGCCAGCGTTGACGATAACCTCGCCTGTGCGTGGGTCGACAACGTCGTGTACTGACACACGACCGAGGATGCGCTCGCCGAGAGAAGAAACCACCTCGTCGCCGTTCTTAAGAGCTGTGCAGACAAGTCCGCGCAGTGTGCCGCAATCCTCCTCAGAGATGATTACGTCGTGCGAAACGTCTACAAGACGACGTGTAAGGTAACCGGCGTCGGCTGTCTTCATAGCGGTATCGGCAAGACCCTTACGGGCACCGTGCGAAGCGATGAAGTACTCGAGCACTGACATACCCTCCTTGAAGTTAGAGATAATCGGGTTCTCGATAATCTGATGTCCCTCAGCACCTGCCTTCATAGGCTTAGCCATAAGACCACGCATACCTGAGAGCTGCTTAATCTGGTCCTTAGAACCACGGGCACCAGAGTCGAGCATCATGAATACGGCGTTGAAGCCCTGGTCTGCCTCTGTCATCTCCTTCATAAGGATGCTTGCGAGGTCGTTGTTCACGTGAGTCCAAGTATCGATTACCTGGTTGTAACGCTCGTTCTCAGTGATGAAGCCCATGTTATAGTTGTCCTGGATGGCGCGAATCTCTTCATGACCGCGATCCACGATTTCCTTCTTTTCTGGCGGGATGATGATATCGTCAAGGTTGAACGAAAGACCTGCAACGTAAGCCATGCGGTAACCGAGGTTCTTGATGCCGTCGAGGAACTCGCAGGCGCGAGCCATACCTACAGCCTTAATAACGTCGGAGATGAGGCCGCGCAGTGTCTTCTTAGAGATGATATCATTGAAGAAGCCTACTTCCTCAGGGATGATCTGGTTGACGATGACACGTCCGACAGATGTCTCCACCATACGCTTCTGGAGCTGACCATCTACGAGGTCCTTCACAATTACCTTAACCGGAGCGTGGAGGTCGCACTTGCCCTCGTTGTAAGCGATGATAGCTTCCTCGTCGCCGTAGAACGAAAGACCTGCGCCCTTAGCACCTGGGCGGAGCTTTGTGATATAGTAGAGACCGAGCACCATATCCTGTGACGGCACTGTGATAGGAGCGCCGTTGGCAGGGTTGAGGATGTTGTGGCTCTGAAGCATCAGCACCTGAGCCTCGAGGATAGCCTCGTTGCTCAACGGAAGGTGAACAGCCATCTGGTCGCCGTCGAAGTCGGCGTTGAACGCTGTACATGCCAACGGGTGGAGCTGGATTGCCTTGCCCTCGATGAGTTTCGGCTGGAACGCCTGAATACCGAGACGGTGAAGTGTCGGTGCACGGTTGAGCATTACGGGGTGACCCTTCATAACGTTCTCGAGGATGTCCCAGATAACCGGCTCGCGACGGTCAACAATCTTCTTAGCACTCTTCACGGTCTTCACGATGCCGCGCTCGATGAGTTTGCGGATGATGAACGGCTTGTAGAGCTCGGCTGCCATAAGTTTCGGCAGACCGCACTCGCCCATCTTCAGCTCAGGACCTACAACGATAACCGAACGTGCTGAGTAGTCGACACGCTTACCGAGGAGGTTCTGACGGAAACGTCCCTGCTTACCCTTCAGCGAGTCGGAGAGTGACTTCAGCGGACGGTTGGCATCGCTCTTAACGGCACTCGACTTGCGTGAGTTGTCGAAGAGGCTATCCACTGCCTCCTGAAGCATACGCTTCTCGTTGCGGAGGATTACCTCAGGAGCCTTGATCTCTACGAGACGCTTCAGACGGTTGTTACGGATAATAACACGACGATAGAGGTCGTTGAGGTCGGATGTTGCGAAACGACCACCGTCCAACGGAACGAGCGGACGGAGCTCCGGCGGAGTAACGGGAATAATCTTCATGATCATCCACTCCGGACGGTTTACGCCCTTGCTTCCACGGAATGCCTCTACAACCTGCAGACGCTTCAAAGCCTCTGTCTTACGCTGCTGCGAAGAGTCGTTGTTGGCACGGTCGCGCAACTCGTATGAAAGAGAGTCGAGGTCGAGACCTGCGAGCAGGTCGTAAACAGCCTCTGCACCCATCTTTGCGATGAACTTATTCGGGTCGGTGTCCTCAAGAAGGTCGTTCTCAGAGCCGAGCTTGTTCTCGATGATGTCGAGATACTCTTCCTCTGAGAGGAGGTCCATCTTGTGCGAACCGTTGTACTCCTCGCCCTGCTCGTCGGTGCGTCCTTCGAACGCACCTGGCTGGATAACTACGTACTTCTCGTAGTAGATAACAGCGTCGAGCTTCTTTGTCGGCATACCGAGCAAGTAACCAATCTTGTTAGGCAGCGAGCGGAAGTACCAGATGTGAGCCACAGGCACAACGAGCTCGATGTGTCCGCTACGCTCACGGCGTACCTTCTTCTCTGTCACCTCAACACCGCATCGGTCGCAAACGATACCCTTGTAACGGATGCGCTTGTACTTGCCGCAGGCACACTCATAGTCGCGTGTCGGACCGAAGATGCGCTCGCAGAACAAGCCGTCGCGCTCGGGCTTATAGGTGCGATAGTTGATGGTCTCTGGCTTGGTAACCTCACCATACGAATTTTCCAGGATTTCCTCAGGAGAGGCGAGTCCGATGGTAATCTTCGTGAAATTATTCTTAACTTTTATATCTTTCTTGAAAGCCATATATTTCTATAGTTTTGGGATGTTCGGATTAATCAAGTTTGATGCTCAGACCAAGACCGCGGAGCTCATGCAAGAGCACGTTGAGCGACTCTGGGATGCCTGGTGTAGGCATTGGGTCGCCCTTAACGATAGCCTCGTAAGCCTTAGAACGGCCCACTGTATCGTCGGACTTGATTGTCAGAATTTCCTGAAGCACGTGGCTGGCACCGAATGCCTCGATAGCCCAAACCTCCATCTCACCGAAACGCTGACCACCGAACTGTGCCTTACCACCGAGTGGCTGCTGTGTGATGAGCGAGTACGGACCGATAGAACGGGCGTGCATCTTGTCCTCAACCATGTGACCGAGTTTCAAGAAGTATGTCACACCTACTGTAGCTGGCTGGTCGAAGCGCTCGCCTGTCTCACCATCGTAGAGGTGGGTAGAGCAGAGATGCGGCAGACCTGCCTTGTCTGTCCATTCAGAGAGGTCCTCAAGGTGAGCGCCGTCGAAGATAGGTGTAGCGAACTTAACACCGAGCTTACGACCAGCAGCACCGAGGATAGCCTCGAAGATCTGACCGAGGTTCATACGTGAAGGCACACCAAGCGGGTTCAGTACCAAGTCGACTGGACGACCGTCCTCGAGGAATGGCATGTCCTCCATACGTGTAATCTTAGATACGATACCCTTGTTACCGTGACGACCTGCAAGCTTATCACCTACGCCGATCTTACGCTTCTTGGCAACGTACACCTTAGCCATCTGGAGGATGCCTGACGGCAGCTCGTCGCCGATAGTGATAGCGAACTTCTTACGCTTGAGTTCTGCGTCGAGCAGCTTGTACTTGCGTATGTAGTTCATGATGAGCTTAGAAATGAGCTTATCGGTGTGCTCGTCGCCGGTCCAGTCGTTCGACTGAATGCCGTCGTACTCGAGGTTCTTCAGCATTGTAGCTGTGAACTTGGTGCCCTTTGTGATAATCTCAGCACCTGAGTAGTCCTTAACACCCTGCGAAACCTTGTCCTCGGTGAGTGTGAGGAGCTTGTCAACAAGGATGTCCTTCAAGTCGTCGTTCTTTGCCTCGTACTCCTCGTCAATCTTAGCGAGTATCACCTTGTCCTGCTTCTTCGACTCGCGTGTCTTAACGGCACGAGAGAAGAGTTTCTTGTCGATAA
>OGXE01001382.1_pt1 | contig 20905 bp, 35 predicted proteins | sample 1576181 | NCBI WGS metagenome assembly OGXE01 (sample SAMEA3541478, study PRJEB24748) | human gut metagenome | biome: human gut; feature: human-associated habitat; material: faeces | place: China | collected 2012 | reverse complement strand
CAACTATGGTCAGAAACTGAAGTTTGGAATAAGGCGATCACTGCATGTGCTGACGCACTTCGCGCCGATGGCATCAAGGTGGAGGCTGAGTAGATGGCTATAGAAAACCCGAGTTCATGCCCGCACTGCGGCGGTGAGAATGGATTCCACACGAAAGAGGTTGTGGATTTCAAGCAGTTTTATGCTTGGGATGGTTCATTCCTTGAGGGGCAGCACACCAGCGGCATTCGCGGCGGGAAAGCATTCTACTGCTGCGACTGCGGTCGGAATATAACATCGCGCATCAATAAGCCAGGAGCCAACCAATGACCAGCGAATTAACCAGAGAGCGCCTGCAGGAAATCGCTGAAGATGGATTCCTGAAGCATGGCGAAGGCAAAGAGCTGGCTCGCATCGCGCTGGCCGCAATGGACAGCGAGCCGGTTGTTTTCACAGATGAACGAAACCTTCATCATATTGCTATGGGCCGAGAAACATCTCTGATTTGGGGTAAACAAAACCAGGAGGCGGGAGATATCGCGATCTATCGCCACGCGCAGCCAGCGCCGGCACTCCCGGATTTTGACGATGTACTGGAAAGCCTTGATTACGAGGTGCGCTGTAATGCCTGGGAAAGCGAGCATGTACTGAAAGCCTGTCAGGCTACTTATGACGCCTGCCGCGCCGCCATGCTGCAGGAACTCCAAAAAAGTGCAGGAGCTGAAGCAACCTGCAGGAGTAACGAAAATGTGCAGGTGCTGCACACCAAATCTCCGGCGCAATCCGATTGCTGCCCGGCGCAAAACCACGTTTCTCCGGAGCAAAACGGCGACACTCCAGCGCAAAGCCAGGGATGGATTCCGGTTAGCGAGCGGATGCCGGAAAGTAACGGTGTGTATTTTGGCTGGGATGGAAAGCGAGTATTGGAAGTTAACTGCTTCTTTGGTGGCTTCTCGGCAAATCAATTCATCCATGGAGAAATAACCCACTGGATGCCGCTGCCGGCCGCCCCGCAGGAGGTGAAAGGTGAATAAGGTCGAACTGCTTGAGAAGATATCGGCGCTCGCTACTGAATGCCACACGCTGGCCTGTGAGCTTGATATTGGTGATGAGCGAACCGAAATGTTCGAAATCTACGGCGTGCTGCACAACCTCGGTCGCCGCGGCTACGCCAGTCAGGTGGGGAGGCGAATGAATCCACTTCTCGCATCCTGCGATGACGATGAAGAAGAGGAAGATGACTGGGATGACGACTGATGCCTAAATCCCCAGCAGAATGCAAAGCCCGAATAGAATGAAAATTGTAGAAAATAAAACGCCGGGGTTAACCCCCGGCGCTCCAGTTTGCTGTACGATCTGGGTTTCCCCTCAGTCACCGCTTATCCTTTATCCGTAGATAATGGTTTCGATATATGCCCGGGGTGACTATCTTCGTTAACCAGCCAAAAGGCTAATTAACAGATATCGCGGGTAAGTTCAAAAACTGGGTCAAGGCTTACCTCCTTAGCGACACAGCTCGCATACTCTAATACACTGGACCTACGATTCTATATTTTGCTGGCGAACTGTCAATCAGGAGCAAAAAAAAAAGTCTCAGTGGAATATTGCAGCCAAATCGAAAGACGAACAGGACAAGGTAAACGTCGATCTCGCAGCATCCGGCGTCGCCTACAAAGAGCGTCTGAACATGCCGGTGATAGCTGAGCAGGTCGCCAGAGAGCAGCCAGAGCATTTGCGCGAATACTTTATGGAACGCGTCCGCTACTACCGCGAGCAGAGCATCCAGCTCCCCCGCGCATCCGATCCGCGCTATCTGGAAATGGCTGAGCAGAACGCCAAGAAATAGCGATTTTCTCGCCTATGCTCATTTTGCTTTTCTCCCCGGGAAGGGCGATAATTACCTCGTCAGCCTGAGCAACTGACACGATTATCCGGCGCCAAGTGGGGACACATGGCGCACAAAGTTAAAAAAACTCGGATAAAAGACTTGTATGCAATAACGTTGCTGATTTTAATAATTGTGCAAGTTGTTGTAGTGAATGCGGTATTTATCTGTGTGGGGCTTGGGTTTCTGGGACTATCTGATGAGGTCCTGAAGATTTTCGCTGGATGCTCGATGCCCCACATCTGTGGTCTTGTCTACTGCGTCGTCAATTCTGTTTTCCGAGCAAAAAAATGAAAAGCCTTCTCTTCGGAGAGGGCTTTTTTATTGCTGATGAAAGTAAAAATCTACGCGGCTCAGGGGTCTCTCGCAGCGGTACATAATCGGACCTGTTTCCCGCGCAGTGTTAAGCTCGCTAAAGGCAAGTGGCTTTCACGCTATACAAACTCCGTCCCGCCGCCGTTCGCTGAGACATCAGTGAGGGCAAACTTGCCGGCGACATGTCGGACGCGAGTAGTTGCTTAAACTATAATCCCCCCATACCCTAGGGGGCGGTGCCTAAGCGGAACACACCTACGGTGTTGCATGCAAAATGCGCATTAGTGAATTGTGGACGCAAGGAAAACAAAGTTGGTATCGTTTATGAAAAAATTAATACTTCTGGTTAGTGCTGCTCTTATATCAAACGTGGTGTTTGCTATTGATAATAAAAAAGAAATATCACCTGTGCGTATAAGTTGTCCTGCGCCAGTGATGCCAGTGAAGGCTCAGGCATTGAGAACTGAAGGGAGTGTCGATTATGCGGCGTGGGTTAATGATAAAGGCGAAGTGTACTCAGTAGACATAACGGGCGATGAGGTTTTCTTCAGGGAAACTGAGGTTGCTATTAAAAAGTGTAAGTTTGTGCCAGGCCATCCAGGGGTGTATCGGGATACAATAAAATTCAGTCTGGTAAAACCTTGAAGAGTGCGTTTAACGTCAAATCTCCACCATGTGGGTAACTCCGCTGCATGCTAAAGCGCTGGTGAGAGCTAACTTACCGGAGATGAGCCTGAAAAAAGACATTGCAGCATGATAAAGCCCGCTTCGGCGGGTTTTTTAATAGTGAAAAACATCATGTTAAACAGACTCATAGCCTTTGCAAAAAGAGCCCTTAACCTCTTGACCATTTCACTCTCCCAGTATACTGTTTATTTATACAGTGTTTATGTGAGGTGCTAACCATGAAAGTTGAAGTCACAATTGATAAACATAAAAAACTCCCTGATGGCGCCGTACCTGCGCTCGAACAAGAATTGCTGCGCCGCTTATCTCAGTCTTATGATGACTGCAAATTAACCATTCGACGCACAAGCAACGATGGCCTTAGCGTTTTGGGCGGCGCTGATGGCGATAAAAAACGCGTTGAGCAAATTCTGCAAGAGACATGGGAAAGCGCAGACGACTGGTTTTATTAGTTTAATTGTGATGGTGGCGGCTCTTATCCCAGAGCATCGCATTCGCGTTTCCCTTGATGCTGCTACCCGTTTTTTATGAGTGCGTCTGTATGTCGCTCAGGGGGTAATGTGACAGATGGTATTGACCCAAATCAGCAGGGGAATGTGTGGGCCACCATTACGGACGGATCCGGACATGTGTTGTGCTCATTCCGATTAGCTTTGAATGACCGAATCCTTTTATCGAATATTAATAGTGAAGTATCGGTTAGGAAAATTGCTAAAGATGAACACCTCTGGACAAGAAAATCATTAGTGGAGGTTATTAAGGAAATGGCTCTAAAAATTGACTCATAACAGCTAGCTACATCATACTTGTAGTGCTGGCCTGAACAACCAGCCACCTGACAGTAATGCGCCACCGGAGAACGTGATGGCGCAGCTTCACTTAATAAAACAATCTCAAGGTATCCTGATCCCCGCCACGCCGGAGACCAGTGATTTTCTGCAATCAAAATGCAAGCTCGGATCCGTTCTGGAAGCCGATTATAAGCTTGTCCGCAATCCGGCGTTTCACCGCCGTTACTTTGCTTTACTCAATCTCGGCTTTGAATATTGGGAACCTACCGGCGGGGCGATTTCGTCTAACGAGCGCAGGCTTATCACAGGTTACGCCAAATACCTTGCTGCATATGGCGGGAGTGAATCGGCGTTGCTTGATGCCGCCGGGCAATATCTCGACCGGATAGCTGAGAAGCGATCCGGCTATATCAGTATTTGCAAATCCTTCGATGCTTACCGGGCGTGGGTCATCGTTGAAGCCGGCCACTATGACGCCATACAGCTGCCGGACGGCACGCTGAAAAAACACCCTCGCAGCATTTCTTTCGCAAGCATGGACGAATGCGAGTTCCAGGAACTGTACAAAGCATCGCTGGATGTTCTCTGGCGGTGGATCCTCTCTCGTTCATTCAACAGCCTGCAGGAAGCTGAGAACGCCGCCAACCAGCTTTTAAGCTTCGCGGGGTGATGCCGATGAAACACTCATGGTTTCACCATCTCGAATGCACAACGCAGCAGGCCGACGAATTGGTAGCGAGATATCGTCAGCGGGGCGTAAAGGTCGAACGAAGCTTAAACCCTGACTTTATGACATGGACCGTCAGCGCGCAGCTGGTGGAGGACAAAAATCCGCCTCGGCCAGACTCCCGCTGGCGCAACAGGATGTGGGGGTGAGTATGGCGAACCTTCGCAAAGTGGCCCGAGGTCGCGAATGTACAGTGCGGATCCCTGGTTACTGCAACGGCAACCCGGAAACCAGCGTGCTGGCACATTACCGACTGGCTGGCACCTGTGGTACTGGATGCAAACCCGATGATACCCAGGCGGCGATCGCCTGCAGTAACTGCCACGACCTGATCGACGACCGAGCCAAAACCACCGATTTCACCTATGACGAATTGCGCCTGATGCACGCAGAGGGGGTAATGCGCACCCTGGAAATCTGGCGGAAAGAGGGACTTATCAAATCATGAAAATCTACGATATCACGCCCATCGGCAAACCCAGGATGACCAGAGCTGATAAGTGGAAGCAGCGTCCGGAAGTAATACGTTACCGGGCGTTCTGTGATGAAGCTCGTCTGCGCAAAATTCACCTGCCAGATTCCGGCGCTCACGTCACGTTCGTCATGCCTATGCCGCAAAGCTGGAGTCAGAAAAAGAGAGCGCAATACGCAGGACGTCCACATCAGTCAAAGCCCGACTGCGACAATATGCTGAAAGCCCTAATGGACGCTCTCTATGAGGATGATTCACACGTCTGGGATTGCCGCATCACCAAAATATGGGGCGAGAAAGGGCAGATCATCATTGGGGAATCTCTATGACCCTCGATCACTTCATGCAGTACCAAACCGAGAGCGTTAAGCGCGCCAGTATGCCGCCAGTAGCAAAGCACAACCTGAACCAGACCAAACCAAAACAGCCAAAGAGGGCCGCAGCGTGAATCTTGAAAACACAGTGAAATACCACTTCGCAAAATCCACGCTGATTAGCGACTCTCCGCGTGCTACCGCCTCTGATTCACTGACCGGCACCGACATCATAGCAGCAATGGGCATGACCCAGGAACGTGCCGCGATGGGGTATAGCGCTTTCCTGGGCAAGATGGGCATAAGCAACAATGACCGGGATCGGGCTATCGGACTATTGGCTGAGTACGCGCTCTCAAAATGCGATAAAGTTGCCGCGTTGCGCAAGCTCTCGCCAACCGTAAAACCAAAGGTTATCCGGATCCTCGCAGAGTACGCCTTTGAGGATTACTCCCGCAGTGCTTCCAGTAAAAAAACATGCGACTGCTGCAATGGATCTGGATTCACTGACGCCGTTGTGTTCACCAATAAAGTAACGTATCCGGACGGTAAACCGCCGAAGTGGGTTAAAGTTACGAAGGGGATCTATCCATCATACTGGGAGGAGGTGAAGTCGGTCCGGGAACAGGTCCGGGTGCTTTGCCAAAAGTGCAAGGGAAAAGGGACTGTTAGCGCCGCCTGTAACGACTGCCATGGCCGGGGGAAGGTAGTGAACCAGGATGAGACGGAGAAGCAGGGAGTCCCTGTAATGGGTAACTGTAAACGCTGTGGCGGTCGCGGGTATGAGCGAATCCTCTCCACTGCTGTGCATAATGCCATTTGCCAGATAACGGACGCCATCACTCTGGATACCTGGAAGAAATCGGTTAAACCGTTCTTCGACGTATTGATCACTAAATTCGATATAGAGGAGGCGTGGGCAGAGGCCCAACTCAAACAAATAACGCGGTGAGATATTTACTTTTCCCGAATTCGTGTTAATTTGTTCTAACGATGGGCATTGTGTGTTCACCGTTGAAGAAAAAATTTAAAGCCTCGGCAAATGCCGGGGCTTTTTCGTATCTGCAATCCGGTCAGGGCTCTTGGGTAGAGACGTGCTGCACGATACGTTAAAGCCCTCCGCGCAGAGCCCTGAACCAGATTGCTGGTTTAGCTCAGAAGGTAGAGCGCCTGCCTTGTAAGCAGGATGTCGGCGGTTCGATTCCGTCAACCAGCACCAGAACGGCAGAGGGGCCAGCGTCTGAAGCGAATCCCGATCACAATGCGTAACTTATCTGGGGGAAGCTATGCAGCAGCCATATTTTTTTAACCCGGGCATGACCACTCAACAGCTTGAAGACTGGTTTGGGCAACAGAAAATCTATCTTGCCCACTTCAACCGTCTGATAGCAGAAAAAGCCGCTCTTGAGGAGCGGCTGAGTCAGATCTCTGCGGAGATTGGGCGAGTCGCTACTGGTAGCTTTGAAGGAATGCTGAGTTTTCCCTGGGATCCCAGTCCTCTTGTGGAAAATCCTCAACAGGATAGTGGCCAGTCGGCAGATTGAGTGACGCCAGGACAGCGGCAGCATCTTCTGACATATAACTGGGCTTTAGTTGACTGGCAATGATAAAGAGACAGTCGTTTAGCGAGAGTCTTCTAATCTCTTCAGGTTTCCACTTGGTCATTTCGAAGATAAGGTGATGAAGAGCCTTATCGTTATCAAGATAATAATAATCCGATGAAAAATGTTTCCTGTACTCATCGAGAATACATTCAAGAGTGAATATTTGTCCTATTCGGTACCAAACCTGCCTGGTTCTGTAACTGTGTGAGTCTGCCAGTAATGTTTGGGGGAAGTTGTTATTTTGGCAAACCCGTGACTTGATTACCTGTAAAAGGTCTGAGTACTTACTCATATTATGCACCAGTTGATGTTTTAATCATTTGCGAATCAATTTTATCAAAGAGAAAAACAAGCCGCTACACGCTGATAACATCAGGCTGGGCGGTTATGGTGAGCCGATACCTCAGACAAGCAGAGTATTGAAACCTGAAAGACTGAATGTTAAATTTTTGGTGTGGTGAATCCCCCTATGCGGAGGGGCATTGCCAGTCTGATATGTTTTTTTGCGCATTGCGAGTCGTCTGTGGACTGGCGGCGACTTACCGGGAGGCACCCGGCACCACACCTAATAAAAAATGATGATAGCTGTAAGGCCCACTTCGGTGGGCTTTTTTTTGCCCAAAGAAAAAGCCCGCATGGTTTCATGCAGGCAAGGCAGTTACATTTAGATTTTGTCCCGGTATATGTTTTTTTGTCCGGAAGTCGAAAGATACTGTCTCGAATACATTTTGTAAATAACGGATTCAAATCACAAGGCCATGCATTTGCATGGCTTTTTTATTATCAGGTCCCGCGGAAATCATCACCGACATGCTTCGTTGTTAAATCCAGCCTGACGGGCCTGACCTTCTCACACACAGCTTCCCGATCTTTCATCGGAGGCGGTAACTATGGCTAAGCGTATGCAAGACAAAGAGAGCATTGCCGGGATGTCCTGGCTGGTTCTGCTGATCATTGCTTGCTGGGGTGGACTTGTCCGCTACCTGATAGATGTGAAGCAGAGCAAGGCAACATGGAGCTTGATCAATGCTCTTGCCCAAATGGTGGTTTCAGGGTTTACCGGCGTTATTGCTGGCCTGGTGAGCATTGAAAGCGGACTGAGCATTTACATGATTCTGGCAACCGCGGGGATAAGCGGCGCGATGGGCTCCGTAGCGCTCACGTATTTCTGGGAACGAATCACCGGAGTGAAAGCACAATGACAGCAGACCAGATTATCGAGGGGATCCTCGGCAAGGAGGATGGTTATGTCGATCATCCGTCGGATAAAGGCGGGCCGACCCGCTGGGGCATCACGCAGACCACCGCCCGTGCACATGGCTACACCGGTGATATGCGGAACCTGCCCAGGGAAACAGCAAAGCAAATCCTGCTGAGCGATTACTGGACCGGCCCCCGGTTTGACCAGGTGGCAGCTCTATCTACGTTACTGGCAGATGAGCTTTGCGACACTGGCGTGAACATGGGGCCATCTGTAGCCAGTAAGTTTTTCCAGCGCTGGCTGACCGCAATGAATATGCGCGGAAAGCTGTATCCCGATCTGATTCCGGATGGCGCCATTGGTCCCCGAACCATCACCGCGCTTAAGGGATACCTTTCCGCCCGCGGGAAAGAGGGTGAACAGGTTCTGGTGCGTGCGCTGAACTGCAGCCAGGGTGCCAGATACCTCGAACTGGCGGAGGGCCGCGAAGCCAACGAGGATTTTCTCTACGGCTGGGTTAAGGAGCGTGTCCTGTGAAGATGATCATTTTCGCTTTGCTCGTGCTGGTGGCTGTGCTCGTTCTGTTACTTCTGCGCAAATATACCCGGCTGGAGTTCGTAGGGCATGCCAGCTTGCTGCTGAAAACGTGGTCTGTAAAGCTGGGAGCTATCGGCGCGCTGGTTGGTGTATGGGCGCAGTCGTTCCCGGATGCTGCGCTGCACGCCTGGGCGGTGCTGCCGCCGGATATCAAAAACATCCTGCCGCCAAACATCGTTGCGTTGATTAGCCCTGCGCTGGTGGTGCTGGCCGTACTATCGCAATACGTACGCCAGCCAGCATTGAAAGAAAAGGCCGACGAACTGAAGGAGCAGCAATGAGCTTTGAAATTATCGCGGGACTGGTGGTCGTCATCCTGGGTGCTATTGCTGGCGCGTTCGGCATTGGTCATGCTCGCGGGGCCAGTAAGGCGAAAGCCAAAGCTGATCAGCAACGTACCGAAGAGAACGCCGCTGCTACTGTCGCCGCGGCAGAACGCCGTGCTGAAGTCACGAAAGGGGCCAGCGATGTACAGGAAGACGTTAAGCGTATGGGCGATGACGATGTTGATCGGGAGTTGCGCGAAAAGTTTACCCGCCCCGGTAGTCGTTGACACGGCCTGCAGCTGGGTGCGGATCATCTACCTGACTGACCACGATATCGATGTGTTGGATAAGCAGACCAAGCGTGACATCCTGGCGCACAACAAAGCAGTGCAGGCGAATTGCTCGCAGCTCACAGAGAAGGGTTCCAGGTAATTCAGCTACAAACGCAGAACACTTTAGGTATTGAAATTTACATGGCCACATGAACAAAAAATCAGAATACGAGACAACAGAGCGCTGAAAAATGAAAAGTTGGTATCTAAGTCAGGTGCATTAAGGCACTATGGATTTTCAATTCCTTCTATCTAAGAAGCTGCCCATGACAAGAAATTCACTCCCTCTACTTCCGCATGGTTATCGATACGGTGACGAGCACTCTATTCACCCTCATTGTGATGGGGATTATTTAGCTCCGCAGGGATATGTTATCAAGTCCGTTAACCTTGTAGATGGGGTGGTTATTTATGTGCCCATCCAACGCTACATCAAGCATCTAGATCTTTGGGTTAATGCCGAAGGAACTGTCGAATAAATTGTTAGTTACCGGCCTCGTTCGGGAGAGCTGAGAATTGCCATCAAAAGACCAGCAGAGATGCCTGGTGCTCTGGTTGAATGTTCCGGCAAGTTGAAAATGATTGGTTCAATGAGCTCTTTCGATATTTAAATGCTTTCGATAACTTAAATGAAGCTATCACCACGTTATCACTGCCAGCCAACACCAAAACGGCAGTGGTCAGTTAAAAAGCAGAAAAGCCTCTCCCGGGTGGCTCCTGAGAGATTTTAGTTTTCTAACTGGTACCAACCAAAGGTCGCATTTTTTATGCGACCTTTTTTATTGTGCGTAACAGGCATCCGTAAGGAAACCGTTCAGCTTGTACACACGGCAAAGATAAATGCAAAAGCATCACAGAGGCTATTTTGTCGAATGGCTTCGATAATACTCCCCACATCGCACAGAGGTAAGACATGTCAGAGATCACTGCATCCGAGCAAATCCGCCTGGATATAATCAAGAAAGTTAATTATGACACCGCAGCGGCCAAGCTGGCCATTGACTGGGTAGGCGACAGCTATCTGAAGTCTGAGCTATTCGCTGACTCTTTCGATCGTGTTTTCACGGAAAGTGAGATTGTCTCGAAGACCCGTAAGGCAATCCAGGAAGCGACCGAAGCGCTGGCGCTGTTTGATACTGCCGCTGAGAAAGTCAGCTAAGGCATTACAGCAGGCATTCATCGAGTGCCTGTGATAATGTTAAAGCTCCTGTATAAGGGGCAGTTGTATGATATCATGCAACGAAGCAACCAAGCTATGGAAAGTCCGGGTAATGGTTTGGAGTGAATGTGACGTTTAGCAGCGGTGGTATAAATGGCTACTTTTTCCTGTTGCTTAGTATGTGGCCAGTGCTAATGGTTTTATTCCTGGGATTGTCTCCTGCATTTTACGGTGTGTTAATGCCTAAAACGGCAATTGCTTGTCTGGTGATCGCTGCAGCCTTTGGCATTGGTGGGTGGTTCTATGGATTGTGATCTAAGTAACATTTGGTCAGGTTATAAACTGGTATCTGACCGCATTACAGCAGGCATTCATTGAGTGCCTGTGATAATGCCCGTCAGACAATGGACTGATATCATTGTCTGTTTCTCCCGGTGTATTTTGAAATACTCAATACTCTCATAACGTCTCTGCCTGCCAACATCAGAACGCCAGAGGTTAGTTAGCCGGATAGATGCACCTCTCTCTGTTGGCTCCTGAGAGATTCTTTATACGCTGGTTGGTAGTGACCAAAGGCCGCATAATTTTGCGGCCTTTTTCATTTCTGTAAAATGAAAGTCCTCAGGCGGTTAACGATGCTCTGGACCATGGAAGTGATCTCCACCATGTCCGCCGCTATGAGGCCCAGGGGGAAGGAAACATCCTGAAAGAGACAGCGCACCACAGATCACAAAAACAGCAAGCATAATTCTTTTCATAATAACTCCTGAACTAAAGAGCCTTAATTCCAAAACATAAAAGTGAATATTTTATGGAGAATCAGTAATTCCTTTTTCTCCCTCACGTTAAATAGGAATAATCCATGGCAAAACCGGACTGGGGCGAGCTTCAGCGACGGTTCCTGTCCGATCATGCCGCAACCGGCGTATCACCGAAGGATTGGTGTGAAGCGCAGGGACTGAATTACGCTACTGCCCGCCGATACATCAAGAAACCCACTGCGCAAACTGCGCAAAAACCTGCGCAGAAGAAACTGCGCACTGCGCAAAAGGAAAAGTGCGCAGAAGAGCTGGTGGATGATGATGGCCTCACCGATCAGCAACGTTTATTTGTCGCAGAATACCTGAAGGACCACAACGCCACGCAGGCCGCTATCCGTGCCGGGTACAGCAAGAAGACTGCTGAACAAATTGGCTATCAGCTGCTTCAGAAAACTTCAGTTGCGCTGGCCATTGCGCAGCAGCAGAAAGCATCCATTGTGCGCACGCTTGGCAGCGCTGATGAAGTGCTTGAGCAGATGTGGCGGCTGGCAACATTCGACGCCAACCAACTTTCTCAGTATCGCCGCGGGAGCTGCCGCTACTGCTGGGGCTTCGGTCACCAGTATCAATGGCGCGATGCGGTGGAGTACGAAGAGAAGCGGCTTGAAGCGCTTGAGCGTAAACGTCGAGAGCCTTTGGATGATGGCGGCTACGGTTACAACCACACCAGCGCACCTAACCCGGAATGTCCTCGCTGCAATGGTGATGGCGTCGGCCAGCCATTCTTCGCCGATACGCGCAAGCTGGCGCCTGATGCTGCGCTTGCCTATTCCGGCGTTAAGCTCGGGAAGAATGGCGTGGAGATAACCGCTATCAGCCGCGAGCGAATGTACGAGGCGGTGATGAAACGTCTCGGCCTGGCTGACAGTGAGTTCACCCAGCGTCTACAGCAGATTGAAATCGAGCGCCGGCAGCTGGAGATCGACAAGCTCCGTAAAGAGCTGGCCGCTGACCCGGAAGATGACGAACCAACGCCAGTTGCGATCAATATCAACGTAGTCGATGCGCGAGTGAGGGAAGAGGATGGCGATAGCTCCGACGCTTAACGTTCCCCAGGCTCGTTTTCTGGCTATGCAGCAGAAGTTCAAAGCCTATGTAGCTGGTTTTGGATCCGGAAAGACATGGGTTGGCTGCGGTGGAATATGCAAAGGGTTCTGGGAGTTCCCCAAAATAAACCAGGGCTACTTTGCCCCTACCTATCCTCAGATCCGCGATATTTTCTATCCCACGGTGGAAGAGGTTGCCCACGACTGGGGACTGAAAGTCAAAATCGTTGAGAGCAACAAAGAGGTCCATTTCTACAGTGGGCGCCAGTACCGCGGCACGACAATTTGTCGGTCGATGGAAAAGCCCGACACGATAGTAGGCTTTAAAATCGGCAATGCGCTGGTGGATGAACTCGACGTTCTGAAAGCGGATAAGGCGCGTCAGGCGTGGCGAAAAATAATCGCGCGTATGCGTTATAAGGTTGATGGTCTGCGTAATGGCATTGACGTGACCACCACACCTGAAGGATTTAAGTTCGTCTATAACCAGTTTGTTAAGGCTGTGAGGGGAAAGCCTGAACTGAGGTCGATGTATGGTCTGGTACAGGCTTCGACATTCGACAACGAAAAGAACCTGCCGGATGACTATATTCCTTCGCTTCTGGCGAGTTACCCGCCGGAATTGATCAAGGCATATCTGAACGGCCAGTTTACTAACCTGACCAGCGGCACCATTTATCATCAGTTCGACAGGGTGCTGAATAATTCCAGTGAGGAAGAGCAGCCAGGTGAAGCGCTGTATATCGGGATGGATTTCAACGTCGGGAAGATGGCCGGGATCGTCCATGTATTGCGGCTCGGCTTACCACATGCGGTAACAGAGATTATCAACGCTTACGATACGCCCGACATGATACGCATCATCAAGGAACGTTTCTGGCTGTATGCCGACGGTGACTACCGCAAGGTCCGCGAGATTTATATTTACCCGGATGCCTCTGGTGATTCCAGGAAGTCAAACAACGCCAGCAAAACAGATATTGAGCAGCTCCGGCAGGCCGGGTTTAACGTCATCGTTGATGATGCTAACCCGCCGGTAAAGGACCGCATTAACTCCATGAACGCCATGTTCTGCAATGGTAATGGCGATCGCCGGTACAAGGTGAATGTGGCTCGTTGCCCGGTCTATGCCGACTGCCTGGAACAACAGGTGTGGGATAAAAACGGCGAGCCGGATAAAAAGAGCGATAACGATCACCCCAATGATGGCGCCGGTTACTTCATTGTGAAGCAATTCCCAATCGTTCGACCTGCATTCTCTATTTCACTGGACACGACATTCTGATGGCCAATAACGATATTACTTACGTTCGCCCTGAGGTCAGGGCGGCAATGCCCGTGTGGAAAAAAATTCGTGACGTGTGCAAAGGGGCTGATGCTGTAAAGGCCGCCGGGAATGAATACCTCCCTTTTCTGGATCCGTCCGATAAGTCTGCACGCAATAAAAAGCGCAATGCTGATTACATTCAGCGCGCCGTTTTCTACGCGATAACGGGCAATACAAAAGTGGGTTTACTGGGGCTGGCATTCAGAAAAGACCCGACCATGACCGCGCCGGATAAACTGAATTATCTTCGTGATAACGCCGATGGTGCTGGTGCCAGCATTTATCAGCAGTCCCAGCAGGTGACAGAAAATATTCTGGAGGCCGCGCGCGAGGGGCTTTATACGGATTATTCAGCTGAGACCGACGAGGCGATCATCCTTCGTTATCAGGCGGAAAGTATCATTAACTGGCGCACCAAACGCATCAATGGACGTGATCAACTGGTGCTGGTGGTTTTACGCGAATGCATGGAAAAGGAAGATGGTTTTGCGTACGAGGATGAAATCCAGTATCGCGAACTTGCCCTGGAGGACGGCAAGTTTATCTGCAGGGTGTGGCGAAAGTCGGCCGATGCAGGGTCTTTTTCTGTCGATTCTGAGTATCACCCGAAGCCTAAAGGTGAGGATTTTTGGGATGAAATCCCCTTTACCTTCGTTGGTGCACAAAATAACGATCCCAGCATCGACGAGTCGCCTTTAGCTGCCCTCGTTGAAATTAACCTTGGCCATTATCGTAATTCGGCAGATTACGAAGACAGCGTATTTTTCTGCGGTCAGGTTCAGCCGGTGATTTCCGGTCTTGATACCGCCTGGCGTGACTGGCTGCAGGATAAGGGAATTCGTGTCGGTTCTCGTTCTCCATTCCTTCTGCCGAAGGAGGGGAGTTTTACCTATGCTCAGGCGCAACCAAACACCCTGGCTAAAGAGGCGATGGACAGTAAGCGTGATTATTCTGTTCAGCTTGGCGCCCGGCTTATCGAGCAGAACGGTGCGGTTAAAACCGCCACGCAATCCAGCGGCGAGCAAACCGCATCCACATCGGTGCTCGGCATTTGTGTGTCCAATGTCTCGGAGGCCTATACGCTGGCGCTCGGCTGGTGCGCCAGATATCTCGGCATAAAAGGCGAGGACTACCGTTACAGCATCAATCAGGAGTTTATCGCCAAAGTCGCTGAATCCGGCATGGTAACGGCAATCGTCAATGCCTGGCAGTCCGGTGCGATCCGCGACACGGATATGGTCAGAGCGTTGCAGAGGCTTGACCTGATAGATCCCGCTGATGACCCTGAAACTGTCATTGACGCCATTCGTAACGGCGCGCCTAACCTGATTGGTGGCAATAATGGCAACGGCGAATGACAAACTGCATGATGAATCCGTAGCCCACGCTATATGGGTTAGTCGCTACAGCACCGGCGTTGCCAACAGGATGATAAAAGTCCTGAATGACAGCGACGCCGAACTTACCGCAAGGTTGCTGGTGGCTATTGATACGCTGGACGCTGAGAGCTTTACCGTTTCTAGGCTGGAAGCGTTACTGGTAAGCGTCAGGGCAATAAACAAGGATGCGATTCAGTCGATGTATGCAGCTCTTACTGCCGAGTTGCAGGAACTGGCGAAGCACGAAGCCACTTTTCAGATGAGCCTCTTCCAGTTTGCCATTCCCGACGATGTTCTGGCTCTTCATCCACTGGTTGGCATCTCCCCGGATGCAGTTTATGCCGCGGCGATGGGGCGTCCATTCCAGGGACGTTTGCTGAGTGAATGGGCCAGCAACCTCGAAGCTGATCGGATGGCGCGGATATCCAATACTGTGCGGCAGGGATTCCTGCTGGGCGATACGCATGAGCAGATCGCAAAAAAGGTTCGTGGACATGCTAACCGCGGCTACCAGGATGGTGCGCTTCAGATGAGCCGGGCCAATGCGGCCAGCATAGCGAAAACGGCAGTAGGACATCTTGCATCAACAGCAAGACAAAGCTTTGCGTCGGCGAACGACGACATTCTGAAGGGTAAGCAGTGGTTATCTACTTTGGATAACCGGACATCAAAGGATTGTCGGATCCGCGACCGACTCAAGTACACGCTGGATAACAAACCGATAGGACACAAGGTGCCTTATTTGCAGGGACCTGGGAAAATCCACTTTTGCTGTCGGAGCACCGAAACTTACATCCTGAAATCGTCCGAGGAATTAGGTATTAAAGTCGGCGAAATCAAGGATAGCTCGCGCGCCAGCATGGATGGACAGTTTCCGGCTGACACGAATTACCAGGACTGGTTCTCCCGGCAGTCGTTCACGCGACAAGCTGAGATTGTCGGAGAAACGCGCGCCAGGCTGATTCGTGATGGCGGCATGTCTCCCGATGAGTTCTACAACGACAGGGGCGAGTGGCTGACGCTGGACCAGTTGCGCTCAAAGGATGAGCAGGCATTCAGAAACGCCAGGCTTTAACCAACATATCTTATTCAATCAGGCTGCCTTCTGGCGGCCTTTTTTATTGGGCCAGGCCCACAGTAACTATCCCAAGGGGACAACATGCTTATTCGTAACATGCTCATTAAATATTATTCGGCAGCTGGTGGTGAAGGTGGTGATGGCGGTGGCTCCGGTAGTGGTGCGCCCGAGATTACGCCGGAAATCCAAAAGCTGATCGATGAGCAGGTCAGTGCTCAGGTTTCAGGCCTGAAAAATAAAAATAGTGAGTTACTCGGTAAGCTCAAAGAGTCCACTGAGTCGCTTAAGCGTTTTGAAGGTATCGATCCTGACGCGGTGAAAACTATTCTCCAGCGTTTCTCTGATGATGAAGAGGCGCAACTGATCGCCGCCGGGAAAATTGACGAGGTACTGGATAAACGCACTGAGCGGCTACGTGCTGATGTTGATAAGCAAATCAAAGCCGCTAATGAACGCGCTGAAAAGGCGGAAGCGTTCTCCAACAAATTCCGTGATCGTGTCCTGGGTGATGCTATCCGCAGCGCAGCGCTTAAGGCTGGCGCGCTGCCAGAAGCATCCGACGATCTGATTCTTCGTGCTAAAGGCACATTCCAGCTCAACGACGAAGGCGAGGCCGTAGCAGTTGATGCAAATGGCGATGTTCTGTTCGGTAAAGACGGCAAAACTCCGCTCACTCCGGTTGAGTGGGCTGAATCTCTGAAAGAGACGGCCCCGCACCTGTTCCCGCGCGCCGAAGGCTCCGGGGCTGGTGGTCATAAACCCGGTGGCGGTGGCGGTAGTCTGAAACGTTCAGAAATGAGCTCAAGCGACAAAGCGGACTACATTCGCAAACATGGCCAGCAGGCCTATCTCAAATTGCCTAAGTAAGGACTAATCAATGCCTACGACCGTAAACAGTGACCTGATTATCTATGACGACCTCGCGCAGACTGCGTTTCTTGAGCGTCGCCAGGATAATCTGGAAGTCTTCAACGCCGCTTCAAACGGCGCAATCATTCTCGACAACGAACTGATCGAGGGTGATTTTCGCAAGCGCACCTTCTATAAAGTTGGTGGTTCTATCGAATCGCGAAACGTTAACTCCACCGACCCGGTAACGGGTAAAAAAATCGGTGCCGGCGAATCTGTCAGTGTCAAGGCGCCGTGGAAATACGGCCCGTATGAAACCACGGAGGAGGCGTTTAAACGTCGGGGTCGCGACGTTAGCGAATTCTCCGAGGTGATCGGCGTCGACGTCGCTGATGCAACGCTTGAAGGTTATATCAAGTATGCCCTACAGGGTCTTGTTGCAGCCATTGGCGCAAATGCTGACATGACGGTATCCGCGGATATTGCCACTGATGGTAAGAAAACGCTGACCCGTGGCCTGCGTAAATACGGCGATAAATTTAACCGTGTTGCGCTGTTCGTTATGCATTCCACGACCTATTTCGACATTGTTGATCAGGCTATCGACAACAAAATTTACGAAGAAGCTGGCGTGGTGGTTTATGGCGGACAGCCAGGCACGTTGGGTAAACCGGTGCTGGTAACTGACACCATGCCAGTTGATGCGATTCTGGGGCTGGTGGCCGGCGCGGTATCCGTAACGGAATCACAGGCTCCGGGCTTCCGTTCCTACGATATCAACGACCAGGAAAACCTTGCCATTGGCTATCGCGCAGAGGGTACGGTTAACGTTGAACTGCTGGGTTACAGCTGGGATGAGACGAAGGGCGCTAACCCTGACCTGACTAAAATCGGCACCGGCGCGAACTGGAAAAAACATTTCACCAGTAACAAATCCACTGCAGGCGTACTGATTAAGCTGGAAGCCCCTGCGGGGGAGTAACCCTGTCAGTGGATAAAACTTCCGCAACTGCTGACAGTACCGACGCGGTGACCGTTTCGCTCAAGTACACCAGAAATGGTGCAGGAGTCTCCGGCGCATCTGTGGCGTGGACGTCTACAGGCGGCACACTAAGTGCTTCGACGTCACAGACAGGGTCTGCTGGTGGCTCGACGGTGAAACTCACCTCTGCTACGGCCGGCTCCTTCACGGTGACGGCTACCGTTGACGGTGTGGTGAAAACAACTGAAGCGATTGCGTTCACTGCTCCTGCGGGTGGTTAACCGACGGGGCGAAAGCCCCGTTTCTTTTGGTGAGGATCCGATGACCGTTTATATAACAATCCAGGACGTTGACGAGTTGCTGGGGGATACCTGGGCTGCCGCCGACAAAAAGGGTAAAGCCGTGCTCCAGGCAAACACCTGGATGACGGCGCTTAACCTTCAGGATATCGACCCGGAGCATATTCCTGAAGAAGTTAAGCAAGCCGGAGCGTTTATCGCTTCCGTAGCCGCTGCAGGCAATCTGTATCAGCAAAAAACAGATTCCGGCGTGGTGACGAGCAAAAGCGTTGAGGCCGACGATGTGAAGGTTACCCGCACTTTTGCCGAGCTTTCAACCACCAGCACTGAATTACTCGATCCTGATTTGCAGCTGGCGCTGGATATGCTCAAACCGTGGATGATTAACCCTTTCCAGACGTTCTTTGTGAGGGCGTGATATGTCCGATTTGAAGGTGGTCCCATTTCAAAAGCCCAGCCATCACAACCTCGATAACGACCAGGTTATTCGCCTGCTGAAACAGGCTCTGGAGAGAGCCGAAAACGGCGGCTGCCACAGTGTCGCAGTGATACTGCTTGATGATGAGGGTAACGCGATTGATTGCTGGCATAACGGTGGACGCCCCTATGTGATGGTTGGCGCTATGGAGTCGCTTAAAACCGACTTTATCCATGCTCATATTGAGCGGCGGTAAGGGGGTAACATGCAAAATCCATATGTGCATTATGCCGGCGACGGGCTCGGTCCCCGCGATGTGTTTGTGAATGGAAACCCGATCAGACATGTCGTTTACGCAAACCAGGCAAAGGGTGTTGTAGAGTTTGCTCCGCTCCCGCTGCGGGTTAAGCGCAATGGCGAAATTTATACCAGAAAACTGCGTGGTAACGTCCTGGTCCTTTTTACTGGCGGATATGTTTCTAACAATATACCGCTTCAGCGTTTTGGTGAAAAAGGCATAGAGGAGGTAGACCGTGGGTATCCGCGACGAACTCCAAACTGAAGTCGCCGCAGCCTTCGATACCGACCTGCGGGATGCCGTTAAGGATTTCACTGGGTCATATACCGTTCGGGGTGCCTGGGACCCGGTGACGGAAACCGGCACTGAAACGCAGGTGACTTACTCGGGGCGTGGAGTGCTGGCGCGCTATAAGCTGCGCCGTATCGATGGCGTTAACATTCTGCATGGTGATGTGAAGCTAACCGCACTGGTTAACGAGGTGACTGATAAGCCGGCCGTCGGGCATATCATCACCGCACCGGATCCGGTTACGGGTGAGCTTCAGTGCTACGAGGTCATCACCGCTTCTGCCGACTCTGCTGGCGCTGCGTACTCCATTCAACTGCGGAGGGCGTGATATGGCTAAGGGCTGGAACATTGACCCGGCGGCATTCGCCGGGCTGGTGGCAGAAGATGTCAAACTACGCCAGCGGACAATCGCCATTCAGCTGCTGAATGAAATCGTTCAGCGGTCGCCGGTAGGAAACCCGGAGCTGTGGGCCATTAACGCGACCGCGGTTCAGTACAACAAAGCTGTTGGGGAATGGAACGAATCTCTTTATGCCGATCCTGCCAACCTGACAAAGACAGGCCGTCTCAGAAAGAAAGTCCGTGTTAATGACAGCATGGATATCAGGCGGCCGGCTGAGTATCGCGCAGGAACCTTCAGGGCATCGCATTTCGTCAGCATCGGCGAACCTAATCATTCCGTCCCGACCGAACCGGATCCGCGCGGGACAATGACGTTTCTTAATGGCAAAAATATCATTGACCAGGCGCCAGCCTACTCGGTGATTTACATCCAGTCGAACCTGCCTTACTCCGTGCCTCTGGAGAATGGACACTCAACGCAAGCGCCGACAGGCGTCTATGCCGTCTCGTTTAATGGTGTGATTCAGGCCTACAAATGACCTTCACAGAAATCAGAAACGCTGTCATTTCCCGAATGGCGGCACAGACCGCTATTGCCTCTGATGCGGTGGATTATCCCAATGGCCCGGTATTTGACCCCAGTAACCGCGATATCTGGGCCCGACTAACCAACATTGCTGGGCAGGCTGGCGCAACCGAGATCGGGGACGGGCCGGTAGTCCACAGGACGGGCTTACTCATCATTCAGCTTTTTGTTCCGGTCGGTTCCGGGACGTTGCTTATCTCCCGAACGGCCGATCAGCTAACGGAGCTATTCGAGTTTAAGGATGACGGAAAGCTGAGTTATTTCGCTGTTTCTGCTGTGCCGGCGGGTGAGACCGATGGCTGGTTACAGCTCAATCTTCAAATTCCTTATCGCGCTCTGTAGCGCACAAAAAACAGGAGGCTCCTGTGAGCTCAGGTGCAAAAGTAGTAGCCGCGTTTATTCGCGAGACAACGCCAGGAATCACGCCTACAGCAGGGGCGTGGAACCTGCTGCGTCGTTCTTCATTTGGTCTGAAACCAACGCAGAACACCAACGACAATGACGAAATCGCTGGTGACCGCATGGCGCAAGGTGTTTCACGCGGCACAGTGGATGTCGGCGGCGATGTCGGCACGCGGTTTCGCTGGAACCAGCATGATGATTTTCTTTCCAGCTGCTTCGGTTCCGAATGGCTAAATAACGTGCTAACGATGGGTAATGGTCGCATTACGTTCTCCGTGGCGACTTTTGCCAGTGATGTGGGGATCGCCCAGATTGCCCGCGGTTGCCAGGTTGGCACCTTCCAGATGGAAATCCCGGCCGATGGTGATATCACTGCAACCATTACGTTTGCAGGGCTGGACTGGGAGACGAAGGGGGACGATACCAGCTATTTCACCGCGCCGGTGGATTTAGCGGGG
>OGXE01001375.1_pt1 | contig 20949 bp, 19 predicted proteins | sample 1576181 | NCBI WGS metagenome assembly OGXE01 (sample SAMEA3541478, study PRJEB24748) | human gut metagenome | biome: human gut; feature: human-associated habitat; material: faeces | place: China | collected 2012 | reverse complement strand
CATGGGCGTTATTATCATGACGCTGGACGAAGAGGTATCTCAACTCAACCCCATGGCGATGAAGATGATGGGAGTCCGTCCGGAAGAAGCCGAGGGGAGGAAATTGTCGGAAATCGATTCTCCGCTTGCCCTGGAATTGGCCGCCATTCCGAATGGAGAAACCAGCACCGTCCGGCTGAACGACTCGAGTATCTATAAATGCACCCACTCTTCATTTGTGGACCGCGGCTTCCAGCATCCTTTCTATCTGATGGAAGGATTGACCGATGAAGTGATGAAAGCTGAAAAGAAAGCATACGAGAAAGTGATCCGTATGATTGCGCATGAGGTGAATAATACAACAGCGGGCATCACTTCCACATTGGATACGGTAGAGCAGGCATTGTCCGAGTCGGAAGGTATGGAGGATATTTGCGATGTGATGCGCGTATGTACCGAGCGTTGTTTTTCTATGAGCCATTTCATTACCCGCTTTGCCGATGTGGTGAAGATTCCCGAGCCCCGTTTTACTCCGACCAACCTGAATGACCTTGCATTTACCTGCAAGCGCTTTATGGAAGGGATGTGCAATGACCGGAACATCCGGTTGCAACTGATATGTGACGAATCTCTGGACGATGTGAAGCTGGATGCGTCTCTGTTTGAACAAGTATTGGTAAATATTATTAAGAATGCAGCCGAGAGTATCGGACAGGACGGGCAGATCATCATTCGTACTTCATTGCCTACAGCTATCGAAGTGGTGGATAACGGACCCGGTATATCAAAAGAGACTGAAGCAAAACTCTTCAGTCCCTTCTTTTCTACCAAACCCAACGGACAAGGTATCGGTTTGATTTTTATTCGCGAAGTTCTGAGCCGTCATGGCTGCACGTTTTCATTGCGTACATACGCCGACGGACTGACAAGATTCAGGATTCTATTTCCGTGATTCTTGCCATTTCACGGCATATTCATCCAGTATCCGTTTGATTCCCTGACCTATTTTCACATAATCCTTTTCATTCAGGTTAGCCAGTGATACACGTACGCTCCATTCCGGTCCGGCAAAACCTCCTCCGTTAAGCAATACCAGTGAGGTTTCGTTGGCCAGGCGGAAAACAACATCCAGCGGGCTGTAAGTTTTCTTCAGATAACTGACAAATTCTTCTCCATAGAATATCTTGGCCCATACCAGCATATCTATTTCGCTGTAGTAACCTACACGCAGTGGATCGTCTACGAGTGAGAATCCGGTGTTATCCCACAGGGCTTTCAGACGACGCCGGATAATCTCCTGCATTTTGTTTTTATACCGGTTTTCCTTATCCAGAATGGCGAAAGAAGCAAACAGGCTCATTTGCGTCTGTTGTGGCAGCGATAATCCGGCGGTGTGGTTCAGAGCTACCTGGCGGCTGTCAGCCACCATGCGGTCGATGAATTTCAGTTTCTCGGGTGTAAGAGTCAGACTGGAGTAACGCTTATTGAGAATTGTCTTCTGCTCTTCCGGCAGGTGGGCTATCATCCGGTCGAAGATATTCTCTTCGTGCAGAGCGATCACGGCATCCCTCCATCCCGTGGCTCCGAAATATTTGGAGAAAGAGTAGACACACAAAGTGTTTTGTGGTAATTCGGCCATCAGTGAGCGGAAATGCGGACTGAATGTTCCGTATACGTCATCTGTAATAATCATCAGGTTCGGATTGTCTTTTTTCACGATATCTACAATCCGTGCGGCAGTCTCGGGACTCAGTGTATAACTGGGCGGGTTACTGGGATTGGTAATGAAGAGTGCCTTGATCTGCGGGTTCCTCAGGCGGTCTATATCTTCGTCTTTGTATTGCCAGGTGTGCAATCCGTCTGTCGTCATCTGATCCGCAGATATTTCCGTAACGTTAAATTCATAGCGTCTCAATTGAGGAATTTCAATATAAGGAGTGAAGACAGGTACCATCAAGGCGATTCCATCCCCTTTATTGAGCAGGAAGTTTTCTTGCAGAGAGTCGAAAACGTAGCACATGGCTGCTGTTCCGCCTTCGGTGGCAAACAAATCGTATTTGCCTTTCGGCGGACGACGGTCGCACATCTCCTGTGCCAGATAGTCTTGCACAATCATTTCGGTAAATTGCAGAATGCGGTCCGGCACCGGATACTGATCGCCTACCACTCCTTCCGCCCATTCGTGGACAAGGGTATCCGGGTCGGCGGCATGTTCCAGCAACATGTATTGATAAGTCCCTTTCAACAGCTCTGCCCCCGGCTGGCTGTGGTTGGTCTTGAGGAAAGTCTCAAAGCGGGCGGCAATTCCGTCTTTTTGCGGAATACCGGCTATTCCTTCCGGCAGGTACATCACACGCCTACACTCTTCCAATCCGAATTTACCTAAAAGGAAGAACGCTTCGCGCGGAGTGGTAGCAATCCAGTTCGGATTTCCACGTCCGGCATTCAGCATGGTGTGGGCTATCTTCTTGATGCTCTCGTCAGCCATTTCAATCAGTTTGTTCTTCAATTCGAAAGGACTGATGCTCTCCATCTTTTTAGCAAAACTTTTAGTTACTGCTCCGTTGTTTTCATTACTTTTCATCATTATATCAAGAGTTATGTTTAGTTAATATTAAAAATCTGTTTCTACATAAGTAATACGATCACTACTCCCCAGATAATCAGAAGAGTATTCCCGACAGCATACGTCACAGTATATCCCAAAGCAGGAGTTTCGCTTTCAACGGCTTCCTGGATGGCTCCTAATGCAGCCGTAGTGGTACGTGCGCCGGCTGTGCATCCCAATACCAGTGCCGGATGGAATTTAAAGATATATTTTGCCATCAGTATGCCTGCTATCAGAGGAATGGAAGTGGCCAGTGCGCCTACGATGAACAGGCTTAAACCCACTTCCTTGAACCCTTGCACGAAGCTGGGACCTGCAGCAATGCCCACAACGGCAATAAACATGTTCAGCCCCACGTTGTCCAGTATCCAGAGAGCGGGTTCGGGAATACGTCCGAAAGTAGGGTGTTTGCTGCGTAGCCATCCGAAGAATAATCCGCCGATCAAGGCTCCTCCGCTGGTGCTGAGGCTGATGGGGACTCCTCCCATGTGAATGCTGAGTGCGCCGATCAGTCCTCCTATCAAAATGCCCAATCCGACGAAGATCATGTCTGTCTGGTTGGTCGGCCGGTCGGCATATCCCAGCTGCTTGGCTGCCGCATCCACTTCATGTTTGGTACCCACCAGTTCCACCATGTCACCGGCGTCGACCACGGTCTGGGCCAATACCGGTATGTCGATACCTGCCCGTTTGATGCGGCGAATGCTGACACCGTGCATAAATTTCAGGGCCCGGATGGTGCTGACTTTTTCTCCGGCAACCGTTTTGCGGGTGACCATAACGGGTAATACCTCGGCAGGGAAGTCCAGCAACTGCGGGTCCAATACTTCAGGACCGATCCAGTCCTCTTCACCGATCACATACTCGCGCCGGCCGCTCAGTACCACTTCGTCGCCTTTCTTCAGTACAAAAGTCGGACTAACCTCTTTTACGATGACTCCTGCCTGGCGCACCCGTTCCACAAACAGGCGTTTATCGTTTTCCTGAAAATAACTTTCAAGATCTGACACCCGTTTGCCGTCACCAAACCACTCGTTGGCTATTTTATAAGCACGGAAAGTGACGGGGCGGGCGGCTGCCATGAATCCGGGTTGATCCGCTTCGTTATTTCCCATTTTGGCTTCCAGTTCTTTGCAGGCAGCTTTCACTTTATCGAGTCCCCCCAGCAGTCGCGGGCCGAGTGAACCCAATACCCATGCAGAGCCCGCCGTACCGAAGATGTAAGTCACCGCATAGCAAACAGGCATCGAGCTGAGATCGGTTTCCGCTCCGCCCGGCAGTTCGCGGATCGTATCGGTCGCCACGCCCAGCACGGCCGACATCGTCTGCGACCCGGCCAGCAGCCCCGCAGCCTGCGAAAGCGTATAGCCCATCAGCCAGGAGAAAAGCCACACCGAGCCGAGACACAGCAAACAGACTACGACGGCGAAGGCCACCTGCGGCAATCCGTCCTTCTTCAACCCCCGGAAGAACTGCGGGCCGACCGCATACCCCACGGCGAAAAGGAACATCAGGAAGAAAAGGGTTTTGGCCGGTTCGGGAATCTCGATACGAAGCTGCCCGACGACCACGCCCACCAGCAGCACGCTGGTTACCGTTCCGAGCGAAAAGCTGCGGATGCGCAGCTTACCCAGCAAAAACCCCAGCGCAACGGTCAGAAAGACGGCCAGCGCCGGGTTCGCCTGGATGAAGTGCGTGAATTGTACACCTGTAAACATAATTTATCTCGTTTTCTTCGTTAGGTTTCACGTCGATCAAACGGCAAACCGTGTGCCGCAAACGCACAAACGAAGAATCAGCGGGATAAATAACGCTCCGTAAGACGGGAAACGGCGTAATCGCCGAGGATTTCACGCGGAATAACGAGCATTTCGCGCAAGGAGGGCGTCCAGCGCTCCACGACGATCCGGTAGAAAACAGCGTGGATCGCCCGGTGCGAAAGCTGATGCACGGGCATCGTGACGGTCCCGGCAAGGCATACCGCCCCGGCATCTTTGAAGAGAGCGCAAAACTCCGGCATCGCGGCCAACACCGTATATTCCACAGGTTCGGGAGTTTCGATGAGCGGAAATTCGTACAACCCCTGCCAAATGTCGCCGGCACCCCGTCGGCGCAACACCAATTCATCGCCGCATTCGACGTGCAGGTAGTTGAAATAGCGGGGTTCGACAGCCGTACGCCCCTGTTTGACGGGGCGGACATCGACCGTACGGGCGGCAAAAGCCAGACAACGGTCGCGCAAAGGACACTCCGTACAGCGGGGCTGTGCCGGAAGACAGCAAAGAGCCCCGAAATCCATAATGGCCTGGTTGTAAAGTCCCGGCCGCTGCCGGTCGATCAGCGAATCGGCCAACGCAGCGAACGTCCGCCTTCCGGAAGTCGTATCGATGGGCGTATCGAGGTCATAAAGGCGGGAAAGCACCCGAAAGACATTGCCGTCGAGTGCGGCACAGGGTTCGTCGTAGGCGATCGAACAGATCGCCGCAGCCGTATAGTCGCCCACGCCGGGCAATGCCCGCACGTCGGCATAGTCCGTCGGGAAAACGCCGCCGTGCGTTTCCACGATCCGCCGGGCTGCGGCCAGCAGGTTCCGGGCCCGGGAGTAGTAGCCGAGTCCCTGCCAGCACTTGAGAACCAGATCTTCGGGAGCCGAAGCGAGGGCCGCGACGTCAGGGAACAGTTCGAGGAAACGATGATAATAGGACATACCCTGCGCCACGCGGGTCTGTTGCAGGATCACTTCCGAAATCCAGATCCGGTAAGGGTCCCGTGTGCGACGCCAGGGAAGGTCGCGCCCCTCGCGGCCGTACCACTCCAGGAGCCGCGAAGCGACCTCGGGATCGGGAACGTATGTCTGCTGATCGTTTTTCAAAATCCTCCGGGAAAAGACGATTCCCCCGGACAAAAATAGGGATTCAAGGCGATAAAAGCAAACCCGTCAGGTGCCCGTTCCTTCGCTCTTAAACGAAGCCGCCTTGCGGCGCGGGCGCAACAGCCACAGGAAGGGCAGTGCCGAGGCCAACGAAACGAATGTGACGAAAAGGAAATCATCGGAGATACCGGCCACGTAGCTTTCCGCCGAAGAGAGTCCGCCCTGCGCCGAATGGAACGCCGTACGGCCGGTCAGAATAACGGTAAGCAGGGCGATGCTGACGCTGCCCGAGAGTTGTTTGATGCTGTTGGAGATGCCGGCCGCCGAAGCCATATCGCGCTGGCTCAAATTCATGAGCGAGAAATCGTTCAGCGGGGCAAAGGTCAGTCCCATGCCGAAACCGCGCAGATAGAGTACCAACATGATTTGTGCATGCGTAGTATGAAGAGTAAACCGGCTGGCGAAATAGAAACTCAACGTCATGACCAGGATGCCGGTCACGGCGATAAAGAGCGGCTTGATATAGCGGGTCAGGAATCCCGAGCAGGTCGAAAGCACGCCCTGGATCAGGCCGACGGGCAGGAAAACGCTGCCGGCCATGATCGCCGTATAGCCCAGCCCCTTCTGCATGTAAAGCGGCAGCAGGTAGGTACCGCCCAGCATGCCGATACCGAAGATCGCCAGCACGGCCATCGAAACGCCGAAATTACGTTCGCCGAGCAGTTTCAGATTCAACAGCGGATTTTCGCACCGCAGCTCCCGGACGATAAAGACAATGAGTGCCGCAGCCGCAACCGCAAAACATCCGATCACCTCCGGCGAACTCCACCCCTCGGGATTCAAAGGCGAATTGCCTCGGGCCAGTGCGAAGATCAAAAGGGGCATGAAACAGACCACGCACAGGAAACCCGGCCAGTCGAAACTGCCCGCACGGGCACCGCGCCACTCCTTCTGGATAAAAATTGCAAACAGAATGGCCGCCAGTCCCACAGGAACATTGACATCGAAGATCAGGTGCCAGCTGTAATCGTCCACCAGATAACCGCCGATCAGAGGACCGAACGAGATCGAAGCGGCGGCCGCCACCGACCACAACCCCAGGGCCAGTCCCCGCTGTTGCGGAGGAAACTCCCGGGTGACGATCGCCAGGCCGAGCGACTGGATGATGCCGCTGCCGAAGCCTTGCAGGGCACGGGCCGAAATCAGGAACATATCGCTCCCGGCGCGGCCGCAGAGCCACGATCCGAAGGTGAAGAGCACCAACCCCAGAATATACATCCGTTTGTTGCCGATGCGGTCGGCGATCCAACCCGCCGAAGGCAGCATGAGCGTCATGGTAATCATATAGGCCGTAATGACCCATTCGGCGGTCGAAATGGGGATGTGAAATACCGACATAATGGTCGGCAGGCCGACGTTCACGACCGTCACGTCCATCACGGCCATGAAAGTCCCGAGCATCACGAGGCTCAAAATCCACCATTTATACCCTCGACTGTTGCGTATGCGTTCTCTCGGATTCCTCATTGCATGTTTATTCAGGAAATAAACGGGACAAAAAAAGTGCCATAAGACAGAGTGCTTCGAAATCCGAACCGAACGAAGGACGTATCGCTTTCGATACGGTTTGTGCGGCAAATCTCCCGCTCTTGGCACAATCCGTGAACGGAATGGATAATACCGCCTCGACAAAAACGTTATAATTAAATGAAATATACGCCATGAAAACCATTTTTTTCGGGACACAGCCCTACGACCGCGAATCGTTCGACCGGATCAACGCCGACTACGGGATACGGATCAAATACCACCGCAGCCACCTGAACATCGACAACGTACCCCTGGCACAAGGCGCCGATGCGGTCTGCATCTTCGTCAATGACTCGGCCGATGCTCCAACCGTCGGGGAGCTGGCCCGCATGGGCGTACGGTTGATCGCCCTGCGCTGCGCGGGTTTCAACAACGTCGATCTGAAAGCCGCCGCCGAGCACGGCATCACGGTAGTCCGGGTACCGGCCTATTCGCCCTATGCCGTGGCCGAACACGCCGTGGCACTGATGCTCTCGCTCAACCGGAAGGTACACCGCGCTTACTGGCGTACCCGGGACGGAAATTTCGCCCTGCACGGCCTCCTCGGCTTCGATATGCACGGCAAAACGGCCGGCATCGTCGGCACGGGAAAAATCGCCCGTGCCCTCATCCGCATCCTGCGGGGTTTCGGGATGGAGGTCCTCGGCTACGACCCCTGCCCCGACGAGGCGTTCGCCCGGGAATCAGGTATGACCTACGTTCCGCTGACCGAACTCTACCGCCGCTCGGACATCATCTCGCTGCACTGTCCCCTCACGGACCGAACCCTCCACATGATCGACGCCGAAGCCATCGGTCAAATGAAAGACGGGGTCATCATCATCAACACGGGACGCGGGCAGCTGATCCGCACGAGCGACCTGATCGAAGGACTCAAGGAGAAAAAGATCGGAGCGGCGGGGCTGGATGTCTATGAGGAAGAGGCGGATTACTTCTATCAGGACACCTCCGACCGGATCATGGACGACGACATGCTGGCACGCCTGCTCTCCTTCAACAACGTGATCCTCACCTCCCACCAGGGATTCTTCACCCGCGAGGCGCTGGACAACATCGCCCGCACGACCCTCGAAAACATTCAGGCATTCTCCCACGGAGAGTGCCTCAACGAAGTGAAATACAAATAAAAACAGATCATACCATGAAAAAAATCGTACTGTTGCGGCACGGCGAAAGCGCGTGGAACCGCGAAAACCGCTTCACGGGATGGACGGACGTCGATCTCACGGACAAAGGCGTCGAAGAGGCCCTCAAAGCCGGAGAATTGCTCAAAGCCGAAGGATTCCGTTTCGGCAAAGCCTACACCTCCTACCTGAAAAGGGCCGTCCGGACCCTGAACTGTGTTCTCGACCGGCTCGATCAGGAATGGATCCCCGTCGAGAAAAACTGGCGCCTCAACGAGAAACATTACGGCGTACTGCAAGGGCTCAACAAGAGCGAAACGGCGGCCCGCTTCGGCGAAGAGCAGGTGCACATCTGGCGGCGCAGCTACGACGTCGCACCCGATCCGCTGGCCGAAGACGATCCCCGCAATCCGCGCTTCGATCCCCGCTACGCCGGGATCCCGGACGAGGAGCTGCCCCGCACCGAATCGCTCAAGCAAACCATCGAACGGGCGCTGCCCTACTGGCAATGCGTGATTTTCCCCGAACTGTCCGTTCACGACGAAATCTTGGTGGTAGCGCACGGCAACAGCCTGCGGGGTATCATCAAACACCTGAAAGGCATCTCCGACGCGGCGATCTCGGAACTCAACCTCCCGACGGCCGTGCCATACGTCTTCGAATTCGACGACAAGTTACGTCTGGTGAAAGATTACTTTCTGGGCGATCCCGAACAGATCCGCAAGCTGATGGAAGCCGTAGCCAATCAGGGCAAAAAATAGCGCCGGGAATACCGGAGAAAGATAAAAAAAGAGAGCGAAGGCTGATCTTCGCTCTCTTTCAATTTTCGGGAGCTGTCCACCACCTGCCCGGCAGCGTGTCGGACCGGTCCAAACGTACCGGCTCGCCGATTCGCGGCAGCACGATCCCCGCCTCGGGATTCTCCGCCGCGAGTGCAGCCGCATTGTTCAGCGGCTCGTCCCAGGGATGCCGCGCCAGAGCGTATTTGGAATTGTGCACCGGAAAAACCCGCCGGGCGCCGAGGTCCTCTACGGCCCGCTTCAGATCGGCCGGAAGCATGTGGATATAGCGCCAATCCTCGCTGTACTGGCCGTCTTCGAGCACGGCGACATCCAGATTCGGAAACTCGCGTGCGACGTCGGCGAAATGGGTATCGTACCCGCCGTCGCCGCCGAGGAAAATCCGCTGCGACGGAGTTTCGACGACGAACGAAGCCCACAGCGTCCGGTTCGCCCGAAACGTACGTCCGGAAAAGTGCCTCGCGGGACGGCAATATACCGTAAAGCCGCCGCCGAGCGCAGCTTGTTCGCCCCAATCGAGCTCCGTGATCCGCTGCGGATCGAAACCCCAATATTCGAAATACTCGCCCACACCCAGCGGGCAGACGACACGGCCCGTGCGGTCGCGCAGCTTCGTTACCGTGCCGTAGTCGAGATGGTCCCAATGGTCGTGTGTGATGACCAGCAGGTCGATCCCAGGCATATCCTCGGGTTTATAGAGATCGGTCCCCTCGAAAGGTCTGTTGAAAAACGGCACGGGCGAAGCCGTTTCGAAAACGGGATCGACCAGAATACGCAGCCCGTCTGCCTGAATCAGGTAGGAGGAGTGGCCGAACCAGACCAGCAGGTTCTCTTTCGGATCGAGCGCTTTCAGGTCGGTCTTCACTGCAGGCAGCGCATGATCGGGACGATTGCGCTCCTTACGCTCGAAAAGGAAGTCGTACATCGTAGCCCACCAGCCCTTTCCCGATGTGAGCTGCGGCGTCGCATGCCGGTTGCGGAAAGCGCCGTCGCGGTAATTGGGCGAACGCCAGATCCGTTCCAGCCGCTCCCCGCGCGGAGCACGCCCGAATTCGGGCCGATTCATAAAAAGGGCGATCGCCGCGACCAGCAGGGCCGCAACTGCAAGGAAAACGATCATACTGCGAATTATTTTACGTTTCATATCGAACAACAAACGTGCATTGCGGAAGTTTCATAGCCCGAACCGTTTCAAAGATAATCCGAAAAACCGGAAATCCGCCGCATCGCAACGGAATAAACCGACATCATGCCGCCGAAAAGCCGCAGGATGTCCCTCCGATTTGTATTCCGGGACGGCATCCGTTATCTTTGCAGGCATCCATCGGCCCCCTCCCCGCTTTTCCCGGAAAAGCGGAAACCGGCATCCCGCCCCGAAGTCCTGCGCTTCGCCGACCCAATCCGAAACGGCCTACCTTCTCCCGCACCCTCGGCCGGAGCTTATCCACCCCGTCCGAATCCGGTCGTCGCCCCGATTCCAACCTCTTCCACACTTTTTTATTATGGCAAAACTCGAAAGACTCGTCATCCACTGCACGGCCACGCCGCCCGGCCGCGAAGTGAGTGCCGCCGATATCCACAGGTGGCACACTGCCCCCGTTTCCCAGGGCGGCCGAGGCTGGCGCCAGGTGGGTTATACCGACCTCATCCACCTGGACGGCAGCGTCGAACGGCTCGTCCCCAACAACGAAGACCGCACGGTCGATCCCTGGGAGATCACCAACGGCGCCCGTGGTTACAACGCCACCAGCCGTCACATCGCATACGCCGGAGGAGTCGCCGCCGACGGCACGACCCCCTGCGACACCCGCACTCCGCAGCAGAAAAGCGCCCTCGAACACTACGTCCGGGATTTCGTCGCCCGGTTTCCCGGCGCAGCCGTCGTAGGGCATAACGAACTGGCAGCCAAAGCCTGCCCGTCGTTCGACGTGCAGGCATGGCTCCGGGAAACCGGCATTCTCTAACCCCATTCGACACGAACTACCGAAATGAACCCGACACTTATCACCGACCTACTGACCTATGCCCTGCCGAGCGGCTTCCTGGCCGGAGCCGTCACCTGGCTGGTCAGCCGCCGCAAGCGCCGCAACGACATGCTGGCCGACATGCAGCGCTCGATCGACCTGTTGTGCGAAAAATACAACGACGTACTGCAGGAGAACGTCACCCTGCGCCGGGAAAAAGCCGACTGGCTGGTCGCCCAACAGGAACTGCTCCGCAAAATCGACAAACTCACCCGCGAAGTCGAAGGGCTCCGCAAAAACTTCAACCGCAAAACCCAGAAAAAAACCGATGAAACCTCCCCGACGAAAAAAACGGCCCGTGCTGCTGCCGCTGCTACTCCTGACGGCAGCCGGATGTGCGACGACCCGCACCACGACGCAGACCTCGGACATACAGACCCGAATACATTCGGAACGAAGCGTCGAAAAATCGCAACGCGACAGCCTCGTACGACAACTACGGCAACAGCAACAGGAGTCCGACTCGACATCACGGACCCTGCTGATCGCGACCGAATCCCTGCCGACGGACCGGACCCGGCTGGCGATCCCGCTTAAAGACCTCGAACGTCTTCCCCCGGGTGCGGCCTACACCGCCCGCAGCGGACGGGCCGCGATCCGAGCCGAAAAACAGGACGATTCGCTCGTCGTCACCGGTATAAGCGACCGAGCGGAACGGCGTACATGGCTGCTGACAAACCAGACTTTCCGGCGGCAGCGGCAATCGGACAGCCTCGCAAGCCATACCGGTCTGCGAAACATTTCCTCCTTCGTCCGCGATACGACCCTCCTGCATGAAACACACGCCTCGACGACCCGGAAAAAATCTTCCGGCAATCTGTTTCGCACGCTCTTTACCGGCATCGCACTCGGAATACTCCTGACCGTAGTGTTCCGCAAAACAGGAGTATGGGCGGCCATCCGTCGCTTTTTGAAAAACCTCCTCCCGTAGCATCTCCTTCCGACGACCGGAGGCAGCCTTTATATGGGCTGCTTCCGGTCGTTCCGCTTGCGCTCTATCCGTCGAACGAAGTGAAAACCGAAAATCCTTTGACACGGATGATTATCGAAAAAGCACTCTTTCCGGCTCGAAACACGGCTACAACTCCGTTCGAGGACGATGAATCGAACTATTCATTCCATTTGTCCACTATCCTATTTGTAGAATTATTAAACAGATTCCTCCTGAATATTTGTACTTTATATCCTTTTTTTTCTATTTTGCAATCAATTTATAATTTACAAAATCATACCCATGACATCTCCAGTAAAATTTTCTACTGTTCCGCCACTCGCTTCCGACAAAGACGAAGATTATACTTTCTCGCAAACGGATAAGTGTAGCCTTTTCCTCTGCCAAGGCGGTGAACTCGACATCGTTCTGGAAGATAAAACATACCATATCCATCAAGGCGACATATACATCTCTCCGCTTCTTATGTCTATTCAGATAAAACATCGAAGCAAGGACTTGAAAGGAATTATGCTTACAGTCGATATAGACTATATCCTGACCAATAGAAAAAAAACATTCGATCCCACTTGGAGTTTTTGCATCTACGAAAATCCATGTCTGTCGTTGTCGAAAGAACAATATATGTACATAGACCAACTGATCGACGCACTGCGAAGGCGAATCGCTACAATGAGCACTGCAGCCACCAATACACAACAAAAGATCATCAACCGCGAATTGGTGACCGCGATGGGCGAGGTACTCTGCTACGAGATACTAAGTATTTATTTCGCACGCTATCCCCAGCAACCGCAGCACAAAGATCGGAAAAACCATGTACTTCAGAATTTCATGGTTTCACTCTACCAGAATCACCGCATGGAACGGGAGGTAACCTACTACGCCCAGGAACAATATCTGACACCCCGCTATTTTTCGGCAATCATCAAAGAGAAATCGGGCATTTCGGCCCTGCAGTGGATCATTCGCATGGTCATTGCCGACGCCAAACAGATGCTCCGTTCCTCGGACTTAAGTATCAAGGAAATAGCTTCCGAACTGAATTTTTCGACCCAATCCTTCTTCGGCAAATATTTCAAACAGTACGTCGGGATTTCTCCGACTGAATATCGAAACGGGAAACTGGTCGGCCAGAGCCAACAGTCGGTTTTAGAGCGATAATTCCCGAAAGAGAGTGAAACAGACGCCGTTATCTGCCGGAAAATAAAAGGCTTTTGGCTTCGGTCCCTCAAAATATTTCCCCGGATCCAATTATATCCTGCCTGTCGGTGACAAGCAGGAGTTTTTCTTTTATTGCCAAAAATCTTTCCATTGCCTTGTCAAACAGGAACAACGGACTCTCCATTTCCTCAAAAATTCTCTGAACTTATCCGTATCCCGTCTGATAATATATTTGGAATCACGCAGGAGCATCAACTCTTCTCCCGAATAATAAACCATCTTTTCATGAAGAAGGAAACAGAATTCGAACCAGCGCTTCGACAGGTAATTTCGCAAACTTTTATTGATACTCCCGCCCCTCGAAAGACGAGATACAGGATCATTCATCCGGACCTCAATACACTGAAAAACGCAGAGGACAACCTTTCGATTGTCCTCTGCGTTTCAGAGCGGAAAACGAGACTCGAACTCGCGACCCCAACCTTGGCAAGGTTGTGCTCTACCAACTGAGCTATTTCCGCAAATTGCAAATAATCAGTTATTTACAAGCGTTAAAATAGCTGTTTTATACCTTAAAAATCGGTCTGTAACACACTCTGTATCACATTTTCTTGCTTGCAAATTGTTTGTAATTTGCAGATTCTTAATTTGTTAGGTAAAATTTCATTCCTTGTGCTACATAAAGCATTTAACACGTGTCATTCATAAGCAATTATGTTATTAGTTGATAGAGAATTAAGCGTATTCATTTATTGGATTTCTCTGCAACCGACCCCAACCTCGGTTCAGAAAAAAAGAGGAAATTTCTTTCCTCTCTCCTTTTAAGAATGTTGTGTTGCTTTTGTTTTATCTGCAATTTGTAATAGTTTTTCTGAAATATATTCAGGAGTAACCATTAAAAGCAATGAGGTCGCTATATCTGATTTTCGAATATCAATATCGTTTTTAGCAAGGTCGTTTTGGAATAACTTTTTGATAATATCTGTTGTTTTATTGATAAATACAGTGTTAATATTCAAGATTTGGCCTTTTTCAAAAGGAGGAGTATTATATGCAATATTAGACATACAAAGTCCGTGGACAAATTCAGACATATAGCCAGATATGAATTGAGATACACTATTTTTAATTCCTGCTTGTTGATATAATTCCAGCCATGAAAATCTATTTCCCTTTATCGTATTATTTAACTTTTTGTATTTCCAATTACGCCTTTGGATGATATTTTCCATATCAACATTACATAATGGATTATTTCTAATCTTTTTCAATAATTGATCTTTTGCCTTTAGATCACTCTGCATAGTTGTTTCAATTTGTTGGGCCAGTTGATCTATTTCAGTTTGTTCAATATAATTGAGATCAAAAGTCAAGGATGGAAATTTGCGTAGTTCCTTTATTCTATTTTCAACCCCATCTAAAACATACAAGTAATGTCTTAATTCTCTTTCTTCTATCGTTTTAGAGTTAATATGGATGAAATGTAATATAGTATAGTTATCGACAATCATTCGACTAAGTGTAACCAAAGATGAAACATCTATCCTATCTTCACATAGTAGATGAATTGACTGCCAAGAATCCAACATTTTCCTAATAGCGAATAATATGTAGCTATTCAGATCACTTATATACGGAGACTTATATATCTTTTGCAATTCATTAGAGATATAATCTAATTCGCAATAGGCAAGTTCAAATAAACCCTCATCATCTATCCCCATTTTACCCATGAGGTCTTTATATACTAATCCCATATTTCTTAATTATATCTATATAAACTGCTCTAAATATTTCTCGTTAAAACCCGTGAGTGGAAATTTGAATACGTTCTGTTTGCCCTCCTTTGTCGTATAGTCGAATATGACCGTATCACTCTTTATATGGGCTTCAAAGAGATTGAGCATACAATTGGACTTGGGAATATCTACCATGTTGGGCAATACAATGGCGAGACAACCCTCCTCTACGGCTTTTGGATTTAGCAGATAGGAGAATCCTACCATATAACGACCTCGTTTCTGAAAACAGATGGTCATATCTTTCGCAGGGTCGATGTCGAGTTCAAAGATATAGTGAAATTCTCGTGGTGTGGGGTCATCAGTTCTACGTCCTACGAATAGACAGACGCCGTAAATATTATCATAAGATACCCCTTTGGAGATATACGATATTTGAACATCGTCGATAGTCTCTGTGCCCGTTTTTCAATTAATGCTTGGTGTTTTTCTTTTCATTTTAGCTAAAATTTATATTGTTATTAAATGTTTGATTATGATGTAAATATACAAAAAATTTATGAAATATGCAAGTAATATAAAAAGGACAAACTTGGGCAGAACGGTATAATATAGACCGTCTGCACAAGTCTGTCCCTAATTATGCGAATACTTTACTTTACCCTTTTATAGGTGTTTGTTTCAACATATTCTGCATCTAAATTATTCTCATATAAAACGAGTTTTGCAGAGGATAGTTCTTTAATTTCAAAGGTCTGTGTATCGCCCGATGCAGTTATTGTTAACGTCTTTCCCGAAATAGAGTAGGTAATAGGGGTTGATTCTTCGGGAGTGGTGGAATTGGTATATGTTGCATAATACGTTCCCTTGCCATCTTCATTGAAAATGTACCCTGTGTAGTAACCATCGTCGGGAAATGTCTTGTCGAAATCATACTGTTCTCCTGCCTCAATTACGTAACCGACAGAATGGGTTAATTGCCATTCTCCGACAATGGACGCTTCATCCTTATCATCGGAACAAGCCGAGAAAGAAACTGCCGCAAACATGGCGGCTGCGATAAGAAACAACTTTTTCATAGTTGCAATAAGTTTAGGTTGTCGCTCTTGCACCTATGCGACGATTAATTTTTGGATTTAATGAAACAGAAAGCGTGGTGCCGAAAACTTATTTAGTCAAACAGGTCGTAGGAAACCCAAGGTATAAATAAGCAACAGCCCCACGCCTATATCCACAAATGGATATGACGCGAGAAGATGTCTGCCGTTCTCTACCTTGTCCGAATTTCCTACATTTATAAAGTAAGATTCGGAAATGAAAACAAGAACCAATCAAATGAAGATAAAGCACTGTTATATCAGCATATTATAACGGATATTGCATTTTCACTTGTTAGCATCCTTTGCAGTTATTAGGTTCTTTTTCGGCGTATTTTTGTTTCTTATTTGTTCCTTTATTCGGATTATTCTTTCTACCTTTGCGGCAGAAATAACGAGTAAAAAGAGAAATTATGCCCCGAATAAAGAAACCCGCGAAAGTCAAGGAGCCGATCCGTCTTCGGATGAAAGAATTGGCCGACGGCAGCAAAAGTTTGTATCTCGACATATACCGCAACGGCAAGCGGTCGTATGAATATCTCAAGATGTACATCATCCCCGAAACGGACGATAATGCCCGCAAACGGAATGCAGCGACCATGACGGCGGCCAATACGATCAAGTCTCGGCGCATCATCGAACTGACCAACGGCGAAGCAGGAATCAAGCGTGCCGACAATCAGGAAACAGTTTCATTGCTGGATTGGATGAATACTTACATGGAGAACCAGCAGAAACGAGGCAAAAAGGACGGACACCAAATCAAGGTAGCCATCCAAATACTGAAAGACTATGCAGGCGAACGGGTAACGATGGGGCAGGTGGACAAAACCTTTTGTCAGGGATATATCGACTACCTTCTGACGGAATATCGTCCGCAAGGAAAACCCGTCTCGAAATTCACGGCACAGAACTATTACCGGGTGCTGAACGGAGCATTGAACGCTGCTGTCCGTGCCGACGTGATCAAACTGAATCCCTTTACGAAAATTGGCAATTCGGACAAGATACACCGTCCCGAAAGCAAAAGGGAGTATATGACTATCGAGGAGCTTCGGGCATTGATCGCCACCCCGATGAAGAACGAGGCGGTAAAACAGGCTTATCTGTTCTCCTGCTTCTGCGGACTGCGGATAAGCGATATAATCGGCTTGAAATGGGGCAACGTCTATGCGGATAATGGACAGTATCGGTTGGAGGTCGTGATGCAGAAGACCAAAGAGCCGATTTACCTCCCGCTTTCGCCCGAAGCGTTACGGTGGATGCCCGAGCGGGGCGAGAAGATGGCGGAGGATGCAGTGTTCGACCTGCCCTCTACAACGCATATCAACATCCTGCTCAAGCCATGGGCGAAAGCGGCGGGAATCGACAAGCGGTTTTCGTTCCACACGGCGAGGCATACGTTCGCCACGATGATGCTGACTCTCGGTGCAGATTTATACACGACTTCGAAATTGCTCGGGCATACGGACGTGAAGATGACGCAGGTTTACGCCAAAATCATCAACCGCAAGAAAGACGAAGCGGTGAATCTGGTGAACGGATTGTTCGATTGATTCGGAATCGAGAGCGGTTCGGAAAACGGTTTACTTTACTACGGGGGCGTATAGGAGAAAAAGAAAATAAACCTTTTTTGCGAGCTGAATATATAGCCCTAAATATAGCCGGCTATTAGTCGGTTCAAAATCGCGCTGTGAACTTTTTTCTGTTCCCTTTTCTCGTTCAAATTTTCGTCGTATGATGAATGATTGTTGTTCCGGCTGCGAATATATCCTTTGTTCATTTGTTCTGCCAGATCCCGACAGCCTAATATCGGACAATTACACCGCCTCTGCTTGCAGATTGAATGGCAGCACTCCCGACAACGAATGTTTGTTGGGGTATTAGGCTCCCCCGACTGTTGTCGGGCTGTACAGCAGGCAAGCTGGATCAACTTTGCAAATGGAAGATAAATGTGAATCATCACAAGCGTGTCAGTTGACATTAGCCAATCTCAAATCCGACCAGTATAAGGCGGAGAGTGGTTAATATGGAAATGGGGAAATCTCTTCAGTCGGGACGACCGAACATCCTCAATCAATTATAGTAGGGTAAATAAGAGTTTTATATTTTAAAATAATTGCTTGGCAACTGACGCTGAAACAAGCATGACGATAACTGAATTATGCGATAACTCAAATGTATTTATGTATTGTTATGACGTAGGTGGCTATTGGGGGATCAAGAATAGCCACTATAATTTTATCCTAAACACGCGGCAATTTGATGGAATATGCTATTGCAAAGTTAAAAACAGCGGAGATTGTCGGAATGGGTGCGAAACATTTAGCGCAAATTGACAAAATATGCGCAAAACATTTGGCGGATACCAACAAAAGCACTATATTTGCGCTATATATCAACGGCTATGGAGAAAGATACTATATTGTTCAAGCGTAAGATGTACGACCGATTGCTCAAATGGAAGAGGGAGCGGAACGGAGAATCCGCAATTCTCATACAAGGAGCAAGACGAATCGGAAAGTCCACACTTGCAGAAGAGTTTGCTCGAAATGAGTATGAGTCCTACATTCTCATCGACTTTGCCATTGCACCGGCAGAAGTGCAGGAGCTTTTTAATGATATATCAGACTTGAACTATATATTTCTTCGGCTGCAACTTATCTATCGGGTGCAGTTGATTGAACGCAAGTCGGTAATCATATTCGATGAGATACAAAAGGCTCCTTTGGCTCGTCAGGCTATCAAACATTTGGTTAAAGACCGTCGATACGACTATATCGAAACCGGCTCACTCATTACCGTTCACAAAAGCAGTCAGGATATCCTGCTGCCGAGCGAGGAGACGCGGGTCGATATGTTTCCGATGGACTATGAAGAATTTCGATGGGCGTTAGGCGATACCGCCACGATACCGTTGCTGCGCACGGCATTTGAAAAACGAATACCGTTAGGCGATGCCGTTCATCGTAGAATGATGCGCGATTTCCGCTTGTATATGTTGGTCGGAGGTATGCCGAAAGCAGTAGCAGAGTATATCAAGACGAACAATCTTGGAGCAGTAGATTTAGTAAAGCGGGATATTGTTTCGCTGTACGAGGAGGATTTTTGGAAGTTGGATAATACGGGCAGAGCTACGGCATTGTACGATGCAATACCTGCACAATTAAGTAAGAATGCTTCGCGGTATCAAATAGCATCGGCTATACCCGGCGAAAGAGCAGAGCGAGTTGCAGGCATCGTTAAAATGATGAATAATTTCATGTCTGCAAATGTTGCATATCATTCCAATGACCCGAATGTCGGATTGGCTCTTACGATGGATAATGAACGCTTTAAGATATATGCATCCGATACCGGAATGTTTGTAACACTGGCTTTCAAGGACAAGGACTTTACGGATAACATTATTTATGAAAAACTGCTGAACGACAAACTCAGCGCTAATTTAGGCTATGTCTATGAGAATGTTATAGCCCAGATGTTGAGGTCTGCCGGCAAGCAGTTGTTTTATCATACGATACCGACCCCGGATGGAAAGAAATACTATGAAATAGATTTCTTGATAGCAGACGAGCATAAAATATCGCCGATTGAAGTGAAGTCATCCGGCTATAAATCGCATACCTCGTTGGATGTTTTCTGTGATAAGTTCTCCGACCGCGTGCAGAACAAGTATGTTATCTACACCAAAGACCTGAAACGCGAGCAAGGAATTGACTATATCCCCGTATATATGACGATGTTTTTGTGATTTTAACAATAACGCATTGAGTTATGGGTAAGCTGTTAGATTATATAGCGAAGGAAACGCAAGGCGAATGCTTTGCGTCGTTCAAGTATTGTTATGACAATATGTTGCCCCCGAATATCGAGTACGAGGCGAAAGAAGACTCATATATCAATCTGAAAGAATTTGCAGAGAGTATACATGACCCTCATATGAGAGACATGTGCCCCTTGGCTGAAAAGATGATGTCTATGCCTCCATTATTCAAATACTTTCTTGATGGTTCGCGCCGGGTCTATAAGGTGGATGACATACAGTACGATAAAAAGGTTTTTCCAATTGTCAGTGGACAGATTTCCGTTTCCTGCTGTGGCAGAGAGATGAATGATGATAATACATTCCGAAGTTTCGGTAAAGTTTTCGAGGAAGCATATCCGGTGGTCTGTTTACCGATAACAGCTAACGATGAAGGCATTGATAACGGAGTGTATTTTAATAATCTATGCAACAAACTAAACGAATTACCTTATATGATTTGAATTTTCTATTTGCTATGGTCAACATAGAATCATCATCATTTATTCGGATTAGACCAATGTGATAATGCTCCGCTACTTGTATTGCTCCCTGTTGAAATCCATGTCTTGATATTACAATGCCTTTTTGTGCTTTTAGTTGGGATATTTTCGTGTAGAATTCTTCTACATCATCAACAGAAGTAGGACGATTACAATCTTTACATTCAATAATTGTCAGAATATTATATGAAGATGATATCTCCATTGTCGTTTCAATAGATATATCTGTAATTATGTGCTTTTTTCGAGCTTCTGAATAATATTTCTCTTTTTTCTTAATAACACTCTGTTTCCTATTGACAGGTAATTTTTCATCTTCCAATAGCCCTTTGAAGATTTGATAAATTTTGTCTTCAAATTTATTTCCTTTGGCAGTTGTATTCATAGTAGTTAAAGGTTTCCTAAAATTAGCAATATTAAATTTAATACACAATTTTATGCTGTAATATTTTGAAAATGACTAATATAATATTATTTATAATATTTTCACCATCTATTTTACATAGTCTGTGAGTGTCCATTTTCGGCAAGTAGATTCAGATGTTGGCACTTTGTTCGTGGGCGGTATATATGCAATTTTTATAATCTTGGGCTTATTGAGTGAGTGCCTACGGCACGCCATATAAAGATGAATAACCACTACTGTCCCGTAAAAGCGGGCAAGTCGGTCTTTGAAATAGTTGAAACATAGT
>OGXE01001357.1_pt1 | contig 21084 bp, 28 predicted proteins | sample 1576181 | NCBI WGS metagenome assembly OGXE01 (sample SAMEA3541478, study PRJEB24748) | human gut metagenome | biome: human gut; feature: human-associated habitat; material: faeces | place: China | collected 2012 | reverse complement strand
TCCGTGCCTATATTGTTATCGTTATTGCGTATTTGAAACAGTCAGAACTTTAATAGCACACCACAACGTACATTTTTGTCAATCCCTTTACTGTAAGCACTTGAAAAGTGGGGATTGACAAAAGAAAACACAGTAAAATGAGAAAAGGGATATTCCAATTCAGTTTTTTGGAATATCCCTTGATTGTTATTTTAATGTGAGAGTTGCTTCACTAGAAAAAAATCCTGCACCAGCTTCAATACCTTTGAATATACCAAAATTATTAGATGTATATCCTACAAGCTCACAAGCTTCGTTAAGTACTCGTCCATTTTGTGGTAAACCATAAGTGGTATCAACAACAAAAAGTCTACCACCGCCACCGTTGTTTTCTCCTGGCGGGTCATAACTAAAGTGATATATAGTACCATCAGTACCTCGTTTTTCTTCTTGTACAGACCAGCAGTCAATCCATTCTTTTGGTACATCAACGGAGAAGTATTCATTTTCATAATGTGTTTTTGCTTTTTCTTCTTCGGCTTTTTTTCTTGCTTCTTCCTCTGCTTTACGTTTGGCTTCTTCTGCCTTGCGTTTAGCCTCTTCCTCAGCCTTTTTCTTAGCTTCTTCTAAGGCGGTTATCCTATTTGTGTATGATTCTGTTAATTCAGTAATTTTTTGCTGATAGCTTTCAAAGTCATCATTAGAAGAAAGAACATAATCTTTTTCTGCTTCTATAGTAGAAAGTAAAGAAGAAAGATTGTCTTTATTATTAGTGATAGCAGAAATATCATCTAAAGAATCAAGGTTGCTTAAAGTATTTTCTTCAATGATAGAATCATATTCTTTGGTAAAAACTTCTTGCATAGAGGAAATGGCGGATTTATATTTATCAGTTACTTGCTTAAAATTTTCTTTTGATTTATTATAATCTGTCATTTCGTTTATACATGATTTTAAAATATTCAATTTTTCTTCATGTGTTTCTACCTTAGAAAAAGAAGTTTCGGTTTTCGTGATTTTGTTAAGGCTTTTCTTTATAGCTTTTTCTTCCTCTGCCTTTTGATACATAAAATATCCGGCAATCCCAATAATTAAAATCAGAACAACGGATATAATACTTATAATTTTTGCTTTGTTTTTCATTGTATACCTCTTATCTGCAATATCTGTATTATAATGTTGGTTGGCTTTCGGAAACTGTTTGATAAGTTACTTTTCCGCAATGCTTACATGTGTAGTATACTTTGTAAGTAGTTCTAATACCTGGGACATACTGTTCTGATGTTCCAGTAACTTCACCATTTCTATCGCGTGTTTTATTCTCAACTAGAACAGAAACATTTTCTTTTGATACAATCTCTTGACCTGTCTGTTTTAATGAAAATGGCTTTTTGCAAGAAGGACATTTAGATTTTTTGCCAACTACAAAATAAATAAGACAGAAAGAAATAAACAGAAAGACAATTTCTGCCATAATCCAAGATAGTACACCAGATATTCCTTGAATTTCTGCCCTGTAATCAGAGGAAAATAATGCTAATATATTAAAAACAGGTAATAATATACCAAACCATTTAAAAATATTTACTATAGACATTTTGTCGTATAATTTGATTAACAAAGACATTTTGTTGCACCTCTTTCTATAAAATATGTTTTAAAGAATAACTAAAGAGAAGTTAATTCTTTTGTTACAGTTTTTGTTTGTACATGTCCGCAATATTTGCACTTATAAGTTTCTAGAAAAATTTTACGTTTTCCGGGGATATACTGCTCATATGTACCTATAATGTTTCCATTTCTATCCTTTTCTGCGTTTTCTACCTTTACAGAAATTCTTTCTTCATTAAGTAGTTGTGTATTAATATACTTTAATCCAGAATATTTTTTACAGGCAGGACAACGAGTTTTTATGGCATAATGTAAATCATCTAGAACCATTGCTAATAAAAATCCAATAATAAGAATTCCACACAAAATTACAGGAATTTTGTAAGAAAGGATACTAAAAATTGCAGGAATTCCAAATAAAAACGTAAGAAAAATAATTCCCCAGTATTTAACAAACTTTCTGTATTTTTCTTCGAGCAGAAACATAAAACACGGAATAATAACCCCTATACTAAGAATGAGTCCATAAATGGAATACAATATATCTTTTGTAGATTCTACAATATCTATAGTATTTGGAATTGCTGTTATCAGCCATTTAGAATTTCCGACAATTTCCATAACGACATAAAAGACACAGGGAAACGCTAGCAAAACTAATTGGAATGTTACAAAGAAAGTCATCAATATTTTTTTTATTCCCATATGTGTTTTTCTATAGGACACACTAATAAAAAAGACTGATAGAAAAAGAATGTAAGTTATACCGTTGTCATAGTGCCAATTTAAACTTTCCCTTGGAAGTGTATTATAGCCATCATTTAGTAAAAAACGAATATAAATGCTTACTGCATTTAGTCCTATCATTGCTGAAGCAATAAATAGTAAAACATATGAAAACTTTTCATTAGTAAATGTACTTAGAAAAGAAATACTTTTACAGAAAAAATTTTTAATACTGTTTTTTTTATCGCATTTTTTTGGGTTTTTTTTAAAATTGAATGTTTCGCTAGAAGAACTATCTTCTTTTAAAATTGTATTCAAATCTTCAATCATACGAGAACAACGGTATTCTATAATTTCTGTTGCTTTGCGTATATAGGATATTACATAATGTTCATATTCTTCTTTGCTATATGTATTATTCCAATGATACGCATGGGGAGAAAATATTTGCGGAATTTCCAAAGTTGTTGTGTCTGCATATTTTTCTAAATAAAAAGTACGGATAAAATCCTCAAACTTTTCCATAGTTCCCAACTGAAAATATTTTTCAAAAAAGTCACTGTTTTCCCCTACTAGCCTTTCTATGAGAAACTTAGTTGATTTTTCATCAAATATAAGATTTGGGTTTGTTAAGGCTTGCTTTACCTCCAATAAGAATTTGTCAAAGTAGTCATACCATGGACTAAGGCTTCTAGCTGTATTCAAAGTATAATTTTTACCATTAACTTCTAAGGAATTATTAGGAAGTACCATCATATTTCCAATGGTATGATATTTTTTGTGAAACTCTTTTGCCATAGCTATGATTTTCTCATTGTCTGTATATTTTTGGATTCCTAAAAAGTTGGTGAAGTCTTCTTTCGGGTGCCCCATTAAAGTGTGAAAAGAATTTAGGGTATCTCCTCTATAAGATTTTCCCAGTTCATCGAAAGTTAAATTCGGAACTTCATCGCCCCATAATAAAACATAGATGGCATTAGCAATTTTGGAATTGTCAGGGTCATATCCCCCGTATTTTTCATCATTCTCTAATAAGGCTAAGTCATAATTTAGGAAATTCCATATATTACCATTTAGTTTCTCGGCAATAAAAGATTTGACTAATTCAATGCATTCCTCCTTTTGCATGATTTTGAAACTCTCCTCCTTTGTATTTGTAGTTGTTACGATAAGTATACTACAATGCAATGCACAATGCAATGCACAATGCAATGTAAAATACAGTGCATATTTATATTATGAAATGCAATAAACTAAAATGCAGGAGGAATTAAAATGGCATTTCAATTAAAACCGAATAAAAAAGAATCAGAAAATAAAACAATCCGATTTCCAGTACATTTGATAGAACAAATAGAGGAAGCGATACGGAATCAAGATGTGACATTTTCAAGTTTTGTTATTCAGGCTTGTGAATATGCTCTGCAAGATATGGAGAGTCCTCAAAATAAAGAATAAAGGAGTAAGCAGAATGGATAAAGATTATATTGCCGGATATACTTATGATGAATGGGTCAAATTAGAAAAAGAATTTCTGAATGATTATGAAACCTCGACAACTTACAATAAGCCTTTCAGCGAATTGATTTCTGAGATTCTTGAGGGAGAAACATATATGACCTTTGCGGAAAAAACGCATTTAAGTGAAAATATGCTTTATCGTTTAAAAAAGCAAGTAGACGAAAAAGACCCACCACAGAGAAATACATTGGTGTCTGTCTGCGTAGGATATAACTTGGATTTAATGATGACACAAGCATTATTATATAGTTTGGGGTTAGGATTTAATCGTTTTAGCAAACGTGATTATGCGTATACATTTCTATTAACTCGTTGTAGAGGAAAGAGCATTGATGAATGTAACGAGATATTAAAGGGATTGGGAATTGAGGAAAGATATTGGCTCGGTTCTTATGCAAAGAAGAAAATAAGTAAATAAGATGAAAAATACATGCTATTTCGGTAGCGTGTATTTTTTTTAACCTTCTTTTTACTTATGAAGTACAAAAAGATACGATTTTAGTGTGTTTAAAAAAGATATCTTTTGGTACTTTATGAAAAAATGCGTTATTTACAAGCTTTTTCGGCTCTACATGACATGTAATAGGCAAATTTTAATTTTTGAGTAGAATATAGAGCATAAGTTGTGCAGCTTATATCATACTTAATAAGCAAAAATCAATGATTAAAGGAGGACGTCATTATGGAGATGACACTTATGGGTTTAAGACCAGTCAAATTTCAGAATAAGGAAGGCGAGTTGATTGAAGGAACAACACTCTACACAGCCTTTGAAGATGAGAAAGGTGGAGTGATTGGAAGGAAATGTGAGAAGTTCTTTGCAAATGTAGATGTTGAATTGCCGACAGATTTAGAAAGCGGTGATAAAGTAGAAATCACATTTGATTACAAAGGCAAAATTGAGTACATTGACAAAATTTAATATTGCTATTCAGAGGATGTTTCCGGGACATCCTCTGTTTCAAAACAAACGAAAGGATAAAAGAAAATGGAAAACAGATATTTAAAAGAAAAGTATAACAGAGTAAGAACGTGGTCAAGATTAAAGCTTGGGATTCAACAACTGATACAAAGACCATATTTGAATATTTTTGTCTTATTGATTTTAGGAAGTTTCCCTATTATAAGGAAGTTAATCAATGTAATGCTTGTACAGATAGAAGTTACAGAGTCTTTATTTCCAGTTTTTAAAATATCGTTACACATTATCGCAATAATTTGTCCGATTATTTTATTAGTTTATATTATTCAAATCATAGGAGAACGAGCTGCGATAAAAGACGAAACAAATATCCTACTGGTGTTTACAAATGTTAAGTTGCTGAATCAGCCCCCTATTTTAATAAGTAAAAAGAAAGATAGAAAAAAAGAAATCATTGTAAGGGAATTTTATACAAATCAGCCGTTGCATATTTGGGAGGAAAAGAAGAAAGATATTCAAGCAAAATTTAGCAGTACTTTTGTTGGTAAGGGATTAGAATACGGGGGAAAAAATCATAATGATGGGAAAAAGATTATTTTATATATGCGGAAAGGGTTGCAAGCGGAAGACAGAGGAACAATGTATGAATAAAAGGGGAAATATAGTTTTAGGAAATGATTATGATTCGTGGTATGACTATGGTATAAAAGAACCTATTACTTCAGACATAACACCAAAAACAAATACTCATTTACTTTTATGTGGTCTGTCAGGCAGTGGAAAATCATATGCATTGTTGCGATTCTTTCGAGAAGTTGTACAAGTAGGTTCTCCTCAAGATGAATATTATTTTGGAGATTTTAAGCAAGATGATAGTTTTGCTTTTCTAAGAAAATGCAACCATTATTATCCGTATAAAAAAGTGTTGGATGCACTAAATATTGTTTATGAGAAAATGCACCGAAGACAATCAGGAGAAGATAACAGTAGATATGGAATTACGTTAATTATTGATGAGTATGCCGCTTTTATCTTAGCTTTACAAGGAGAAGATAAAAAGAAAGCGACAGAAGCAATGAATAAGGTAAGTGAGATTCTAATGCTTGGTCGGAGTTTAGCAGTACGAATTGTGATAGCGGTTCAGCGTGCAGATGCGAAAATATTTGAAAATGGTGCAAGAATCAATTTCGGAATCATAGTAGTGCTTGGAAGTGCTTTAAAGAGTTCTTATGAAATGGTTATGCCAAAAGAATTTATTGAAGAAGTGGGGGAACGCAAATTTACAACTGGAGAGGGAATTCTCCTTTTACAAGGAGCAGAGTTGCACTTTATTAAGATTCCTCTAGTGAAAGATATGCAGACAATGCAGGAAATCTGTGTTAAGGCACTTTCGTAATATCTAAAATTCCAAAGGCGGTGGCGTAGCCACAAGCCTTTGGAAAAAGGTTGGCTTTAGTATTACCCAACCTTGCACAAACACGGAAAACACTAGGAAGTTCAAGGCTTTGAGCCATGTTCCTATTGTTGCACAAAAAGCACAAAAGGAGTGAATGATTATAGATACACAAGCGTATAAATATCAACTGACAAGTAATAATCCTTTAGAAAAGGGATATACACATCAAAAAATATTTGGAATTTTTTACGCAAACTTTAAAACATTACGATACCTATGTATGGCAGATGAAATGGGTTCAACATTTCATACACATATTTTTGTTGTATTCTCTTCAAGGGTACGATTTAGCATGATAAAGAGATATTTTCCGGAATTTCATATTGAAGTGTGCAAAGGAAATATTTCTGACAATATTTTGTATGTGAAAAAAGAGGGAAGATGGGAGCATGATGAAAAGCATGGAACAAAAATAGATGGCTCTTTTGAAGAATATGGAACGCCACCACCAGATTCAAGAGGACGTAGGCAGGATATGTCTGAACTTTATCAAATGGTTTTAGAAGATATGACAAATGCTGAAATTTTATCGGTCAATCAAGACTATATTTTACAGATAGATAAAATAGACAAGGTCAGAACTACCATTTTAACTGAACGTTATAAAGATACTGTTCGGCTTGAGTTAGAAGTTGTATATATTAGTGGATATACGGGTACGGGAAAGACAAGAGGAGTGTTAGAGAAGCATGGGTATTCAAATGTATATCGAGTAACAGATTACTTACATCCATTTGACAATTATAATTGTCAGCCAGTTATTGCGTTTGATGAGTTTCGCTCATCGCTAAAATTAAAAGAAATGCTCTTATATTGCGATATTTATCCGATTCAGTTGCCTAGTCGTTATGCAAATAAATTTGCGTGCTACAATTCAGTATATATAATATCAAACTGGTCTTTAGAAAGACAATATTCAGAAGCACAAAGAGAAGACAGAGAATCATGGGAGGCTTTTTTAAGACGAATACATAAAGTAATAACCTATGATGATAAGGGGAAGAAAATTATCTATCCGTCTGTGCAGGCTTATTTTGAAAGAGATACAGATTTTCGTACTTTGACAGCAGGGGAACAGCAAAAGCTACCTTTTGCGGAAAAGAAAGGTTAGGAACATTTTTGCGGCTTTCGCATAATGTAATTATAAGTCATGGAAAGGGGGAATTGTATGCAAGAATCTACTGGCGAATCTGGAAAAGAGCCGGATAGTAAAATGCTTTCAATAGAGATACAAAAATCCTTTCGTAAAATCTTAAAGTGCGGAATATATAAAGAATTACATAGACGCTCCCTTTTGTCAGATGAGCAACTAAATTCTCTGATAAATGAAAAATAACGCAAATTAAATTGCACATCACAAGAGATTTTGATACAATATGGTTGTCTTGTGGTGTGCTATTTTCATTTATGGAGGTAGCACAATGAAAGAAAATATTTTAAGGGTTGCGGCGTATGCCAGAGTATCTACAGATAAAGAAGACCAAACGAATTCACTTTTAAGCCAAAGAAGTTATTTTGCTGATTATATTACACATCATGAAGGTTGGCAACTTAGTGAAGTGTACTATGATGAGGGAATCAGCGGAACACAGATAAAGAAACGTTCCGGCTTTAAGAAAATGATACAGGATGCTCTAAACGGAGATGTTGATTTGATTATAACAAAAGAGGTTGCAAGGTTCGCCCGGAATACAGTGGATACGCTGTCTTATACACGCAAACTTAAATCAGCAGGTGTCGGTGTTATTTTTACTATTGATAATATCGACACAAGAGACGCTGATGGAGAACTTCGCCTAACTATTATGGCAAGTATCGCACAGGAAGAATCCAGAAAGACTTCGGAACGTGTGAAATGGGGGCAAAAGCGTCAGATGGAAAAAGGTGTTGTATTTGGCAGAGACTTATTAGGTTATACTGTTCAGAATGGACAACTACATATTAATGAAGAAGAAGTTCCGATAGTGCAAGCAATTTTTCATAAATATACAAATGAAGGAAAAGGAACATGGACTATTGCAAATGAACTTTTAGCAGAAGGGATGCGACCTAAAAGAATTGCTTTATGGTCTAATGTAGTTATTCTTCGGGTGTTAAGAAATGAAAAATATGTAGGGGATTTATGTCAGAAGAAAACATACACACCAGATTATCTAACTCATTCAAAGAAATACAACAGGGGAGAGGAGGAAATGGTTTACTTGAAAGAACATCATGAACCTATTATTGACAGAGATTTGTGGAACAGGACACAGGAGGAATTGAAAAGACGTTCTCCTTCAGAAGAACAGAAATCAAAGCATAGTAACCGCTATTGGTGCAGTGGGAAAATTCATTGTGCGGAATGTGGATGCCGTTATGTCAGCCGCACGAAAAAATTAATGAGTGGAGATGTCTATAAGGCTTGGCGTTGTTATGCCGCTGCGAATCATGGCACAAAGAAACAAGACGCTGACGGAAACGAAATCGGCTGTAATAATTCTTCTATCAATGACCGCTCTTTAAAAACTTGCATGAATTACTGTATCACTCTTGTTCAAGGAGAACGTGATTCCTTGAAAAAAGAAATTTTAAAAGAAATCTCACAGCTTCAAAAAACAACAGCAAAAAAATTAGATTCAAAGAAAATCAAGAAGAAAATAGATAATCTTGAAATGAAGAAACGAAAAGCAATTGATTTAATGCTTGATGGACTGATTTCAAAGGAAGATTTACAGAGTCAAACAGAGTGGTATAACGAAGAACTTGAAAAACTGAATATACAACTGTCAGATGCTTTACAAAAAGACAAGTCGGATTCTCGTCAGGTAAATCATATGGAGAAGTATATAAAAGCCTTAGATGAAATTATGGAACTGGATAGTGATAGCGAAGATGTTTATAAGGAAGTACTAGACCATATGGAGATTCATAAGGGAAATATTGTTGATGTATGGTTGAAGTCAATACCGATAGGAATCCGGCTGAAAGTAAAGGCAACGGGAAAAGGGGAATATTTCAAAACAGAAATTTTAGAAACATCTTTTATTGAAAAGTAACGTGTGCAATATCGGTACAGATGTACCGATGTCCGTTAAAATTCCGGTCACTTCTTTATACGGCATCGTATAACGCTGCGACAAATATCTCATAGAAGCAGCCAGTTCGCCGTCAGGTCCTCCGAATTGTTAAAACATATAATATAGAAGAAACCGCTCCTCATCTCTCCGGGTTACGTTGAATAAGGAACGGTCTCTTTTGTATCTTTGGTTACAATATATTCCATGTGTGTAATTTTGTCAAATTATTTTAAATTTGCTATTGACTTATGCACGCATTGCGTGTATAATGCAAGTATAAGGTAAAGGAAACAAACAAAAGCAAAGGAGAGAACGAAAATGAAAAAATACAACTTATCAAACATTATGAAAAGAGCATGGGATCTTGTTAAGAAAGTAGGATTCGGAATCTCCGAAGCACTTAAAAAAGCATGGAGCGAAGCAAAGAAAGGAACATCAGAAATGACAGGAACAGAAAAACAAATCGCATTTGCGAAAAAACTTGTAGAGAAAATGAACGAACAGTTTGATGCAATTATTACAGATTGCAAAAACGCACACCCGGAGAAAGTTGGAGCATGGGAAGCCGCAAAAAGCGGTTACAACAGAATTATGAACGAATCAAACGCTGGATGCGTAATTGATACATTAAAAAACATTAACAAAACAACATATCAGGAGTATTACAAAGAGTTGTTTTTAAATGTAAAATACGGAACTGACAAAATGTGCGAAAGAATCAGAAAAGAAGTTTACGCAAAATAAAGAAAGGAACTACTGAAAGCAGTAAGGTAAAGAAAAATGATGAACTTAGAAAAATACATGGAAGAAACTTTTTTAGAAGAAATGAGACCGAGCAACCTTTTTGACGAGAGCGGAAAGGAATTAAAAATAGATCAGAACGACTATAAAAACTACGCAGTAATCAAAGTAGAGAAAATCGACACAGAATATGTGATCGAACAAAACATCACAGTGAGACACATCGGTTAATAAATCTAATGCTGACCTATTGGCTACGGGGAGAAAGAGGAAAGAATATGAGCAATGAAATAAGAAAAGAAGAATTATTCGGATACTTACATGAATACGATGGAAACGGCAATGAAATTCATTGCAAGACTCCTTATGGATACGAACATCATCAGGAATTTGATGAAAATGGTAATATGATTAATTATAAAAATTCTTGGGGGTATGAATCTTTTAGAAAATACGACGAAAACGGTAACCTTATACATTATAAAGGTTCTGACGGATATGAATCTTTTAGAAAATACGATGAAAATGGCAATGAAATTCTTTTCGAGGATTCTAATGGTTGCAAAGAATCAAAGGAATACGATGAAAACGGTAATATAATTCACTTCCAAGATTCTAGTGGATATGAATATTGGAAAGAATACGATGAATATGGCAATGAAATTCATCACAAAGGTTCTGACGGATATGAATACTGGAAAGAATACGATGAATATGAACGTCTAATTCATTTCAAGGATTCCAAAGAATTTGAAGAATGGTATTAAAAGAAAGGAGACATACTTATGCAGGAAATTAAAATTTATAAAAATTACGGCGTTTTAGCCGCAGAAAAAAGAAAAGTTTATACTTATGGTGGAGAGCATGTGCACGCTACATGCTCTGATGAAATGACGGTTCTTGTCCCGAATGAGTGGGAACTGTATAAAAATCAAATGGGAAATATAATGGCAGAATCTCCGTGGGGTTGGTGCTATGAAATTAATGATGTTTTGACAGATGTTAATGGACATCCAGCGTTCCGGGCGATGGACGAAAGTGGAAGACCGCACATTGCACATTTATACACGCTTGAGGAACTGGAAGAAAAGAAGAGAAAAGAGGAAAGGAAGAAAAAAGATGAAAAATCCAATTAATAACGAAAAATTCCGGGAAGTATTAGAAAATTCCGGCATGAACATGAAGCAGTTCAGCGACTATTTTGAAATCCCGTACCGCACGGTGCAGGATTGGAAGTCGGGCGCTAGGAAATGCCCGGATTATTTATTAAGCTTAATACAATACAAAATAGAAAAGGAGGGTCTCTAACATGGAGAAATCAGAGGAGAAAATTTTAGAATCATATAAAATACTGCAGTCCGTAAAAGGCACTGCGAAAGATACTGGATATTCTTGGAATCGCGTTGTAAAAGCTCTATCTAGCAACGGATACATATTGTCCGAGACGCACGCCGAGATATTAAATAAATTCAAGGCGGGAAAAAGTGCGGATGAAATAGCAAAAGAAATGAGCTTAAGTCCAAAAACAGTACAGGCGTATCTCCCAAGGCAGAGGCCTGTGTATAACGAGAATATGTCTGTAAACGCTTTGAGGATAAAGCAATCTCGCGAAAAGCATAGATCAGATATTTGATATTTCGCCCCATCTCCGAAGAGGTGGGGCTGTGTTATTTAGATTTTCTCGACTGATTTTGAATTGATAATAAAGTTGCCGTTTACGATATTACCCATGTAACCACCGTCCTGAGATACGAGCGTAGTGCCTTTTTTGATTGTTACGGTTATATCCTCAACCGCACGTAACTTGTCGCCCTTTTTGATGTCCGGCATGACATATTTGCAATGCATGTAGCCGACTGTGCTGTTGTATCTTACTTTTACACCCTCTGTACCGCTGTCCAAAACGGTGATGTGATCACCCTGTTTTGCGTTGATAATGACATTTTTCCATGTTGCATCGTAAATAGGGCAGTCACTGTTAAGATGTGCTGACCCTGGTCCAATTCTTCTTGTTGTGTTCACTGTGCTACCTCCTGTTGTACCGATTTTTTTGTTTAAGATTCCTTCCGCGATCGCTTCTGCGCACCGTTTCGCATCCCATGCTTTCGCATCGTCTTTGTCATCCACAAAACAACATTCCACCAACAACGCCTTTGACTTTGTATTTGCCAGTACAAATAAGTCCTTGTCGTATTTCGTCCTTCTGTTGTGGATTCCTAACTCTGCTGCAATCGCTTCACAGATTCTGTTTGAGATTTCCTGTGTTCCGGTATCGTAATTCCATACCTCTACTCCTCCTGTACTTCCGTCTCCACCATAATCGTTTCGTCCGCTATTGAGATGGATACTAATGTCTAAATCCACGCTGTGCTGGTTGCACTTTGCAACGATTTTGTTCAGGCATCCTTGCTTTGTTGTATTTTCGTCGCACGTGCAGTCGTAGACCGTATGCCCTTCCGCCCTAAGCAGACGGATTACTTCGTTTTTGACTGCACGATCTTCTACGGATTCCTGTAAGATACCAACTGCTCCGGACGCCCCTTGTCCCTGCGGACAATGTCCTGCATGTACGTTATATGTCCCCATAATAAAATCTCCTTTTCTTTATAATGTATGTGCGAGGACGATTACTCGCCCTCTGAAACCTCCGGGATACCTGCTACCGATGTAAGTACACTAACTACTCCTGCAAGCACCGCCGCCGAGCATACATATTTCCAGTCTACTTGTCCCATTGCAGCTGCTGCGCCGATTCCAGCAATACCAGCCTGTGCCATCGTTTTAACCGCACGGATTCCGGCAGCCTTTAACCATCTCTTTGTGTCTACACTTGTTTTTAATACGCTATTTTTAAACATATCTCATCAACCTTTCTTTTTTAAATGTAATTCATCAATCTCATGTTTCATCTTTGTTACCATTCCATTCCCGCCGAGTGCATGATAAGCATCATACATTTCTACAAAATTTTCATAGGCATAAGAAGGTATTTCTCCCTCTCTCATGTATTTTGTATGATACTCTATTAGCTGTACACGCAATAACAGCATTGTTCCGTGACTATTTGCATCTCTGTCTTTCTTCTGATTTTTAAGCAGCCATACAATGTAGCCAAGAACCGGCGTCATGATAGTAACACAGATGTCTATAATCATTTCCTGCATTAAACTTTTCCTCACTTCTCCTTATCTTTGCAAAATAAAAAGACCCTTACGGTCTCGCTCTGATTTCCATGTTTGTCACCTCTATTCCTCTTTGTTAACTTGCACTAAACACATTACTACCACGCCAAATAGCGTCCCTGCTACAAATGCAAATACATATCCCATTATGCTACCTCGTCTTTCTGTTCTGCATAGGTTTCTTCTGCCAGCAATGTAAGTGTTGCGTATTCTTCCTCTGAGATGCGATTCATCGCAAAGTAGACATCTAACTTTGCTACCGCTTCATCTTTTGTGTCATAGAATTTCTTCTCAATCAAGTTTGTCATAAGTTTTACGATTACTGTGTTATTCATGCTTCATTTCCTCCACGTTTTCTAAAATATTGTTTGTGTCGTTTGCTATCATTGTCGCCTGTGTTTCCAAAGGCATTAAAGATAGCAAGTTTGCCACGTTTGTCTGATACTGACTTATAATGCTTGCTACATTCGCAGATATATAGTTTTTTGTATCCGCCACATACTCTACTTCCATCTCACAATCCTCGCTATTACTTATAACTGTTGTCGGATAGTAGGTGTGCAACTTTTTGTAAGCTTCGATTTCTTCCTGTGTCAACTCCGTTTTAATCGGAGTTTCGAGCGTATAATACACGACAACATTATTCGTCTTTAGCCACTCTTTTAATTTCTGTACGGTGTCAAATCTCTCCTGCTTAATCCTAATATACAAAGTTGTATTAACAAGAAAGATTCCTTCATTCGTTGTCTGTGCAATTAAGGTTGTATCTTCCGTTAAGTGTGTGCACAAAATTTTATTTTCTCCGTTTATCGAATCCGCTAATGAAGTCATAAAATTTACAATTCCATGCTCGTTTACACTTTGTATAGCATAATCATATTTGTCTAAAGCATCTTTCTTTATTCTCTGTATATATTCACCACGCTTAAAATCAATCTCGTTACAAATCCACTGTTGTCCGGAGGAATCTGTGTAGTTTCCGCCTGATGCAACTTGTAATCCCGGTAATCCGTTTTGAGTTTGCAGTGTTATGGTTTGTGGTTCTTTGTATGGCTCGTATGATTGTGCCGTATAAATATTTAGCCACATTTTCGCAGCATCAGGAAGTCCATTTGCATTATAATAATCAAAAAACGCTTTAATGTTTTTGGGTGGGGTATATTCAATACTTGACGTATTATATCCAAAACATAATTCTTCCTGTTTGTCGAAATCATTAATATATAGTGCGGTCGCATTTTCGTTTGTTGATAAAACATACTTGACACCTTTTTTTAATAAAAATCCATTTTTTTTGCATACTTTATAGTTTTTTACAGTTTTTACAACGTCATTATCCGGTAATATATTGCTTGTTCCGATTTCTATTTCAATAATTCCATCACCACCGATATTTATAACATCTTGTTTGTTATCAGGGCTTGGATTTCCTCCCTGTTCTGACTTCCCGAACACTCTAAAATCCTCGAAAAAGTTGTCCGAACTATCTCGCACAACGATAGTCTCTCCATTCGCACTCTCCACAATCGCCCCAGCTTTGGTCTGTCGCAAATCCGCAATGTCCGTTTTATTGGTCTGTATCTGCTCCCTGTCCTCTGTAAACTGTGCTGTTTCGGCTTGCAAGATTTCTAGCTGTTTAGTTCCCTCTTCGGTTACTTTACCGACTTGGGTAGTGCCTTCTCCTTGTACTGTTTGCACCGCATTTGTTTTAGCTGTCTCTACCGCTTCTGTGGCTTTTGTTTGTGCGTCCTGTACGGCTTGTACTTGCTTTGTGCCCTCGTTAGCGACCTGTTGCTTAATTGCGTTCACGTCAACGTCAAAAGTCTGTATTTTATCGTCGATTTCCTGTTTTGCGAGATTCTTCTGTTCGGTTATGTAAGATGCTGTTTGGTCTTTTACTTCCTGTACAGATGCTTTCTCTTGCCTTGTAACCGCACTAACAGCGTTATCTTTCGCCGTAGTGATTGCCTGTTCTGCCTCGGTCGCCTTACTAGCAACGTGTTCATCAAATCCATTCACAAGATTTTCTACAGTTCCCTTTACACTCTCGGCTGTCTGTGCCGCTGTTTCAGCTCTTTGCATGTATCCTGCCGAACTGTCTTTACTGTTCTCAGATTCCTGTGCCGCTTTTATCGACGCATTTGCTGCATCCTCCGCCGACTGTTGTGCCCGCTCTGCTCCTTGTCTTGCTTGTAATGCATTTTCTGCGTCCGTATTCGCCTGTTTTGCAAGTCTTTTTACATCTGCATAGATTTCTGTATATTCCTCAGTAATTTCTCCCGGCACAGCGATACACTGCCAATACTCCGTAGTCTCTCCCGGTTCCGGAGCTATCCCTGTGATTTTCTGTCCAAGCTCCGCCAAACATAGATAAGACCCACCGCCCAAAGATACAAGGTCTAAATACTCATATGCTTCAGAGTTGTCATATTCGCCCCTCGGATTCGGGGAGACGTTACCGAGGTCTGTCTCTGTGTAATTATTTACTGTTTTCATTATGCACCTCCTAAAAATTTAGTCTATAGTATAATCTACTGCCAACTCGGACAAATCTCACCTTGTCGATTTCGGGGTCGGAATACATTACCAAGCGTCCATCTACCACCTTAAACGCTGCAAAGTAGACATCTCCAGTCTCGCCTTTCAATTCCTCCTCTTTGCCTTGTACGTATTCATCAATCTCCGCTTTTGCATCTTCTACTTGTCCCGGTATCTCCATTGCAACCTTTTCTGCCTGTTCCGAATAATACTTTGCATTATCTTCTTCCCTGTCGGGCATGTCCTCTCGTCCATGCGCCCAGCCTTCGGCTTGCTGTTCTGCGGTTTCGGCACGTTCGGCGGATTCATTTACTGCTTTAATCGCCTCTTCAAACAATTTCTTATCCTCAGTAGCATCAAACGCTTCCGGTTTTGGTCTGCTTTTTACTTCCAGTGCAAATTTCTTTTCGGTCTCTCCGCTTTCCCGATCTGCAATATAAATAAATACGTATATATTATACTTGTCGTCGATGTCGTCATTTATCAGCATCGTATCCGGAATAACTACGTCTGTTACTCCATCTTTCGTTGTACCGATTCGCGTTACAGCTTCACCACCTGTTTCCTGCAACGAAAAATGAATTTCTACCGCTGATTTTAGGTTTCCGCCTTGAATTCGTAACACTTGTCCAAAGTCATATTGCCAAAGTCCACGTTTTATTCCGATGTCGTTGTAATCTACGATTATCATCCTTGTTCTGCCTCCAAAATTTCTCTTACCTGTTCTCGGATTTTCTCAGGTACATCCTTGATGCTCTTCTTTTCTTTTTGTATTAAATCTGCGTATACTCTTGCAATGTAGATCATGCTTGCACCCCCATTTCGTATAGTTCGCAGATGGCGCCCTGTAGGTCTGTAATCTGCGTGTTTGCATTTACTAAGGCTTCTTTTAACGCTGCGTTTTCCGTTTCAAGCTGTTTTATCCGTTCTTCCGAACTCTTTCCAACTTGATTAATAACTACACCATAAATTCCACCTGTGTACTCTTCCGTGCGGTAAAACTCCGTATAGCCCTCGTATTCGGCAATATTTTGTTCGCGTTCTGTGATGCGCATGATTTTTGTCTTTACCGGGTCTGTAAAGAGTTCCCGCAATTGCGCTGGCGCAACTTGTATAACCTTAATTTCTAATTTTTTGCCTGTCTCCTGTGCTGACTGAATTTGTATTTTTGTTGCATCTGCAAAAATTAATTCCATACTGTTCTCCTTTCTACTTCCATCGCCCAATTGCGTACCAGTCAAAATTATGTGTATCTGGTTTGCTGTTATCTGTATATCGTGAGTACGCATACCCTTGACTAGTTGTGTTTTTTGATGTAACCATGATTTCGACGACTTTCCCTGACATATATTGTCCTTGCACAAACAGCATGTAATTATCTGTACTTCCGGAAAAAGGTATTGGATAAGTTATCCTGCCAAAACCATCCGTATACGAGTAGTTTGCTACTCCCCACTGCACTAGCTTTCCACTTGCGTACTTTTCGTAGTAGTTATACCTGCTCGTTGATGCGATTTGGGCTTTGCCGCTTTCGATCACATAATCTTTTAACTCGGACAATCTTTTATTTAGCGTAGACATATCAGATTTTAGTTTAAACATTTGCTCTACAGCAACGATACTTAATCCTTCGATTTTTACCCTGTAAAGAGGTAACTCTCTGATTTTTCCGTTGTTGTAAATATCGTCCTGCTTAAGCTCCGGATCCACCGCTGTAGCCCCTGCAACTCCTTTTTTTACAGTGCAGTGCATCTCGTCAATTCCACCTGTTCCGGTTGTTTCAAACACTGCTACAATAAAGTCATTTCTTTTCTTTCCTGTTTCTCCATTTGCAATTTCGCAGTCCTCGTATTCTCCATACGGTATTCTCGCAAAATGTCCACCTACAATCAGAACACCATCTGCAATTCTCACTTTGTTGTTGCTGAGTGTAGTTGCCTTACACTGCTGGCCGAGCGTGAATACTCCATCTCCCCCCACAATAGACTGGAAGATAGCAGCATCGTCTTCTGCGTAAATATGTGCTGTCTCTTCCGGCGGTGTATTTAACGTAAGTCCTTTAAATCCCATCTAATCATCTCCTTTTACTCTATATTCGATTTTCACAGTGTTTCCTTGTATATTCAGTATCTTTCCGATAATCGGCTTTTGTACGTATGTTTCTGTCACGGTGTCGTAACCAGCGATAATGTCTCCAATTTCGTAGTCTCCATCGTCTACTGCAAGATTGCATTTTTTGTAGTTCTGCAGTTCTTTTAATCGGCTTGTTCCATCTTTTTCCAGTTGTGCTAGATCTGCACTTGAAAAATCATAAACCGCTGCACGCTCCGCCAAGCCTTTATAAAACTGCGTCTTGCCAATACTACCATCTTCTTGCACGTAAAGATGTAATACCACACGTTCTTCGTTTTGTCCCTCGCCGGCACAAACCAAATGATTTATTCCGCCCCTGTAATCTTCTATTGTAAGAGATATCTGTTCGGATTCCTGCGAATACTCTAGTTCTTCTGAAAAGTCCGTAATCGGAACAGCTTGAAGGCTTACATATCCGTAATCAAGTCCATCAGGCTCTATATAAGATATCTGTAAACGATGCTTATAAGCTGTCAGTAGCTTTGTAATTGCATCATATAACGTCACATACCTATCCACTTGCCAATCCTTAACCGCTACATCAGTAGAGATTTCCGGAACAAAAAAAAGACCATCGAATCGATCCTTTATCAATTCTCTCAATATACTATTTAATTCTCCATTCAGCACAAGGTGGTCTTTCCCAGTCGGTGGCTCTACGACTTTTCGCATCAACAATCCTCGCCATGTCAATCCACTAAAAGTCAGCTCGTATCCATCGGACTGTATATCATCGATGATTCCGCCATACTCCGTGTCGGGTATAAAAATACGATTTTCATACCAATACTTTCTCTTTGTCCATTCGGAAACTGGCAACTGGAATTGGAAGTCATTCGTATCACCTAAATCAACATCAATCTCACGCACCTCGCTCATGTAGTCAATTTCCTCTCCAAAGGGAGTAGCTGCAATAAATTTTAATTCTGACACTTTGGTTCGCTCCTCTCTTCGTAGATCAGCAAGTCAAAATCAAACGTTCCTGGCCATACGATTTCCTGTTTTCCTGGAGGGACTTTCTTAAAAATACTCTTCTTTTTTGCACGGTTATGAAAAACACTTTCACGCTCTCCATTTACAGCTACTTTCTCCACTGTTTCTTTCATGCTGTTAATTTCAAGATATTCTCCTTTTTCCAGCATGATATTTACGAGATACGGATATCCGCCGATGCCGACCTGTGGATTAACAACCGGTCCATATATTCTCAGTTTAAAGTTTGCTTCTGTAAAATGCGGATTGATAATATATGTATTATTCATTCCGTTTGCGTACCTGTATGGATATTTATAAGGATATCGCTTGTTATCCGTAGATGTAATATCCGATATTTTGAAGGAGAACTCGGTTTCGGTAATCCAAAATGGGAAATCGGTTATAATTCCATACTCACACTGTATAATCTGATCTGCACCCCAATTATCTTTTTCCGATGACTTAATATAGCAAGTCATGTACTGATCGTTGATATATAACCGTCCGGGGATTCCCGACAGAATATCTGTTTCAAAGATTTCTGTCAAAGCATTCATATTTTCTCGCGCTCCAGCTGATTTACTGCGATGCACATCAATATTTAATGCTTTTTCCCTTACCGTGTATCCAAATCCGACAATTCTATTAGATGTTGTAGACACTTCCCATTCATAATCTAAAAGGTCAGATACCAGCATCTTATATGGTTCTTTATTAAGATTCACTTCTGTGCCATTATGATTTACATATCTAACTATCATGCCAGTACATAACCTCCATCCTTTAATGCTCTGTTAACTTGTCTACCATTTAAAATAACAGGTCGTTCGTTTGACTCATTATTAGCCTCTAGCTGAGCTTTCTTTATCTTTTTGTAGTCTATCTGCGTATCCGTGTAGTTGTTTGTCACTGCTTTCGTTGCAACTTTCGCGGTCATTGGCATCGTAGACGTTACTCCTATAGCTGCAGTCTGTATCTTGCCAATTGCTTTTTTCATGCCTGCAGTCATTTGCTTTATAGGTATATTTTTTTCAAACCCAACACCAACACCTTGAGCCATATATTTTCCAACTTCATCTCGCATAACTCTTGACGGAGAATGAATTCCAAAGAAGTCTTTAATTCCACCAAGCACAGATTCTCCGAAACCTTGGATTTTATCAATTACCCATCCTGTCATATCAGAAATACCATTCCACAAGCCTTTTACAATATCTTTACCTATAGAAAGCATTCCCCCTGGTATTGATTTGATTGTATTAACAATCGCTGAAACAATATTTCCTGCTGCATTCTTCACCCAGCTAATTCCTGCCGAGATTGCATTTCCAAGACCTGAAACAGCAGTTCTTCCGATATTTGCAAGTGTAGACGGCAAATTCATCAGTGTATTTTTTAGACCGATTAAAATTTCAAATCCTTTTTTGACGACAAAATCTTTCATTGCACCAATTCCATCGCCTAAAAATTTAATAATGCCACGTCCAAGATTAAGCCACTGAAATGCCATCAACGTGTCCACAATGGCGCTTATAATCTTCGGGATATTCGCAATCAGCGTCGGAATCGATTGAATTAATCCAAGTACCAATTGACCTAAAAGTTGAGCGCCTTTCATCAATATAGTCGGGAAATTATCGTTGATGATATTTGCGAATGTAGAAATAATCTCCGGAACGCGCGAAATTAAAATTGGTACCGCTGTTATGATCCCTTCAACCAGTTTTTGTAGTAGTTCAAATCCTTTTTGAATTAATATCGGCGCAGCTTCTGCTAACTTATCTCCTATTCCCTGGACAAAATCAAGAATCTTTGGCAATGCTTCAGGAATTGCTTTCACAAATCCATCAACCAAATTACTAAGTAATTCATAACCTTTTTGAATTAATGTGGGAACGTTTGTTATAACAGTATCCGCAATAAGCTTTACAAAATTCAAAGCAACTGGAATGATAGTTGGAACAGAAGCAAGCATCCCGTCTATTAAAGACATGACAGCGTTTTTTCCTGCTTCCACTATCTTCTGCATACTATCTCCGGACAATGAATTAACCAGGTTTTCTTGGATTAACTTTCCCACTTCCGGCAACGTCTGCAAGAGCCGCGGAACAATTTCACCCAACCCCCTCAGCACATTTTTCCCAGCTGTCACCATAGATTCTGCAAGAGCCTCTGGCGATCCAGTTCCATTTAGAAAATTATCAAAAGCTCCTTTCGCAGATGCGATAGAACCGGATATTG
>OGXE01001350.1_pt1 | contig 21166 bp, 17 predicted proteins | sample 1576181 | NCBI WGS metagenome assembly OGXE01 (sample SAMEA3541478, study PRJEB24748) | human gut metagenome | biome: human gut; feature: human-associated habitat; material: faeces | place: China | collected 2012 | reverse complement strand
TTCTTAATAATAGTATACCAGATGAAAATGCACTTCGCAAGAGACGAGAAGAAATGCAGGGATACTACCAGGCCGAAGGGAAAACTAAAGGTTCTATCACCTGGGACGAAGAAGGCAAAGCAATTATCAGCCTGTTTGAAGGTGCTGATATGAGTACTGTTATTCATGAAGCTGTTGGCCATTATTTTATTGAGAACCTCATGCGTGAAGGGGCACTCCCTAATGCTACAGAGCAGATGAAAAAAGACCGTCAGACTATGCTTGATTATGCCGGTGTCACTAAAGACTGGGATAGCTTGTCGCAGGAAGAAAAAACAGCAGCACATGAACGCTGGGCAGAGGCCGCAGAAACTTATATGCTTGAAGGCAAGGCACCTTCAAAAGAGTTGCAGCCTGTGTTTAACAGGTTCAAAAAATGGCTGCTTGCTGTTTATAACGCCGTTTTTTCGGATAAGCGCAGTAAAAATGCTGTTCCAATCAACGATGAAGTAAGGCAGGTTTTTGACAGGATGCTGGCAAGTGAAGAGCAAATATCAGAAATGGAGCGTATTGACGGTTATTTTTCTGCTTTGCCAGATGTTGTGTTAGATGCACTTTCAGAACCACGTAAGCAAATGCTGCGTAATTTTGCTGCTAAAGCTCACGATAAGGCAGTACAGTTATTAACAAAAGAAAGCCTTGTTAATTTCAATCAGGAGCGTAAAGACCGAATTCAAAAATATCGTGAAGATGTAGAGCCGCAGGTCAAAGAAGCGATTGCAAAACAGCCGTTATATATGGCTTCGGAGCAGATACTTGATATTGCATCTGATTTAAAAACAGCGAAGGGCGTAGCTAACAGATATTTAGAAGGCAATTTTGATGAAAGTAAAATGGCAACTTTTGATATGATCGCTGAAGCTAATGGTTTTACGTCCGGTGACGAGCTGGCTAAAACGATTATATCAGAACCATCTTTTAATGGTGCGGTTAACAGACATATTGATGAGATGGTGCAAGACGCCTTCCCTGATATTTACAAAGAGAGAGGGCTTGCTGAAGAAGCTGCACGTGATGCTATGTATAATGACGAGAGCGGTCTTTTGATAAATACAGAAGCACAGCTTATTGAGGATAAAGCACAAGGCTTATTAAAGGGTCAGCGTGATGCTGAAACTCTTAGAAAACTTGCTGTTGCACGCAGGCAAACAGCTAAAATCCAGGCGCAAATGGACCTGCAGAATAGAGTAAAATTAAAGGAGGCTTTGAATACCCAAAAGTATATTACTGCCGAAAGAAACGCTGCGGCTAAAGCTGCTGTGGCATTGGAAAATGATGATTATTCTGCTGCGGTCCGATATAAAAACGTCCAGGCGTTTAATCATGCCTGTGTAGTTGAAAGCGTAAGACTGCGTAATCAGTATGCTAAGTGGCAGAATTATTTCAGGAAGCAGGCTAAAGCTAAAAGGGAAACGTGGGGTAATGAAAGAAACTTTATTCAAGCAGCAGCAATTATGGAAAGGTTCGGTTATAAGCGTAAAGATTATTCTGATTTTGAAAAGACAGAAACTTTATCAGACTATCTGAATGATATGGATGATCTTTATGACAATGTTGCAGTTGCTGATTGGATAATGGATGAGAATGTTAGCATTACAAATCCTCGTGAACGTATGACGGCAAGCCAGCTTGAAGATATAGTAAATGCGCTTAAAAATATCAAAGCGATCGCTAAACAGGAAATGAGTATCAATGCTTTACAGAAAGGTGCTACCTATGCTGAATTTAAAGCTGAAGCACAGGAAACACTTAATAAGCTGAAAACTATCTGGAAACCGCAGGTTGGCGTTGCACAGCAGCCTACAGTAATGGAGAAGCTAAAAGCATCTTTACGCAGTACGGACAATCTTTTTGAAATGATGGATGACTGGCAGTATGGATTTTTCAGCAAACATTTTGGCGCAGCTATTCGAGAAGCGGCCGATAAGGAAACAAGAAAAATTTTAGAATATGAGGAAAAAACAGCGCAGGCTTATAGGGAATGGCTGCCGGATAAAGCTGCAGAAAAGGCAGCCGATTATCAGGAAAAATATGACGAGCTAGGTACTTCTGTAGATAAGCACGTTTTATTAAAAATGCTTATGAATTTAGGAAACGAGAGCAGTGCCAGAGTATTGTGCAGCACTAGACCGGTAGGTTTTGAAAGTTCTGCTTTGTGGGTAGATGGCGATATCGTACAGACTAAAATCAATTTACTTGACTTCTTAGGGCGTAATCTTACTGAAGCGGATATAAAATATGCACAGGCTAAGATAGATATTGCAGAGATGTACTGGTCTGAAATGGAAGCTCTTGAAACTCGTTGGACAGGTTTTAGTCCTAAGAAAGTAGAAGCGTCGCCTGTAGAGTTGACGTTATCAGATGGCAAGACTGTTGTTATGCGTGGCGGTTATTTCCCGCTGATGCGTGATGGTGATACTGGTTCTAAATACGCTGGGCAAGAAGTTATTTCTGATACTGATCCCAGACAAGGCCGCAATATTAGAACAATGAGCACCAGACGAGGCCATTTAAAAGAACGTGTTAAGGCTAAATATCCTGTTAATCTAAAACGTGGAGCAGAGTTTAATGTTGCTATGGATGCGATACATGATCTGTGTTTCCGTGAGGTTATGGGCGATTTCCGCAAAATTATGAACGATCAGGAAATGTATACTCTGATTAAAGAAAAATTAGGCTTGGCCGATTTCTCCGCCTTTAAAGAATATCTTGAACGTGCGGCAAATCCTCAAGGTACTAACAGCGGTTCTGTTGGTGAAAGCTGGATGGGCAGTGTTGCTAACTGGCTTAGGGCTCGTACTGTAAATGCTGCTATTATGCTTAATCTTAAAACTGCCGTTCAGAACTTGGGTAATCCATTGCTTTATGGTAATGCTGTAGATGGTTTTGGATATAGTGATGTCGTTGCCGCTGTGAGTAATTACAGTATGAATATGCAACTTGCAGAGGGCTATAAATCGGCTAAGGAATTTGTTTACAGTAAATCCCCTTGGATGAAAGAAAGGTCTGTGCTTCCTGATATTTCCCTGCGGGATATGAAAGAAATGGAAAGCCTGAATCCTATAGAAAAGAAAGCTGTTGAATTTGGCACAAGATTGCTGGTCGCTACTGATAATCTTTCTGCTATTCCAGTATGGATGCAGGCGTATGGCAAGAAAATCAGGGCTGGTGCAGGCGAAGCAGAATCTGTGGACTTTGCCAATACGGTTATTAGACGTACACTTGGCAGCAGCAGAGTTACGGAGGTTGCACCGCTTTTGCGTGGCGGACCTATGCTTAAACTGTTTACTACCTTCCAAGGCTTCTTCAATACACAATATAATCAGTGGGCCAGAGAGTATAATATCTTCTTAAAAGAAAAAGACATAATGCGTCTTACTTCGTTTGTAGGAGCTAAGTTTGTAATGTTTGCTTTTATAAACTTGATGTTGTCGGCCGAAGATCCATTTGAAGAAGATAAGGATGAATATCAAAAGATATCAAAAGAACTGCTTACTTACCCTATGAGTTTAGCCGGACCGGTTGGACAGGTTGGTAATGCTATCTGGAGCAGGGCTTTAGGCATGCAGACTTACGGGTATAGAATGACTGCAGTACAAGGCACGATAGAGCAAATGGAACGTGCTGCCGGTAAGGTACAAAAGGTTTACCAGGGCAAAGCAGATTATGACGAATTGGTTGAGCCTACTGCTACATTTGTTGGAACAGCATTAGGCGTGCCTGCACAGTTAAACAAATTATTCTTTAACGGATATGATATCTTGTTCAATGGTATGGAGCCGGAAGTTGGCGACATCTTTAGACGTCGGCCGAAAAAAGAACGGTAAAATAAAAATACCCCCTCAAATTTGAGGGGGGATTTTTTAGGTGCACAAACTTTTTAAACTTTTTTCTAGGTTTGATTTTATTCTTGCTATGTCATTAGCAGTATCTTCTAATATTTTATTTGTAAAACCATCGTTCGGATATTGTGCTGGTAATTTGGCTAATGAATAAGATAAAATTCTAGCTTTTACTCTTGCTAAAACTAATTCTTGAGTTTGTTGAAGGATGTGCTCACATAATATCTTATCTTTGATAGATGTAGATGGTGTGAGTTCAGCATTTTTTATAGCTACTTTCATGAGTAATGCTTCTGTATGTAAATTATCTAAAAATGTTATTGGCATGACCCATTCGTTATCAAAATAAGTCGTTTTAGAATCCATATTGTAGTTGAGTGATTTAAACGCTATTTTTATACTTGTATTAACGTCTTGATTTGTAAAATACAGTGATTCATTAGCTAGAACGATATTAGTAAAAGAGAATAAAATAAATAGTATTAGCAATATTTTTTTCACAATAACCCTTCTTTCTTATAAAAGCAGGCAATAAATAAATTAATGCCTGTGGTAAGTTCCTGTACTTCTATCCCAATGTCCACCGTTAGAATCAGTGCGGCCGGGATGTGCAAAAGCAGTAGCAGCTAAAGCTAATGTAAAAACTAAAACTAAAAATAGAGCAGTTAATTTTTTCATATAGAACACTTCTTTCTAAAATAATATTATTGCATGTTTTTCACAATTATATCACATTTATAAACAAAAATAAAACAGCCCGTAGGCTGTTTTAGAAAGATGCATTTAAGTATTCATCAATAAACTTATTTAAAACATTATCTTGGTTATCAGCAAAAATATATAAATCGTCAAGAATATTTACTTTATTTGAATCTGATATAAATTTAAATTCTCCTGAAATATAAGCGAATAAAGTTATTAAAATTTCTCCGTCGCGGAATAATTTAAATAACAGATAACCATCTGCTGAATTTGAACTAATTTGAGCAAAGTATGATTCCCTTTCTAAATAGTTGTAATCATCAAATTGAGGGAAATTTTCTAGAATAAAGTCTTTCATTATAGGATATGTAGAATCTAATAATCGCTTACTATCTACATTTTGACCTTCAATAGCTTCTATAGTCTCCTTGTAATCTTCTATTTTTTTTCTAAATGGAATACTATTAGCTTTTGGAAAAACTACCCATTTAATGAGCGAATTTTGTGTATCGTATATAAGTTTTTCAACTAATTTATAAATTTTAGACTCTGATTTAGATTGAGTGTCTAACAAAAGATAATCTAGTGTCACATTAAATAATTTCACAATTTTTTGTAATAGTTCAGGATCGTTAGGAATACTTTTTCCTGTTTCATAATAACTAATGATACGAGGTGTCACGCCGAGATGTTTAGCTAAGTCTTTTTGTGTCATTTGTTTATCTTCTCGTAATTTTTTTAATTTATCACTAAACGTCATATCAATCACCACCTGACGCAATTATAACAACAATAATTATAATGCACAATATTTTTCTTAAAAAACAATAAAACGTATATTGACATAACTAACGTATTACGTTAAAATTAAAACGAATAAACGAGAAAGGAGAATTGAATATGAGGCCAACAATTGATTTTAAAGGTGATCTTGGAGCAGTACTTAGATACCACTGTACAAAAGTGGGCATTAGTATTGCTGGCTATGTCAAGGGGTTAGTGTATGATGATTTGTTAAAGAAGTATCCTAACTTACTTGATGAAACAAAAAAAGAAACTGTCACACGCTAACCGACCAAAGTTACCGTGACAGTTTCAAACCAGAAAGGCGTACGGAAAACGTACTATTTCTTAGAATAGTATAGCATTTTTACGTATGCCTTTCAAGATATTTATTTTGGGAGGCATATTTTTATGAAAAATGAACTGAAGATTTTTGAAAACAAAGCTTTTGGTAAAGTTAGAGTAATTGAAAGAAATAATGAGCCTTGGTTTGTAGGTAAAGATGTTGCAGAGGCGCTGGGGTACAGCAATCCAAGCAAGGCTGTTATTGCCCACGTCAAAGATTGTCACAAGAAGCAAGAAATGATACCACATTCCCAAAATGGGAATGTGGTTACTAAAACAACATTAATCGACGAAGCTGGATTATACTCATTAGTCCTTCGTTCAAAATTGCCAGCTGCTGAAGCTTTTCAGGAATGGGTAGTTGCTGAGGTAATTCCTTCTATTCGCAAAACTGGGTCGTATTCTGTAAATCAGGATATGAAGGCCAAAGAAGTAGAAGCTCGCTTAAATAACAGCCGTGCAAGAGTTGCATCGACATTCCTTAAAGTTGCTCAAATGACTGATCTGCTAGAATACAAACATATCTGCCAGCAGAAAGCAGCAGAGGTTTTGAGCGGCGTGCCATTACTACCGATGCAATCCATAAACGAAAATACTTTATCTGCTGATGAGGTCGGCAGAGAACTTGGAATCAGTGGTAATATGGTTGGCAGGATTGCGAATCAGCATAATTTAAAAACTGCTGAATATGGTAAATATTTTTATGACAAATCACGTCATTGTCAAAAACAGGTAGAAACATTTAGATACTATAGGAAGGTAATTCCAGTAATACAAAGTATTATTGATAATAAAAAAGTAGGAGCATAATATAAAAAATAAGAAACACCCGCCGCACCGTGGAAAGTAGAGCGAGTGTTTCAAGCACCAGCCGAAGCTGATAACAATAGTATAGCAGTTTTCGGCTGGTATATCAAGGAGGATATACCATGAACGGAAACAGGTCGTCGTGTCCTGACGAAGAAAAAAGGGCATTGGAGAAATTTGTCGAAGTTGTAAGAAGCACATCTCAAGAAGAATTTGCAAGAAAATATATAAATGAAGATAGTGATAAAATGACAGAGACAAAAAGCGAGATCTCCACCGCTGATAGAAAAGAAGTAAAAGAACAAATCAAAGGCGGTGTAAATAATGAATAAAGTGCGGAAATCATTTAGGGAGCTGTTGAACAAATTGTCTCCGGCGCAGCTTGAAGAAGTAGCAGCCATAGCATATGAGATAAAGAAAGAACGTGAATCGTCGTCGAAGGTAGTTCGGTTTATGGATAAGTCCAGCCGGCGTTGTTATGATCAGGGGTATAAGCTTGGTCTGATGTTAGGAAATAAATTTTAAAAAGTTTCCGACAAAATGCCCTTTAACAAGAGTTAAAATAGTAATGTAAGGTTATTGGATATGAGAGCAGAGGCGATGTAAAAAAATTAAAAATGTATCCGACAAAACCCCTATAAAAATGAGTTAAAATAGTATCATAAAGTTAGTTAGAACTTAATAGAAAGCGCTTACTTCGGTAGGCGCTTTTTTATTTGGAAGGAGAGGCTTATGGAAACAAAACACAGTAACAAAGAGCAAGTTTTAAATTTGTTTCAAAGTATGATTAATGAATTAAGAACTAAAAATTTTAAGAATGAAGATTACAGATTGTTTGGTGAAATTTTTGCAAGATTAGGAAGTATTTGCCATGATCTAAAAGAGTTTGAATCATCTGCAATGCTTTTAGAAAAAGCATTATCTAAAAATCGAGGCGATCTATTAAGCGAACCCGAAGAACCTGATTCTTAATGTCATTAATTATTAAAACTGAAAATTTCTAGTATTAATAAATTGAAGAACAAAGGCATACTTCCAGTTATAGAACAGGAGTGAAATTATGGATAAAGAGGCTATCATACAAGACCAAATAAATTTACTGTTGGAGGAGCAGAAGAAGGCTGCATCTTTGGACGAGAAGTTAAAGATAGCATCAACTATAGCCAGTATGCTAAATGCTACTGTGGTTAAAGATGCTCCGGCCGCAGTAAAGGTTTAAGGGTGGTGAGCATATGACGGTACAGAATACGACAGTTAAAGATATTTATGTTGGTAATGGAGCGACAACGAAATTCCCAATAACATTTCAGATGACGGATCATCCTGAATATATAAAAGTATATATTACAGGTGATGATAGCGTTGCCGTAGAAACGGAGAATTTTTCTGTTGATCTTGGAGCAAAAACAGTTACTTATCCAGCTAATGGCGATCCGCTGCCTGATGGACATAAAATAACTATTTATCGTGAGCTGCCATTGTATCAGCTAATGAACCTGGTTAATCAAGGTCCGTTTTTTGCAGAGAATATTGAATTGTCTTTTGACGATCTAACTTTTATATGTCAGCAATTAAATGAAAAATTGAATAGGACATTATCTGCTGGTATTGATGTAAGTAATTTTAATAATACTTTTCCGGTAAAGGCTGGAATGAGTTTTAGAATCAATGATGCTGGTGATGGGCTTGTGCTGACGGAGGACCCTGCGAGGGTGTTACCTTTAGCTAAAGATGTATTAGAGCAAACGAAACAGGTCAAAGAGAGCGCCGTTAACGAAACAACAAATATTAAAAATACTGCAATCGAAGAGCTGACCGCTATAAAAAATGCTGCAGTAAATGAGACTACGGAAATAAAGGACGAAGCTGTTGCTGCTAAAAATACCGCTGTTGAAGCTGCGACTACTGCGGCAGAAGATGCTGTTAATAACGTTCAAACGTTACTTGATGAAAAAGTGGCTGCCGCAGAAAACGCAAAAAGTGTAGCTGTTTCTTCTGCTGAATCAGCATTAGCAAGTAAAAATGCAGCATTAACAAGTGAGAATAATGCGAAAGCTAGTGAAACCAAATCTGCAAAAAGTGAAGAAAATGCTAAGGCTGCTGAAACTGCTGCAGAAAATAGTAAAAAAAGTGCTTCAGATTCCGCTAGTGCGGCTTCTAGTAGTGCTGAATCTGCATTAGAATCTAAAACGTTAGCCGCAGCATCAGCAAATTCAGCTTCTGCGAGTAAGACAAGTGCAGAAAGCAGTGCTGAATCAGCAGCATCTTCAGCAACTACAGCTACAAGGCAGGCAGATAGAGCGCAGGATATTGCTGATAGCTTAGAAGGGTTAGCTGGTATTACTGGTATAGCGACAACAGATGAAGCTATCACTGGTGTAGTTGATAACAAAGCAATGACGCCATTAAAGACGAAAGAGGCTGTTGCAGCACAGGTTCCAGAAATAATGCAGGAAGCATTACAAAACAAAGCAGACCTTGTAGATGGAAAAGTACCAACAAATCAACTTCCTGAAATGGATTATGTGCCTAAGGTTGGTGATACCGAGATAGAGGGTATCTTAACAGCGACTAATTTTAAAACAAATAATACTCCGCTGAATGCTGTTGATGTTTGCAATAAGAAATATGTCGATGAGGAAATATCTAATATAGATTTTCCGTCTGCAGCACCATTACCAACAAATACTGATGGCGTTGGTAAATGGACGGTTGTAAGCACAACGTTACCAAATGGCGGAATGTGGGCGTATTTTGGATTTTATACAGATAGTGGTGGTGGTGTAAATGGTAATGCCCATTATGCAGGTATTGCGGCAGGTGGGACAACTGTAAGTAGCGGTTCTTGGAGACATACATTTTGTTGGAGAATTAGTTAAGGCGGTGAAAAAATGAAAACATGGCAAAATTATCCTGTAAAAAAAGATAGTAACAATAATTACTATATAGCGCATTTGCTTAAAGGACATTATGTTAGTGATTATCATATTATACCTAACGACCCAATGGGAGCGTATGATTATGACGAAATAGCGGCTTTTTACAAAAGACTTACAGGGGCAGAAATGGTGTACAACGCAGAGGGTGACCTTGTTGTACAAAAACAAGTAGTCCCTGAGCATGCTATTGACGAACTAAAAGCTAGGAAACTTACAGAAGTAGATAATTGGACAGCAGATAAAATTACTGGCGGTTTTATTTCTCAATGCACCGGTAACCCTGTGAGGTATGATAGCGATAAGGATACTCAGCTTACGATGCAGGGAATTGCACTGAATGTCAGCACAGAACGTTTTGCAAACGAATATCCGTTAGGATGTCCAGTCCGGGGCTATAAAGAAGGGGAAACTGAAAAAACAATACAGTATCTTAACGCTGCTCAGGTATATACCTGGTGTGCTGATTTATCGTCTCATATAGGTGCTTGTAAGCAGCAAGGATGGATTAAACAGGCACAAGTAGAGGCAGCGTTAAGCAAAGAGGATTTGGACGCTATTATATTAGATTAGGCGGTGCAAAGATGGTTGAAATGGCAATGGCCTCAATAACAATCTTTAGCTTTTTATTTGGCATAGTAGGTTTTGTATTTAAGATTTGGATAATAAATCCTTTGTCTACGGCGATAGAGAACCTCCAAAAGACTGTTGACGCTTTAGCTAAGACTATTAATAGGGAGCAAGAACGTACAACAGAGTTAAAGATAAAATTTGCTGAGATTGATCAGAGGGCAAAATCTGCACATAACAGGATTAACGAAGTTGGTGAACGGCTATTACTGATTGAAAACAAATGTAATAACTGTTCGTGTAAGGATAAGTGATATTTATGCTTGAGAAAATAAAAAACTTAATAGTGAGTGCCAGAAATAAAGTAGCCTCAATGTCGCCAAATATAATGGCTGTCATTGTAGGCTATTTTATTGCAGTCGTTTTGCTGGTACTAACCTATTACGCTGCGTGGATGTATATGTGGTTGTGGCTAGATAAGATTATTATGTCTGACCTGCTGGCGTTGATACATGAGATCACAGGTCCGGCTATGGTTGCATTTGTGACCTTTATAGCTACGAGTTTAGTAGATAAAGACGGGGACGGTGTTCCTGATAAATTTGAACAGGAGGCAGAGAATAATGGGGGCAGTGACAAAAAGAATCACTTTAGATGAGCTGCGGCAGTTAGCAGCAAGGGCTAAAGGTAATATTGATAAAATCTATCTACACTGGTCAGCTGGTATTTATCACCAGTTTTTTAGTGACTATCACCTAAACATTGACAGCGACGGCGCTGTTATGGCGACAACCGATGATTTAACTGAATATAAGGCTCATACATGGCGGCGCAATTCTAGAGCTATTGGGATTGCTTTAGCGTGCTGTGTAGATGCTGTAGCCTATGCTGATGGTCGTATCGACTTTGGCAACGTGCCACCGACAGAGTTACAGATAGATAGTATGGCAAAAGTTGTAGCTGTACTGTGTGAGGAGCTTGGATTGGACATTAATGCCGATACCGTAATGACACATGCAGAAGCAGCAGACTTAGACGACTACGGCCCGGCAACTACTTTTGAACGCTGGGACTTGTGGAAATTGCCAGATGTGCCAGGCGACGGAGAACTGAAACCAGGCGGTGATGTTATTCGTGGCAAGGCTATCTGGTGGCATCATAATTGGTAAAGAGTGTATAAGGAGGTGACTAATATGGAAAAACAGCGTATTTTGATTTGGGCTGGTATTGCTCTTGCGATTTTGGTAGGGTGCATTACTTATTACAATCTGTAAGATAAAACCCAGCCGCAGAATTAGCCTGTGCGTTGTTTTATCTCCAAAACACTAGGAAATATAAGTAGGAGTATAGAAAACGGCGCACAGGTTGATTATATTGAAAATAGAACTATCTTAATGGTAATGAAATAGAATTTAATTTGAAAGAAGGGCAGAAAGTGAATGAAGAAAAACAAATCAGGTATAGCAAGTATCTTATTATTAGTTTTGCCCTTATTGCTGTGCTTATCATTTTCTTTAAATTGTTTTGCAGAGGAACTTCCGGAAACAATAACGATGTCCAGGGAACAGTTCAGCGAATTGCAGACGATAATCGACAGACAGGAATTTCTATTGACCGAGCTGTCGAACACGTTGGAACTGCAGCAGATGAACTCGAACGAGCTGAAGAAGCTAATCGAAGAGCAGCGTTTATCTTATCAGAAGATAAGGAGCGAGCTAACGAGTGCGCAGGAATCATTGTCGAACTCAAAAAAAACAATAGCAGAGCAAAACAAATCCTTAGAGACGTTGAGCGAACAAATAAAGAAAGAACAATCCAAAAGTGAATTGAAACAAAAACAGAAGGCTTTATGGGGATTTATCGGAGGGGCATTAGTTGGAACAATAGCAGCGAGCAGGTGATTATTATGGAAGCTTGCAGATCGTGGACAAAGAGCTGGTTGCTGACTTCCGGTAAGGCAGAGTTTCGCATGATCGTAGACGAGGCGAAGCTGACCCCGAGACAGCAAGAAATAATTGAACTGAAATTTATAGACGATCTTAAAAATTATCAGATTGCTATGAGAATAAATACGTCGGTACAGACGGTAGAACGTGACTTGATGCAGGCGTATAATTCCATTTACAGAATACTTGGAGGTATGGCTGATGACAAAAATAATAGTAAGAAGTAACCAGTCTTCTGTGAACCCTACTGCTGGTGGACAACGTGTAGGTGTAGAATATAACGATGCCGGAAACAGAGCAGCGGCTAATATGTATGGTACTATCGGAAAAGCATTCAATGCAGGACTGGATGTTTTGAATAAAGAGCAGGAGCAAAACGAAGCACTGCGTGTGGCAAAGGCTACGAACGAATTTAATCTTGAACTTGGCAAACTGAAAGTTGACTACATGCAAAAGCGTCAGGGTAGTAATTCAGCCGGTGTGATAAACGACTTTTTAAAAGACGCAAATGTATTGTCAGAACGTATTTATGCAAAATCTGGTATCCGCTATAAATTGGGCGAACAGGCCTTTAAACGTATAACAGATAATACCCTTGCTACTGACGGCGTACAGCTCTATAAATTTCAGGAACAGGAAACACAAAAATATAAACAAAATGTCTTTGATCAGTCTGCAGATAATTTGATAAACGGTGTAATCGATGGCGAGAGCTTGCTTGAGAATTATCCGATAATGGAAGGCTTGTATAGAAGTATGTTCCCAGATCTACCGGAAGAACAGTACAAACAAGTGGAAACAGAGATGGCGAACCGTTATGCAGCTATATTGGTCAACGATGCAGTGAACCGTGATAACTATAAACTTGCCAGAGATAGGCTCAGCTATTTCCGGGACAAAATATCTCCAGAGGTACGCACAAAGCTGAAAGCAGCTTTATATAGCGAACAGGAATATGTTGAAAATAGTGATGCAGCTAAAGAGCTGGTGAGAAGGAATATAACGGATCCTGAGGAACAGAACGCCTTTCTTGTCAATTTTTTCAAATCAAAAGGAACTGTACCCGAAGGCAAGTATACATTTAAAGACGGCGTAAGCTTTGAAGGAATGCAGGAAAACGCAGTACAGGGTATAAAAGGCATAACAGGTATACTTAATCAATATGACATAGATGATGTATATATAACAAGTACAAGGTATGACTACAGCGGCCATGCCCCGGGGAGCGCACATTATGAAGGTGTAGGGGCCGATATTGCCAGTGATAAGTTAGCTGAATTGGATAAATCCAGCCGCAACATAGTGGCCGATGAGCTGGAACGTGCCTACCCAGGGCTAAAAGTTTTGAATGAGTACGATGATCCGTCTGACTATGCAACAGCTGGGCACTTCCATCTCGACTTCACAAACTACAAAGGCGAGAGCAGGCTCGGCGCAAGTGGACTGAGTGCTAGAAGAATGGACAGAATAAAACAAATGGCTGAAACTATGATGGCCGATAATAAGAGACGCATCAAGGCACAGAATGATTTAGTGTTCAATAATGCAGTTAATACAGTATATGAGATGTACCAACAAGGCATTTCATATGAAGATGCATTAAAAGAAATAAAATCTATGGTAGGATTGGATTTTCAAACTGGTAATAAACTAAAGACTGCTGCTAATTTTTTTTATGAGAGTGGTGGAAAGAGCAGTGGTGCTAAAGCTTCTTCTACAACTGTAGATAGAGTAAATGATATGCTTGGAAATCATGTTTTTCGTTCACGTGAAGAATATCTTAACTTTAGTAAAGTACAAGGATTTAATGAAGATCAAATTTATGAGGCAAATAAAACATATGATAAATATTTAAAAGGCGAAGGGATATTTAAATATGATTGGGATGATGACATAAGGCGGCAAGTTGTGGGGGATATAAAAGATGATAGTGCTCAAAAGGCTGCGTGGATTGGAGCATTACCGGAACTGAAAGAATGGGTTGTTAGCGAAAGTCAGAAAACAGGAGCTGTTCCGACAAGATATCAAGTGATTGAAAAAGGTAAAGACATTATAACTAAGCGGCCTGTAGGATATATGAAAGCTAGAGGCACTTGGGTCGATAGCGATGAACTTGTTGAATTAAGTTTAGCTGACTATAAACGTAGTGGTATAGAGAGTGTTAACCAAATTGGAGATGATTTATATTCTGTAAGACTGTCTAATGGTACAACAGAAATTATGAACGCAGCAAGGTTATATATGATAACGAGGTGAAAAAATGGATGCCGAAAGAATGAGAATGTTACAGTCTGAGTTTGAATCAAGATATAATCCTTTAAGTTACAATGCCCTTCATGAACCTAAAAAACTATCTATAGAACAAAGAAATTTTGATTTTCTTGACCAACAGTATGTAGATGCTAAAGAACATAAAATAATGACTTCTTTATGGAATGGTTTTAAAGGAACTGTACGCAATATTGCAAATTATGGAATTGCTCTCGAAAAATTCAATGAGAGTACAGCACAAAACGAACAAACCTTAGGAATTAATATGCCGTTAGCATTCAGAGCGTTATATACTGCAGGAAATGTACTTGGCAGTACTGGTAGAGAGAAAGATGTGTCTTTGGAAGAAGTTGCAAAATCTCCTTTATTGTCAAAAACACCTGTTAAAGGTGATACTGCGCTTGGACAGTTTGGACTTGATTTATTGGAAAATACACCTCAAGTTGTTGCTCAAGTCGGTCTTTCAATAGCTGCTGGACCTACTTCTGCTACAGCCTTTATGGGATCACAAATAGCTGGTAGTCAGTATGAACGGTTAAATGCTGAAGGTGTAAAATTTGAAGATATGAAATTGCCTTTAATTACAAATGTTGTAGTTCAAGGCATATTAGAAAAAACAGGTATGGAAAAAGTCCTTGCTAAAGTTCCTGGCGGAAAAGGGTACATGCAAAAAATTACTGAGATAATTAAACGCGGAGTAGACGAAGGTTTTACAGAAGCATTGCAGGAGTTCCCCGAAGGGGTAAGCGATATTATAGCTAAAAACCCAAATGCCAGTATTGGAGAACTTACTGATAAAATAATTAAAGCCTTCCCTGAAATGTCCAAAGATGCTATTTATTCTGGGTTAATTGGTGGTGTGTTTGGTGCTGGTTTTGGCGGCGTGAAAGTTCTCACTGACAATATCAATAAACACGTTGATAAAGAAATACATAAAGAGCGGCTTAATATGCTTGAAGAAGGTGCAGAGCGAATCAAAAAAAGCGGAGCTGATCCTTCTTATGCAGCGTCTGTAGTGAATGCCAATTTACAAGGCGAATTTGTTCAGGTGGATGGCGAAGTTTTGTATCAGTATGCTCAAACGCAAAATATTAATGATGTCGCAGAAACGCTTGGATTAGATCAAGAAGATATTATCCAAGCAGCAAAGTCTGGTCAGACCATAGATATTTCCGTAGGAAACTTTGAAGCAATGGTAGCAAAGAATGCAGATTTTATGAATGCCGTCAAAGATAGTGTAACATTTGAAGATGATGGGTATTCTGTGAATAATGAACGTCTGCAGAAAGAAATTGCGAAGGAATATCAGAAAGTAAAATATAATTTAGATGAATTTGAAAATTGGAAAACCGAAAAGGTAAACGAACTTCGACAGAGCGGGGCAACAAATCAAGAAGCATTACAGGCTATGGTGTTGTTGGAAAGTGCAGCAAGAACTCAATATCCTGATGACCCTATGCAGTATTTCAGGGATAACCCTGTAAGCTTCAAGCGTTTTGTCAGTACGCCTAAGGGCCGATATATGCAAACTAAAAGCGCTAACGAAAAATTGATTGAGGATGAAAGAAACTTTGCTGGCATCGTAGATGAATATACTGCAGGGAAAATAAACGATACTAAAACTTATAATGTTATGACGACACCGCTTGCATTGGGTCTTGCAGGCGGTAAAATTTTGCCTGTAACTATCGACGGAAGCAAGATCAAACATATTTTTGACGGCCATTCCGATGGCATGACTCCGGAGCTGCTAAAACAAGTTCCACGTGCTATGGCTGACCCGATGATGGTTTTAGATTCGTATGCTGGGCGTAAGGTTGTTGTATTAGACTTAAAGGATGCACAAGGGTCTACTATTATTGTTCCTTTAGAACTTGATGTTGAACGCAATCGTTATCAGGTGAATGCTGTCAGCAGTGCTTATGGGAAAGGTGGAGAAAACGGTACAGATTATGATTGGTTTATAGAGCACAATCTAAAAAAAGGTAGAGTGTCATATATAAATAAAGAAAAGACTGCCAAGTGGTTACAGTCTCCAGGCAGCGATTCCGCCAGCAGAGGTAACGACCTTGACAATCTTCTTAATAATAGTATACCAGATGAAAATGCACTTCGCAAGAGACGAGAAGAAATGCAGGGATACTACCAGGCCGAAGGGAAAACTAAAGGTTCTATCACCTGGGACGAAGAAGGTAAAGCAATTATCAGCCTGTTTGAAGGTGCCGATGCTAGTACTGTTATTCACGAGACGTTGGGACACTATTTGTCAGTGAATATTATGAGGCGCAGTAAACTTCCTACCGCAACAGAACAGATGCGTAAAGATAGGCAGACGCTCCTTGAATATGCAGAAAGCAGTGAAGAAGAATGGGCTGAACTTGATAAATATGATGGTGATCTTAGCAAAGAGCAGTTTGACCGCAAAACAGCAATTTATGAACGTTGGGCAACGGGGGCGGAACAGTATTTTATGTTGGGTATTGCACCAAGTAAAGACTTGCGACGGATATTTGCAAACTGGAAAAAGTGGCTGCTTGGTATTTATAAATCGATCAAAGATTTTGTTGATTCTAATAAAGAATATGCAAAAGAGATTACCCCGGAAGTAAGAGCAGTATTTGACAGAGCGCTTGCAAGTGAGGATGCTATCATAGGGCAACAAAAGCTAGACGGATATTTCGCGAAACTTCCTGATACTATTATAGATAAACTTTCCGAGACGTCTAAAATACAACTTGCTAAAACAATAGAAAATGCCTATGACAAAGCTGTTGAAAGCTTGACGAAAGAGAGCCTTAAAAATTTCACTAAAGAACGCAGTGCGGAAATAAAGGCATACAGAGATAAAGTTACTCCTGCGATTAAAGAAAATGTTCAAGGTCAAAAACTTTATTTAGCGGAAAGACAAATGATCGAAACATTAGGAGAAAAAAGTGCTGTTACAGCTGCGCGAAAATATCAAGAGCTAATTGGTAGAGCAAAGAACCCCGAAGAAGTACTGACCGATAAAGATCAAGAATATATGCTATTATTTTCTGCAGTGGCAGAGCAAAATGAATATGCTAGTGGAGAAGACTTTGCAAAATCTGTTCTTGCAAATCCTACGGAAGCACAGGCTATAAAAAATGCTGTTGATAAAGTTGTTAACGAGAAGTATCCTGACATAGTGCTTGAAAGACAGGCAGCTGAACTTGCGACTAAGGAAGCTTTCTATAGTGATGAAAGTGGATTGGTTCTAGGGGTTGAACAGCAAATCATCGAAGATGCTGCGGCTGGCATTCTCGCCAAACAGCGTAGCACAGAAACTAAAATGAAACTAGCTAAAGCACGTAGGCAACAAGCTATGAATGCTGCCGTTGAAATGATTGATAATATGTCAATAAAAGATGCAGTAAGAGTGCAAAAATTTATTGTTGCAGAACGTAACGCCGCAGCTAAAGCTGCTGTTGCTGTAAGAGATGGAGATATGGGAACAGCCTTAACTCAGAAACGGTTACAGGCATTAAACCATGCTCTGGTTATGGAAAGTATGAAAACTAGACTTGCTGTAGATAAGGCGGGAAGAGCTTTAAAAAGGGCGAAGAACGCAAAAAAAGAAACTTGGGTTAATGATGACCATCTGTCTCAAGCAGGAGCATTGTTTGCAAGAATGGGTATAAAGTTAAAAGGATACAATCCGGCTAATAAAAAAATGACGCTTGAACAATACGTTAATGCTATGAATAAGTTTTTAGGAAACGCTGATATTGCTGAGTGGCTATTCGATGAAACTGTTGACATTTCTAATCCTACTGCACTAACGCGCAATCAATACTTTGATGTGGTTGACGCTATAAAAAATATCCGGGCTCTGGCAAAACAGGAAAAAGGCGCAGACCTATTAGAAACTAAAAAGGATTTTAATGAATTCAAGGAAGAAACGTTATTGCACCTTCAAAAACTGAAAACAGCTGAAAAGCTTGTTCCAGGAGAAAATGCAAAAGTAAACCTGATCGAAAAAGGAATAGCTCAAGGGTTAACATCCGACAGCATATATGAAATTCTCGACAAAGGGAAGCAAGGATTCTTTTACAATATGCTTTATCTTCCGCTAAAGCATAAGCTTGACCTTGAAAGCGTTGATTTGGCTTATTTAGCAAATAAGTTTGAAACTGCGTCTAAACGTTGGAAAGAAGCTGTTGGGGATGTCTATGCAAAGGTAAGTTATTCAGAATTAGGCACAGATATAGATGGTGAACCATTAAAGATTGACAGAACGAATCTTGTCAAAATGCTTGTGTATTCAGGGACTCAGGAAAGCTTTAGGAGATTGTGTGATACTCCACCGATTGGGCTTGAAAATTCGCCATTATGGGTAAGGGCGTCTGAGACTGTATCTGATGAAGCTGCAAGGCAAACTACTGCAGAAAACATTCTTAGATTTCTTAGCAATAACTTAACAAGCCATGATGTAGTTATGGCGCAAGAGTTAATAAATATCGCAGAATATAAATGGTCGGAAAAAGCAGAGAACGAACGACAGACTAAAGGCTTTACTCCTAAAAAACAGGAAGCGACACCTCGGGAACTTGTTCTTGCAGACGGTAATATTGTGATATTTAGAGGAGGATATTTCCCGCTTGTTAGAGATATAAGGGGAGGAAGTACTCCAGCAGGCAATACGCCGTTCACTGAAACAAATGAACCTCAGTTAAAATATGGTATGCATACTAATACCGGAAGCATGAAAGCAAGAACAGTAGGAGCAAAATACCCTGTTGATCTTACATTGGATGCAGGGATAAGAGAGAATAATGCGTCCATCCATGACTTACATTTTAGAAAAGTTATTCAGGGAGCTAACCGTATATTTAATGATAAAGATATAACAGGTCTTATGAGAGCTAAGCTTGGTACAGCAACTTTTAAAGCGCTAAAAGAGCAAATAGATGTGACTGCTAGACCTGAAGGTATGTATAATACTTCGGCAGCTGAATCATTTATAGGAGATGTAGCAGATAAACTGCGTGGTAAGGTTATTCCTTATATGATTGGTATGAGCCTTAAGATAAATACGCAGAATCTTGCTAATATAGCGCTTTATGGTAACACTGTTGAAGGATATGGACATATAGAGGCGTTACAGGACTTTATTACTAATGGAATTATGTTAGGCTGCAACTCGCCACGAGCAGCAAGAGAAATGTGGAATACTGTACAGGAACTATCGCCAATGATGGCTGAAAGATTCAAAGGCACTGATTTTACAACAAGGGAGCTGATGGAAAACAATAAATTGGATGGCATGACAAAAAAAGTATTGGAATGGTCGAATATGTCAATGGCATTTACAGATGGTTTGACAGCAATGCCAATATGGTACGGCGCATATACGCGGCAGATGAATAGAGGAAAAACTCAACAGGAAGCCATAGACTATGCAGATAGCATAATTAGAAAAACAATGGGTTCCACAAGAGCGACAGATGTTTCTTCTATGGTAAGAACTAAAGGCGCCACAAAAATATTTTTCATGTTTCAAACATTTTTTAATACACAATTCAACCAATGGTATGTTACATTTAAACGTCAAGAACTAAACTTTTCAGACAAGGAATATAAAAAGATGGCGAAAGAAATAACTAGTTTTGTTTGTGGAAAATGGATTGCATTTACGCTATTTTCACTTCTTCTTGCTGGAGAAAATCCATTCGTTGATGATGACGATGACGACTACAATGATTTCTTGTCAGAGCTGTTTTCTTATCCGTTTACATTAGGTGGGCCAATAGGGCAGGGAGTAAATTTTGGAGTAAGGAGAATGTTTGATATGCAGACTTTCCCATATCGTATCTCTCCAATTGAGTCTTCGTTGAATACAGTATTTACTTCTACTTCGACTATTGGTAAAGTGGTTAGAGGAGAAAAAGAAAACGAAGAGCTTGTTGAGCCAGTTGTTAATTTAGCTCTTCTCTATAAAGGTTTGCCGAATCAGCTTAGCAAATGGTTCTTTAATGCTTGGGATATTCTGTACGGGGATATGACGCCGAGAACCGAGGATTTGTTCCGACGCAGATCCAAAAGAGAACGTAACGAATAAAAATGAATCGCCTCGAATGAGGCTGTTCATTTTTAAGTATTTCAACACTATATCATACAATTATGACGCTTAACAATTTTGTTAAGCGTCTTTTTTATTTTAGGGAATTATGAGGGAATGTTGAGGGATTATAAGGGCCGATTTAACGGATAATATAGTTAAGATAAATGAACGGTGCATTTACGGAAGACAGGTCCGTCTTGTTAAAGATCGTACCTATGATGTTGGACTTCTCTGCTGATGTCATTCCGTCCATGCTCTTATTAAGGTCACCAAGGATATCGTTCATTGACCGCATGTTTCCTTCGGAATCATATACGGAAATGCCCAGTGCTTCCATCTGGGCGGCTGCCTTATCCGTAGGATTCTGCAGTGACAGGATAATATTACGCAGATGCGTACCGCCTTCTGCTCCCTTGATACCATTATTGGCAAGGATACCAAGTGCAGTATTGAGTTCTGCCGTACCGCCCTTGATGGATTTGGCTGTCGCACCAATGGTAAGGATTCCCTCGCCCAATTGTGCAACCGATGTGTTCGTGGTAGATGCCGTTTTTGCCATCTGATCGACCATCGTTTCTGCCTCGTCCACACCCATACCAAGTGCGGACATGGCATCCGTTACCATGTCGGAAGCATCCGCAAGGGCAATATCCCCAGCGGTTGCCAGGTTAAGCACGGTCGGCAGTGTATTGCACATCTGCTCCGTGTCATATCCGGCAAGAGCCAGATAATTTAATGCCTCGGCACACTCAGATGCAGAGAAGGCTGTTTCTGCCCCCATCTTCTTTGCCAGCTTGGAAAGGGTATCCATTGTATTTACGGACTGTCCGTTTACCTTAGACA